>Ga0306865_1000661_pt1 | contig 11562 bp, 8 predicted proteins | sample AntRauTorckE5431_FD_190441 | JGI IMG/M metagenome (GOLD analysis project Ga0306865, IMG submission 190441) | Saline lake microbial communities from Rauer Islands, Antarctica - Metagenome Torckler E5 #431 (v2) (version 2) | ecosystem: Environmental > Aquatic > Non-marine Saline and Alkaline >... | reverse complement strand
TTGATGATGATAATATTATACACGTTGATGGGAATATAGATCCTATTCGCGATAAGGAAACCATCGATATCGAATTGCAGCTTAAAGACTTAGAGGCTGTTGATAAAAAGCTAGAAAAAACCAAGCGTGCTGCCAAAACGGGAAACAAAGAGGCACAACGAGAAATGTCCGTTCTAGAAAAGCTAAAGACTGGTTTGGAAACTGGCAAGTCGGTGAGGGCTCTAGAAATTTCTGAAGAAGATCGCGAGGATATTGTAAAGCCCATGCAGCTCATTACCGATAAACCTGTGATGTATGTCTGTAATGTTGATGAAGGCTCTGCCGTGAATGGCAATGCGCACGTAGATCGTGTGATGGCATCGGTAACTGACGAAGATGCCGAAGTTTTGGTTCTTGCTGTTGGCATTGAAGCCGATATTGCAGAATTGGAGGACTATGAGGAGCGTAAGCTTTTCCTTGAAGATATTGGTCTAGAAGAAGCAGGTGCTGGAAAACTCATCCGCTCAGCTTATAGATTGTTGAATCAACAAACTTATTTTACCGTTGGCAAGAAAGAAGTGAGAGCATGGACAGTAAAAGTAGGAGCAACGGCACCACAAGCAGCTGGAGTGATACACTCAGACTTTGAGCACGGCTTTATTCGAGCAGAGGTAATCAAATTTGATGATTTTGTGCACTTTGGCAGTGAAGCAAAAATAAGAGATGCTGGTAAACTTAGCGTGGAAGGTAAGGAGTACATCGTCAAGGACGGTGATATTATGAATTTTAGATTTAACGTGTAGAACACCACACCCTATAGAGCTAAAGCCCCAGTTCAAAATCTGAACTGGGGCTTTTTTGGGCTTATAAAAGGTTACACTTTCTATTTTTTTAGGAAGATATAAAGAATTTAGACAAAATAATAAGCGGAATCAAATCTTCGAAAGTAGAAAAAATGATTACCAAAAGATTTATAATGAAACATTTACTTCTGAATAGCTTTTAAAACCTTCAAGGTTTTTGAAAGCTTGATGGTTCGATATACGTGGTGATTAGCTTATGGGAAGTATTGAAATTGCAAATTTTAAAGATAAATATTGTTAAATTAAGCTTCACGTCTGAATATTTACACCAGATATTGATATTAAATGCTTTGTGCTTTTTTTGATGTCTCTATTAAAAATTGATTAAAAACTAATCCTCAGATATCTAAACATAAAAAAATAAAGACACAATTGTCTATTTTTTCAAAAAAAACTTAAACTCACTTAAAACATAATTTTAGAACTGATGGCCAAGTGTTTAATAAGTAAATTTTTCAATGTAATATATTAAACTTTTATTGTTTAATGAAGTTTGATGACCAAGTACCACTTTCTATAGACAGTTTAATAATATAAGAACCCGTTGAAAGCTGTGATACGTTAATATTAAAAGTGGATTCATTTACTAATACTGATTTTTTTTCTAATAGCCTTCCGTTAATATCGTACACTGCGTAGGTCATCTTTGAACCTACATAATCCTGTAGCGATAAGAAGAGGGTGTTTTCTGTTGGGTTGGGATATAGAGAAATATTCGTTAGCTCATTAATTTCTAAACTTAAATTCTCACAATCTTCGCTGTAGTTCACTTGTGCATCAACATTCCAATTAGCATAAATACCAGTCCCAGCATTAGCAGAATTTTCATCATCTACTTGAATACACAACAAATCAGGATTATTTACTGTGAAAAAGATTAATAAAATATCATTAGCACCATTTTCTACATTCAAAGTCTCTAAATTATTATTAGCAACAGATAGTCTTTCAAGTAATGGTGTTCCCGAAAAATCTAATTCAACTAAAGAACTATTGAAGGCAAGCAATCTTTTAAAATTGGGGGAATTACTAAAATTAAGTTCCGTAATAGCAGTATTCTGTATAGCTAATACCTCTAAGAGTGGATTTTGTGATATATCAACTACGGTTATATTGTTATCATCCAATTCAAGATATTGTAATTGAGTATTTTGGGAAACATTAATAATTTCTATATCATTATCTCTAACCGCTAAAAATTCAAGATTTAAATTTTGAGTCACATCTATGATTTCAATTTGATTAAGATTCACCGTTAATTGTCGTAAGGCAACAAAATCTTCAATTCCTGTTAGGTCTTCAATACCTAAATCTTCCATAAAAACCATTTCTATGTTATCTATGTTATGTGTAAAAACATAATCATCCATTACTGTATCGTACCCTTCATCAATAAGATATTGCTCAAATCCATCATCAGGCACAAAGGTTAGCTCTAGTTCACTAACAAGTCTTTGTGTTCGATTACCTAAATTATCATAGGTATATTCATATATTGTTCCATTAGAAAAAACCACCCGTTCAAGGCGATTTAGATTGTCGTACTCGTATTGATTTGTTTGGTAGTAGAGTTGCTGGGCAAATAATGATTTGCCGCTAATCAAAAGTAAAAAAATTAATAATAAGTAATTACGCTTCATGTCTTAAAAAATATTTTGTTGCTTTTTTGCTTAATGTAGGGGTAGTCTCATTTGAAAGGTAATCTCTATGATTAATTAATTTCTTGGATCCAATTTTTACTAAAACATTGAATGCCTGAAGCCTAACATCTTCCTCATAAAGTAAAGTAATTAGTGCTTTTTCTGTTTTCGTAGCAGGGAACTTTCCTAGTGCTAAAACTATCATTTATCTTGTATAACCGTAATTTGAATTTGTTGAATATTCAATTAATATATCTAAATACTTTGTATCATTTTTTGTACTTATTATATTTATTGCATTACCCGTTACCCACGCAAGATTAGCTCCCCTAGTTGAAAATTCTAAATATATTAAAATCAACTTGTTTAAAACTGCTGTGGTTTTTCTCACCTCATTTATGCTCAGGCTACGAATCACGCCTTCTAATGTTTTAATATCGCCGATTTCATAATTATCTAACGAACTAACTAAAATTGGAAAAATTTGTTCGTAACTTAAGTATAGATTAACTAAATTCCAAACGCTATTGATTTCTAAATTACTCGAATTATTAATAACATTCATTAAGTAATTATCGAATGGAAGGACTGTTAAATTTTGTGTTAAAAAGTTGTTCATATTATTAGTTAGGTATGTGCATATGAGTTATTCGCCCTTCAGAAATCAATTTCTTCAATGGGCTTGATAGTTTTGTTTTAGCCCTTGTGTATAATAAAAATTGTAATTGGTTGGGGTTGGCTTCAGAAAAATGTAAAAAGTCTCGTAGTTGGTTCGTATATGACAAACTTTTTACATTCTTAACTTCAAAAAGGGCGGAATTGGTTAGGCCATCAGGAATTCTGTAATTTTTCGTTCCAGTGAATGACGGAATCCTTCCTTTATATTTATTAACTATACTACTTTCTTCACCTGCTTTCCCTAAATTCCTTGCGGTAGAGAGGTTATCTAATTGATTTACACTAGAAACACCTGTTTTTACAACAGTACCTAGACCTGCTACAATTGGCAGTAACAAGCTTACACCGTCAAATGCAAGAGCACCACTATTTACAATATCAGGATTTTTATTCCATTGATCATAACTGTAAGCTATAAATAAAACATCCGCAGCAGATTCCCAATACATTCCACTCGGGTCTATATTTTTAATAGGATTATTACCCCCATAGGCATAGAGATTAGAACTTTGTACAGGATCTTCAGTAATAAACCTCCCTATAGAGGCATCATAATATCGAGCACGAATATAATATAGACCTGCCTCTCTGTCGTCTTCAATTATGCCTTGTTTTCCTAAAAAAGTATAATGATTTACATCAGGACTAGGGCCTGGATTTACATTATCAATATGGCCAAACGGGCCATATTGATAGTCACGAAAGTTACTTCCGGCATCGTTTGTAATTAAAACTACATTTCCTCGTAAATCTCCTTGATAATATATAATAACACCACCAAAAATTCTAGCCTCTAGCCCTAAACCATATATAAAACTTTCAGGCTCTCCGGCACCTGCTGTGTATTCTTGGATGATATTTTTACTTATAATGTCCCAGAGGTATTCGGTATCTGGATTATTGCTGATAGTCTTTTTCGTTCTGTTACCAAAAGCATCATATTCCATTTCAATTGAAACCCCGTTTGTAGCCCTAGTTCTTACTTGATCATCTATGTCATAGGTAAAAACGCCTATTGGTGCATTAGTGGTATTACCGTCTACATCTAAACTAAACCCATCAGAAATAACATGGTTATTGTCATTGTATTGAAAATTTTGTTCCTCAGTGGGTGGAGTATATACAATTTCTTGATATGATATATACCCTATCTGATGTAATGTTACATTTCCTCGATTGTTTAAAACACGTGTTTCATCATAAGAAATAACCCCTGTAGGTTTAGTGTGGTTAATCCCAGTGGGACGTCCTGCATCGTCATAAAAATAGTTGGCTACAAATCCATTTCCGTAAGTTATCTGCTTTATCCTATCGTCATCAAGATATTGGTATTCTGCAATGTCGGTATTAGGAATATTATTAAAATTAATAGCCCGTGTTTTTATTAATCTATTTTTATCGTCATAGGTGTAACGCACGTTAGCATTAGAACCCGAATTTGGGTAATAAATTCTGATAATATTTCCAGCAGCATCATAGTCATAACTTACATTTCTATTTTGTCCTTCAATTTCAACCAAATTTATTTGGTTTAAATTGTCATATTCGAAGTTGTATTTTAAATCAATAGATTCGATAGACTCAACACGCTCGTCACTATCATAATCAACATCTGTTACTGTCCCTGAACCATTATATTGCCCATCACTTGTATAATCGATAACAATGGTTTGACCACTTGGCTTTTCTACTTCATCAATCGTATCATCATCATTGTAGTTGTATTCTGTTTCTAGTGTCCCAAATGTTTCAGATGTTAATTGATCTTTGGAATTGTAATCAAATACAGTCTGTACATTATTTGCATTTGTTATGGTCGTCACATTATCATTATCATCGTAACTAAAAACTGTTGTAAGCTGTCCACTATTTTTAAAGGTTTCTATATTGTCGTTATCATCATAGGTATAACTTGACTCTAATCCATTAATATTTTTAAAAGTTAAACGGTTGATATCGTCGTAAGCAAACGAACCTCCTATATTTTCTGGAGCGGAAAATGTTTGTAAAGTACCGTCATTATAATACGTAAAGTCGATTGTAATATCTTCTTGGTTGGTAACAGACATAAGATTGCCGTTACTAAAGTATCCTAAATTTATACTATTATTATTCGGGTCAGTAATTTTAATGAGGTTATGGTCATTATCATAGTCATAATCTGTTCTATTTCCGCGGGGGTCTTCACTCCAAACTAATTCGTTTTCATTATTCCAATCAAATTGATAAAGACGCTCGCCATTTTCATAATCAATTTCTTCAACATTACCATTGTTGTCATACTCGTATTCTATATCTATATTATGATTAGAAACTTGGGATGGCAGGAAAGGGTTTGAAGAGCTTGGACTGGGATAATCTATGACAATATCATCTGTACCACTTTGAAATGTTTCTAATAATCCTAGGCCATTGTATTCCGAAGTATGTTGGTCAGTACTCCCATTTGGCATGGGCACATCCATATTAATGGTAATTGGCATTGATTCACTATAATCAACGTCAATGTCATAAGTAACAGGGTCATTGTTATTTACTTGGTAACTACTTAAATATCCATCTTTATCACTGTCATAGGAAGCTTTAATACTATTCCCTCGTGGTAACTCTACCTCTTTTAGGAGAAAACGCTCAAAATTATTTGATGTATTGTTCGTAACATAAAAATACTCTGTTTCATTATTTTTTGCATCATAAAAACGACGCAATCGACCATTTGAATATCCAAAATCAATTTCTCTACCGATGGGGTCTTCAACTTCATCTATTAAATCAGAATCATTTTCATACGTAAACTCTAATCCAATACCAGAAGGAGAAATGATTCTTTCAATACGCTCCATATCATCAGCTTCTGCAGATTCGTATTCTATTTCAATATCATTACCATTCTTATCGGTAATCTCAATAAGATAATATATGTCTCTATCAGAATCAATTCTTCTAAATTTATAATTTGTATGATCTTTGGTATCTATTTCCAAATAACGAGAACCGTTAGAAGAATACTCTTCTAATTCGTTGTAAACTCCTTCTGTAATCCATTCTTCATCATCTTCATTATAGATATGTAAAGTTCCATCTGCCCACGTTATATAATGTACTTCATCGTCATCACCATCGCCATCAGCATCAACATATTGTCTTTGAGAATAGATGTTGTAGGTGTGACTCCATCCTCTTCCAAGAGGTTGTATTGGGAAAAATGACTCTGGTAATTCAACCATTGATGTGCTGTAAAAATGGCTAAAATTTAAACTCATCTGTATGTCTGGAATTACAAAACTATTTTTTGCATAATGGCTGAACACTCCTTGTTCTAATCCCTTAAACATACCTAGATTTTCAGGTAAATAGAGATGTGGTAAAAAATAGTTGTCTTCATCATTTAACACACTATTACTAACATTTCCATATTGACTGTTTTCAGCCTCTGAAACCCAGTCAATGATGTCATCATTTTGTATTGGGTCATTTGGAAAGAAATTAGAACCTCCGATAATATTTAAATTATATGCCGCGTTTATCCATGGAAGCAAGGCATATCCATCAGGTATGTCATTATATGGTGATGAAAAATCATTGGTTATAGGAATATCCCAAGCTTCAACAACAGCCAATATTGCGGCAGCCCTTGGCATTAATCCAGAAGGGTGAAAATTACTAGAACCATCATTTAAAAAGGGAAACGGAGTAATACCGTCATCATAATCCAAACGACTTATTATATTTAAAACTTGACCATCAGTCACACCAGTACTTATATCTAACCAAGGACTTGGATATTCGTTTGCAGGATTATCATCAAAATCATAATTTTGACCATATAAAACAAGCCCTATTACAAAAGCAACACCTTCTCTAGTTGAGTTTTGTGTTACTGCATTAAAGGTTGAGAGAAAAATTAATATTAGTAAAACATTCTTCATCAAACGTATTTTTATTAAAAATAGTTAAAATTCAACTTAAATTAATTAGTTAATGTTTTATGATTAGAAGTTTCTAAAACTAAATATTATCTCATCCTTCCTTTCAAATTTTCCTCTTCAAGAAATGAATTAATAATATGGGATTTTTTTAAATTTTACATTACCAAAAACACTATTTTGGGCTGCTTTTTATTCTTAAATTAGTATACATACTATCCCAGCCAAAAGTGTAGATACCTTTGTAAAAATATTTTAATTTAAAATGCAGATTTACAAAGGCTTATCCTAGAGCCTACTATAGAGAGGGGCAACTTATATTTGCATCAATAAATACGGTAAATGCCAAAGACGGAAGTAGCAGAGCAGCAAACATTATTAAAAATTGAATTAGAACAAGGACTACTCTTGAATTTTCAGGCACTAAGGAACAATTATACCTTCCAGATCTTAAAGCGTTCGAATTTGCCAATTTTAAAAATAAAGCGAAATTTTAGTTATACCAAATTCGGTCTTTTTAGTAATTTAATATCGCAGCTAGTGAACAAAAAATAACTGCGTTATAAATCAAATAATGTGACATATCTATTTTTAATAAAAAAGAGGAAGACCATATTTCTTTAACGATTAGTTCTCGCATTAAAAATAAAGACAAGCCAAAGAAGGTAGTGATAATTGGTTTGGAAACTAGCAAGTCGGTGAGGGCTCTAGAAATTTCTGAAGAAGATCGCGAGGATATTGTAAAACCCATGCAGCTCATTACCGATAAACCTGTGATGTATGTCTGTAATGTTGATGAAGGCTCTGCCGTGAATGGCAATGCGCACGTAGATCGTGTGATGGCATCGGTAACTGACGAAGATGCCGAAGTTTTGGTTCTTGCTGTCGGTATTGAAGCCGATATTGCAGAATTGGAAGACTATGAGGAGCGTAAGCTTTTCCTTGAAGATATTGGTCTAGAAGAAGCAGGTGCTGGGAAATTGATTCGCTCGGCTTATAGATTGTTAAATCAACAAACTTATTTTACCGTTGGCAAGAAAGAAGTGAGAGCATGGACAGTAAAAGTAGGAGCAACGGCACCACAAGCGGCTGGAGTCATACACTCAGACTTTGAGCACGGCTTTATTCGAGCAGAGGTTATCAAATTTGATGATTTTGTTCACTTTGGCAGTGAAGCAAAAATAAGAGATGCTGGTAAACTTAGCGTTGAAGGTAAGGAGTACATCGTGAAAGATGGTGATATTATGAATTTTAGATTTAACGTGTAGAACACCACACCCTATAGAGTTAAAGCCCCAGTTCAAATTTTGAACTGGGGCTTTTTTGGGCTTATAAAAGGTTACCTTTGCAAAAATATTTTTTATGTCAAAACAGTTTTTAGATTTAGGGATTAATGAGCACTTACAGCAGAGTTTAGTTGGCTTGCAGATTTCTGTTCCTACTGAAGTCCAAGAAAAGACCATTCCTGTAGTCCTAAATCAAAACGAAGATCTAGTGGTTTTGTCAAAAACAGGATCAGGAAAAACCGCTGCTTTTGGCTTGCCTTTATTACAATTGATCGATACTAAAAACACATCTATACAGACGCTTATCTTAGCGCCTACTAGAGAATTAGGTCAGCAGATTTATAATAATCTCATCTCTTTTGCTAGTTGGAGTGACCAAATACAGATCGCCTCCTTCTGTGGTGGTACACCCATAAAACCTCAAATCGAGAAGCTAAACAGCACAACCCATCTTGTGGTGGCTACACCAGGACGATTGCTTGATCTCATAAAACGGGAGGCCATTGATTTAAAGCATTTAAAATATGTTGTATTGGACGAGGCTGATGAAATGCTAAGTGCCCTAAAATCTGAAGTCGATACCATTATAAAAGCTATACCAAAGACCAGAAGAACGCTATTATTTACGGCGACTATGCTAGGGACGGTTAAACAATTGGTACAGAATTATATGTCGAAGAACATTGTTACCATAGAGGTGGATACAACTACTCTAGGACATCAGGGGATCGACCATCAGTATGTGGTTGTGGAGCCGATTGAAAAGCTGGACGTTTTGCTTCATTTTTTAAATTCCAAAGGGGGTGAGCGTGGCATTATATTCTGTAAAACCAAAGCGGCAGTGAATAAACTCGCTAAGAAATTGGCGATTAATAAATTCTCTTCAGGAGCTATACACGGTAGCTTAACCCAAGGCATCCGGGACCGTATTATGGGGCAATTTAGAGAAGGTCATATCGATATTCTAGTGGCAACCGATTTAGCTGCGCGTGGTATTGATGTTAAGGAAGTGTCTTATGTCGTCAATTATCATTTGCCCGATACTTATGAAGCTTATGTCCATAGAAGTGGGCGTACGGCTAGAGCAGGAGCAAAGGGATTTTCATTAACGATTTTACAACACGAAGAAATTACAGAGATTGCTGATTTTGAAAATGAATTGGGCATTGTCTTTCATAAATTTAAAAAAGCGGATGCCCAAAGCATAGAAGAAAACAATGCGTTATTATGGGCCAAAAAAATATTTAAAACCAAACCAAATAGAGAGGTTTCTGAAGAGTTTAAAACGAAGATCAAAACGGTATTCCATCATTTAACCAAAGAAGAACTCGTCGATAAAGTACTAGCACATCAATTGACTCAGTCCAGTACTGAGCACTCAACGTCTGACCGTTCTAAAAAGAAATAAGCATTATGGCAAATCATATAAAATCACAAGAGGATATTTTGCAAAAATTAAATATTCAAGTCTTGAATCCTATGCAGGAGGAAGCGATTCCTTTAATTGAAAACACCGCTAATACCATTCTATTATCACCAACAGGAACTGGTAAAACTTTGGCATTTTCATTGCCCTTACTAACTATTTTAGACCATGAATCTCCTGATGTTCAAGCCTTAATACTGGTGCCATCAAGAGAATTGGCCATTCAAATTGAGCAAGTGATTCGCACGATGGGATCTGGTTATAAAGTCAATGCGGTATATGGAGGCAGACCTGTCTCCAAAGACAAAATTGAAATCAAACATAACCCTGCTATTCTTATCGGAACCCCTGGTAGAATACTAGATCATTTTAATAGTGAGCGTTTTTCTAAAACCAGCATTCAAACTCTAATTTTAGATGAGTTTGATAAATCTTTAGAAGTCGGTTTTGAGGAAGAAATGAAGGCAATAATCAGTCAGTTGCCCAACCTTAATAAACGGGTGTTAACCTCTGCAACACAGGGCCTCTCTATCCCTGGTTTTGTAAGATTGGATAAGCCTAGTATCGTTAACTATTTGAACAAAAAAACACCATCTAAGTTAACTATTAAAACAGTGATTTCTCCAAGTCAGAGTAAGTTAAAAACACTGGTAGATTTAATACATCATCTAGGTAATGCACCTGGAATTGTGTTTTGTAATTTAAGAGATAGCATAGATGAAGTAAGTTCTTATTTAAATCGACAAAATATCAGTCATGCCTGTTTCTCAGGTGTGATGGAGCAAAGGGATAGGGAACGGGCTTTGATAAAATTCAGAAATGGGAGCTCACAAATCTTAGTGGCTACAGATTTGGCTGCTCGAGGTATCGATATTCCAGAACTGAAATTTATTATTCATTATGAACTCCCACGTCATGAAGAAGAGTTTATCCATAGAAATGGAAGAACAGCTAGAGTGAACTCTAAAGGAACAGCTTATATATTAAAATGGGAACGGGAGTCTTTACCTGAGTTTATTAAAGAGGTGAAAGGTATTGATGTCTCTTCGAAATCGTCACAGAAAGTACATCCGAAACCCCAATATTGGGAGACTTTATTTATTTCTGGTGGGCGAAAAGATAAAATTTCCAAAGGGGATATTGCAGGTTTGTTCTTCAAACAAGGCGGTCTAAACAAAGATCAATTGGGAAATATCGAGCTTAAACCAGATTGTGCATTTGTTGCCATCCCGCTGAGTCTAGCCGATGAATTGGTAGAAAAGTTAAGCAATTCACGTTTAAAGAAAAAGAAGGTGAGGATCTCAGTGCTTGAAAGTTAATTTTTAATTCTAAATTTTTAATTTATTTTATATAGCAGTTAACTTAGAATAAATCATTTAAAATCAGTGTGCTATTTCACGCAAAGCAAACAAAGAAAAAAACGCAAAGAAGCGCAAAGGAGAAAATTAACTTTAACTGATTCTTTGCGGCCTTTGTGTGGAACTTAGCGCCCTTTGTGTGAAACTTCTTTAATACTCGACTTCAATTCATTACCAATAAAAATAGAATCTAGATTTATACTGGTTAATTTTTGTCCTGCTAAGGACTAAATATAGGTTATACAAGCACTACTCATTTTATAAAGTGCCTTGAGGTATTTTATATGCAATACCTAAAGGCATTGTTGTTAACAAAAGATAGTTTTTTACCAACGTATAGTCCCTAAAGGGACAACTCAGAATAAAAAAACTTTTCTCAAATGGAATAACTTTATAGAAAATCAAA
>Ga0306865_1000658_pt1 | contig 11642 bp, 4 predicted proteins | sample AntRauTorckE5431_FD_190441 | JGI IMG/M metagenome (GOLD analysis project Ga0306865, IMG submission 190441) | Saline lake microbial communities from Rauer Islands, Antarctica - Metagenome Torckler E5 #431 (v2) (version 2) | ecosystem: Environmental > Aquatic > Non-marine Saline and Alkaline >... | reverse complement strand
TTGGCGTTGTCGGTAATTCTAACGGACAAATTCTAAAACTATACGGTTCTGAAAAGTCCAAACAGCCCGAACTGTTGACATTTTGGATATTTTGACCGATTGTCAAACCTGTTATCGTGCCTGTATTGTCATAACTTACGGCGTAACTTCCGTAATCGGTGGTTGTCAATCCCGTAAAAGTTGACGTATTTTCTATGGCTAATATTTCTCCCAATAAATCCGTCAAAACGTAACTTGTCGTTTCACCTGCTGCATTGCTACCGCCCGATTGTGACAAAGTAACATTGGTCGTACCACTATAAGTACAAGCCGTTGGCGTTGTCGGTAATTCTAACGGACAGATTCTAAAACTATACGGTTCTGAAAAATCCAAACAGCCCGAACTGTTGACATTTTGGATATTTTGACCGATTGTCAAACCTGTAATTATACCTGTATTGTCATAACTTACGGCGTAACTTCCGTAATCTGTGGTTGTCAATCCCGTAAAAGTTGACGTATTTTCTATGGCTAATATTTCTCCCGATAAATCCGTCAAAACGTAACTTGTCGTTTCGCCTGCGGCGTTACTGCCACCTGATTGTGACAAATTCACGTTTGTTGTACCGCTATAATTACAAACCGTTGGCGTTGTCGGTAATTCTAACGGACAAATTCTAAAACTATACGGTTCTGAAAAATCCAAACAGCCCGAACTGTTGACATTTTGGATATTTTGACCGATTGTTAAACCTGTAATTCCACTTACCGTTTCGTAACTGACCGCATAACTTCCGTAATCTGTGGTTGTCAATCCTGTAAAAGTTGACGTATTTTCTGTGGCTAATATTTCTCCCAATAAATCCGTCAAAACGTAACTTGTCGTTTCGCCTGCTGCATTGCTACCGCCCGATTGTGATAGGGTAACATTTGTCGTACCGTTATAATTACAAGCCGTTGGCGTTGTCGGTAATTCTAACGGACAGATTTTAAAACTATACGGTTCTGAAAAATCCAAACAGCCTGAACTGTTGACATTTTGGATATTTTGACCAATTGTCAAACCTATTATCGTGCCTGTATTGTCATAACTTACAGCGTAACTTCCGTAATCGGTGGTTGTCAATCCTGTAAAGATTGAGGTATTTTCTATGGCTAATATTTCTCCCGATAAATCCGTCAAAACGTAACTCGTAGTTTCGCCTACGGCATTGCTACCGCCCGATTGTGACAAATTCACGTTGGTCGTACCGTTATAATTACAAGCCGTTGGCGTTGTCGGTAAAATAGCTATACTTCCTACTATTCCATCAGACTTGCCCAATAAAAACATGGGACAAGCGATGAATAGAGTGATGTATAATAAAATGTATTTGATGAATTTCTTTTTGCTCATAGCTGTTGTTGTTAGCCTGTTGTTGTTGTTACGTCTTATTTAAGCCGATGACTTTTACCAAAAGTTAACCTTTTAGCATTTTCCAAAAACACTGGACAATAGTCTTCATGGTCAATTTTTGTATTAAATTGGCTATATTGTTTTCTCTATTGCAACTATTCAAAAATAATTAATCTTTTTTTTTGTCGCAAACCATATTCGTTTCTGACAAAAAAAATTTGATTCATATTATCTGCTTGAATAATTTATAGCAATTCTCGGTTTGAAGCTTTTAATAATGTATTCGGCGGAATCTGTCTTTTTTGACTTTTAATTTCATCGAAGTTCATTCAAAAATAATTTTGAAGATTTCGTTTTTATTAAATTGTGTCAATTTCAAGTTATTTTGATTATTAAAATTTCAAAAAAAAAAGACCGTTCTTCTAATGTTGTAATATTTGACACCAGCAGCTTTCGCCGCCGTTAAGTGTTAATATTACAGCAGCAAAAACAGCCACTACTGAAACACTCGCAAGTTTACAATTTTAGAAGAACAGCCAATTAAACCACAATCATTTGATAATCAATTAATTGTGGTTCACTTATAATTATTTTAAAATTGAGATTTGCTCGTTTATTTGAATTGAATAAACCGATGGGCTCACGTAAGCTCATCGGTTTATTTATTTTTACTAATTACCACTTAATGTTGGTGCGACTACGGTGCAGCCACCTGTGCCACCGCCGCCACCTGTACCAGGAACAGCAGCATCGTTATCATCTCCATCATAAGTAGCAGAAGAAGTAGCAGCATCCGGAAAAAATCCATCACCATCTACATCCGTACAACCGCAACTTGCTGATGAAACAGTACAATCATCAAAGTGTCCAGAAATTACATGTGCAGCTGTTGTATTCGGGCAATTGTCGTCCGCGTCTGCAACACCGTCACCATCGAAATCAGCTGCACCACCTGTACCTCCTGTTGAAGCTCCTACTCCAACAATATTATTTTGGTCTGTAGCTATTGCTCCATTGGTAGAGAGCATTCTCCCTTCTAAACTTGCACCGGCAGCCATTGAACCTGCTCCAACACTAATCGTTGTTCCTTTCATTATTGTTCCAGCAGCGAAAGATATTGCTCCGACCGCACTCCAAAATACATTGGAAGCCTGCGCTCCGTTGATTAATTGGATCTCAGAAGAAGGTCCAGTAGAGAATGCTCCACCTGGAAATACGAATACAAAAAGTGCATTAGGATCTCCTTGTGCATCTAAAATTAGCGTTCCTACTGTTGATCCAGCTCCTCCATTACCATATACTCCTGCAAAAAGTGTTTCACCTGCAACAGATCCATACACTGGTGCATGACCAATTACTGTTACTGTCAAGTTAGCAATTTCATCGTATAACGTTTGTACATCAATTGCACCTTGAGCAGTTCTAGCGTTTGCATTCTCTATCGTTCCAGTAACGTCAGGGTAGTTTGATATTGCGCCAACATTTGTACCAATATCACCTATGATTGGCGTGGACCCAGGTCCTCCAGTGTTAGCTAAGGCTCCAACGCCAGTAAATAACGCGAAATCCGTTAGTGAAAGTAGGTTTGGTACTGCTTGCGCGTAAGTTTTAGTCGGAGAAATTGCTAAGAACATTACTACAACGAATAGTAACAATTGTATTGTTATCCTCGATGTGTGTGTGTTGTTTTGAAACGTTGTTTCAATAGATTTTTTTAACATAGTCATTTTTCATTTATTAAGTACTTGAACACATTTAGACGATTTCGAACTTTCATGAAATATTAATATTTCAATAGATTATGAAGACTCAAAACATAGAATAACTATGTCCAGATACTTAACTTTTTTGTAAAAGTTTAAACTGTTGTTTGTTGATTGTTGATTGTGAATTGTTTATTATCTAATCATAAATTGTTTGTTGTTTATTATAATTTATTTATTGTGATTTTATTTCAAATTATTTATTGTAATTTATTTATTGTGATTTGATTTTAAATTGTTTATTATGATAATTCTGTAAAGGTGCACCTATTATCTCAACAAACGTGTATTTATTTTTTTTTTAAATTTACTTGTTCGTTTCCTTTGATTACTCATAAAAATAAATAATACGCGCGCGCGTTGATAGAAATTGAAAATTTATTACTATTTCGAAAATATTATATATCAAGATATCAATTTTGTTAATTCACTAACAACACCTTAATCTTAACATTATATTGATAATCAATTAGTTATACGTTTTTTTAATCGACCTCAATTATATAAAACATACTCAACTCGAATCTAGTCAATACATTTTATTTAAGTCATTTTTTTTATTTTTTTTATTTTTTTTATTTTTCAATGCACTGAACACCACCATTTTAGGTGTGCTTAGTAGCTGCCATATTTTTACCCACTAAGTTTTAACATTTAGCGACTGTATTTTAAGTATCCTTCTAAATATGGACTAAGGGAAGCGGTATTAAGGTAACTTTACATAGGAATAAAATTCGGCAATCACAAAATAAATTGTGATTAATATGAACAATATACCTCTTAATGGATTTATAGAAATGATTTTAATTCATATATTAAGCACAAAACAATAATTCATCTGCTTGTATATACGAAATTAAAGAGTGATTAATTGGTATAAATTCTTAACAAATTAATATTAAAATCAAAAAAAAAGATGATTAATTTTTGAAATTTAACATTTCAAGCCCCATTATTTATTAATGTAGGTGGATAAAAAATAATTTTTATCAGTTTTTTAATCTTTTCAGATTACTTTATAGCTTAAATTCCGAATTTTAATTAAGGGATTTTCAAAAAAATGAGGCCTTATCTTACTTGAAAAAAAAAAAATATTTGCAGCGTTTCAATCATTTGCAGAAAGCAAAAACTTAGAAATCAACCTTGTCAATAGCATTAGCGAAGCCTTATTCAACCCTAATAAAGCTCTTTAGTGGGGTCTTATTAAAGAACTAAAAAACAAAATTATCAATTGATCTTTTCGTTGCCTATTTCAAAAAACAGATTGATTTGGAATAAAATGCGATATATCTTTAGTTCCAATTATAAAATACTAAAATCCATGAAAATATAACTTTTAGAATCGTTTGTATCCTTATTACTTTATCAACTATTATTCAAATAAGCTCTTGCTAACTCAATATTTTAGTCACGCTGTTTAGCTTTATCTGTTGTGTTTGCATATATATGCAGCAGGATATCCACATTTTACAAATAGCTTATGTAGATAAAAAACAGTGGGAAAATTCATATATATAACTCAACAAAACTTTAAAAATCGGTCATCTGTTGAATAATCAGTCGCTTATTGCGGAAGCTCATGAATCCTATGGACGATTTGCCTCGTTAAGGGGAGTGCATCAAAAAACGGATTCACTATTCGTGAAATGAACAATCGAGAATCATAATCATATTTTGGTACGTTTGCCCTTTCAAAGAACCGATGAGAAGCATCGGTGATTATATTGGTTTGATTCATAGAAAACTCTCTGATATGGATAAGAAAAGTTTGAGCTTATTTTTTGGTCCTATTCAAAGTGGATTACAACAAATTTATATGCTCATTGAAGACGCTATGTAATATACGCAAGGCAATAAAAATGATGCGATTGGATTAAGAAATGTAAGTCTTAATGCGGTTATCAAGAATATTGAGACTGGCTTGGAGGATTTCATTCAAGGGAAAAAAACGAAAGTTGTATATAATGACTTGTCATACATCAAAAGTAGTAGTATGCTGTTTCTGATTTTAAAAAATCTAATTCAAAATAGTATAGAATTCAATCAATCCGAAGTGCCGACTTCCGAAATTATCGTTTTGGACAACGGGTATCGGTATTGATGAAAATTATCACGCTAAAATTTTTTAAATATTCAAACCGTTACAAAAAAACGATTACGAAGGTTCGAGTATTAGTTTATCCATTGTAAAATTGAGTTTGGAAGAGTTGGGTGGTGAGATTAAATTGAATAGTCAAGTTGAAAAAAGGAAGTCAGTTTATCGTCAAGTTGCTAATTTGACAAGAAGTGATGCTTTAATTAGGAATTATAAGAATTTGATAATCAATAATTTATACCGTTCAGGAATAATCCAAAACTTTTAAACTTACAGTGAGTTTGTTTGGAATAAAATATGATATATCTTTGAGTTTGAGCAAACAAAGGAGCGTAAATAAATTTGCAAAGTTTTTAACGATAAAAATGTAAACCCTTCATCACTTACCTTATGGGTGTCGCAACATTTTTGGTTTATTTGTTCCGTATTCGTACTGATTTTTTTCGATGATTTTATTAAGGAAATCAAAACGAAGTATAGGTATAATATCCAGATTTTTTATCCTCGTTAAAAATGTCTGTGTATTGGTTATGACCAACTCCTAAAGCATTAAATCCAAAAAATAATATGTATTCTTCCAAAAAAATTTGGATAATTATTATTGTCCTATCAACTTTTATTCAAATAGGTTACTCCCAAAATATAGATAGCCTCTTGAATGTGCGTATCAATACAAAAAGTAAGATTAGAATACATGAATTGGATATTCAATTAGCAAAAGAGTATTCTAAAAGAAGAGAATGGACGCAGTCAGAAACTTACCTTAATGAAGCATTAGTATTAGGTCAATCCCTCAACGATAATGAACTGATCGCAACGGCTTATGAGGAGTTTGGGCGTATCGCTTATCTTAAAGGTGACTACCAAAAAGCCGATTCAATATACACTGAAGGCTTAGGACTTACGACGAGTAGAGCATTAAAAGCTAAATTATATTCAAAGCAATTCCGTACTTCGCTACGAACGGGTGAGATAGAAAAAGGAACGACTTATCTGAACGAAATGAGAAGATTGATAGGTGATGATACGACAAGTGTATTGATGGGAGAATATTATTTAAACTATTCCACTTATTACTCAGAACAAGCAAATTTCCTCAAACAACTCCAATATTTACAGAAAAGTAAAAAAATATATTTGGAACATGACAGGAATGTTGAAGTCATTAATTATAACCTTTCTACCATTTTTGAGGAATTAAAAGATTACGAAAGTGCCTTGAAAATACATTTTGAGACAAAAAAAGGAGCTAAAAAAGATAAAAATATTTACTCCGAACTTTTCTCGCTCTTCGGCATTATGTCGGCTCAAGAAGGTATGAGAGATTATGAAGCTGCTAAAAAGACGTGTCACGAAGCCATTAATTTAAAAAACAAAACGGATATTTCTAATTCTTTTGGCTACGTTTACTATATTTTAGGTTTTGCTCATTTAGAAACGGAACGGTTGGATTCCGCAGCATATTATTTCCGAAAAGGAATCGAAATAAGCGAAACACAAAATGAAGCCACACAATTAGGCGATAATCATTCGGGCATGGCAAAATTGTTCTTCGAACAAAAAAAACTGCAAGAGGCTAAATTCCATGCAAAAAAAGCAAGATCATTACATAGCTATGTTAATACCGATAATAACACCATTTTAGCAAAAATTTATGCGAAAGAGGGCGATTATCAAGATGCTTATGATTTATTAAATATCAACTGGTCAAAGGCTCAAAAAGCAGCAGCAGAACGCACTGATTATCAAATGGTATCAACTTTATTGAAAGATAAGTTTAAACAGGAAAAAATACAGGAACAGTTACTATTTCAACAAAAATTCAATAAACAACGGCAGTTTTTAATCGGCGGTATTCTAATAACTGGGCTTATCTTATTAGTAAGCACCGTTTTGATTCAAATTAGAAATAATCAACAGTTAAAACAGCTCAATGAGCAATTATATCAACGTAATAATGCCTTACAACAATTTTCTTATATTGCTTCGCATGACATCAAAGAGCCGATGAGAAGTATTGGCAATTATATTGGTTTGATTCGTAGAAAACTCTCTGATGCAGATAAAAAAAGTTTAAGCTTATTTTTTGATAATATTCAAAATGGATTGCAACAAATTTATACGCTCATCGAGGACGTTATGCAATATACACAGGTCAATCAAGATGAAACTATTAAATTAAAAACGGTAAGTCTTAACGCTATTATTAAAAACATTGAGGTTGGCTTAGAGAGTTTTATTCAAGAGAAAGGGGCAAAGGTTATTTATAGTGACTTGCCAGACATCGAAAGTAGCAGCTCAATGTTATTTATGATTTTAAAAAACCTGATTCAAAATGGTATAAAATTCAATCGTTCAGAAGTACCGACTTCCGAAATTAGTTATGCAAAAACCCAAACGCACCACGAAATTACCGTTTCAGATAACGGTATCGGTATTGATGAAAGCTATCACGATAAAATTTTTGAAATGTTCAAACGCCTACAAAAACGAACCGATTACGAAGGTTCGGGCATTGGTTTATCCATCGTAAAATTAAGTGTGGATAAGTTGGGCGGTGAGATTAGATTGAATAGTCAAATTGAAAAAGGAAGTCAGTTTATCATCAAATTACCATTATAAAAGGTAAAAAAGCGATGGTGATAATTCTCTTCATTTGTCCAATTATGGCGTATATAATTGGTCAAACGGATTGAAAATACTGAACATCACCCTTAGTTTTTACAAGCAGATATGTTTACAAAAATTGGCGACCTTTTTAAAGTTGAAAATGTGGTTGTCGAACAAACGTGATGTAAGCGTGGATTTTCGCAGATATTTAAAGTCAGGTATCGATTTTGTTATTTAATCTCCGTTTAAAATTATTCCTCATACTACTATACAAAATAAAAAATCGGGACAAGTTATGGTTCAATTAAAAATGTATAGTAGTGTGATTATTCCTATTACAATAGTAAAATCAAGGCGAATTACTGAGCAATCGGGAGTTCAAAACTTAGTAATTATTTAATGCTAAGACTTTCAAATAAGTCCATCAATTTATCAAAAATTGAAACTAACTACGATTTTATTAGTTTTTAATAGGGAATCGCCCCATTTTTAAGGTATAATTTTACAAAAAGAGAGGAGTGTCCCAAAACTCTCAAAGCACCGAATTTATATTAGGAAGCAGTTATTTTTTTTCAATAAGATTTAATATTCTGTAAAGCATACCAATAATAAAATCGAAAATTGTTACCAAAATTTCAGATGATTAAGTATATTAGAGATCATACTACTATACAAAATAGAAAATCGGGACAAGTTATGGTTCAATTAAAAACGTATAGTAGTGTGATTAGAGATTTAATATCATAGATTTTAAATAAACGTAAATAAATTCCCAAAACCATGTATTCTTTTAAACTAACAATTATTTGCCTGTTGCTGAGCTGTGTTCAACTAACCTACGCCCAAAATATAGATAGTCTTTTAAACATCCGTAAACATACGACGAGTAATCTTAAAAAATATAAGGTAACGGTTCAGTTAGCCGAAGCATCCAAAGGAAAACAACAATGGAAAAACTTGTTGACGTACAGTAATGAGGCGTTACAAATAGCGAGATTATTAAAAGATGATAATCTAATTGGAAATACTTATTTGCTTTTTGGGAGAATATATTTAGTAAAAGGAGAATATTTAAAGGCCGATTCTTTGTTTCTCAAAGGACTGCAATATGGTTCTGATAAAGACCTAAAAGCAAAATTATACTCCGGTAGATATGCAATAGTAATCCGAACTGGAAAGCTGGAAGATGCGTTTCTACTTTTGAAGTCAATGCGGTCAATGATAACCGATACGACGAGCTTATTAATGGGGCGTTATTATTTTAATACGTCGGGTTATTACGGCGAGCAACATGAAACATTAAACTGTCTTAAATATTTGCAAAAAGCCAAAAAATTATTTTTGCTACACGATCAAGATATAAGAAATATTAACCACGACCTTACCATAGTTTTTGAGAGTTTGAAGGATTATGAGAGTATATTAAGAATACAAACGGAACTCCGGAAAAGTGCTAAAAAAGCTAAATATCATTATGCAGAGCTTTTTTCTTTGTACGGTATTATGGCGGCTCAAAAAGGCTTGAAGGATTATGAAAAAGCGAAAAGAAGCTGTTATGATGCTATTAATCTCAAAAATACACATCAATTTTCGATGTCTTTCGGATACGTTTATTTCATTTTAGGCACTGTTCATGCCGAAACGGAACAGTTGGATTCCGCAGTATATTATTTCCGAAAAGGAATTGAAATAAGTGAAAAGCAAAAGGAAGAAACACAATTAAGTGAAAATCATGCGGCTATGGCAGCTTTGTTATTTGGTGAAGGAAAAATTCAGCCAGCTAAGTTTCATGCAGAAAGAGCATTATCGATGATTCAATATAATCATCCAGAAAACAATGGTCTTTTAGCTAAAATATATGTAACAGAAGGCAAGTACCAAAAAGCATACGACCTCCTCAATATCAACTGGTTAGAGGTTCAAAAAAAGGAAGAAGACCGTACCGATTATAAAGTTATTGCTTCTTTATTAAGTGATAAGTTTGAGCAGGAAAAGGCACAAGAAAAGTTGATATTTGAACAAGAATTGAATAAACAGCAGCAATTACTAATTGGAGGTGTTTTGGCGTTCAGTCTAATTTTATTAACGGTAATTATTCTTATTCAAACTCGAAATAACCGACAGTTAAAACGACTCAATGAGCAATTATATCAACAAAATAATGCGTTGCAACAATTCTCTTACATTGCTTCGCATGACATCAAAGAACCGATACGAAGCATCGGAAATTATATCGGGTTGGTTCGGAAAAAAATAGCTGCAGCGGATGAAGAAAAGTTGGGTTTATATTTTGATAATATTAAAAGTGGACTGCAACAAGTTTATACCCTCATCGAGGATGTGATGCAATACACGCAAATTAGTCAAAATGAAACGCTTGTATTAAAAGCCGTAAATATTGATAAGGTTATCAAAAATATTGAGATTGGGTTAGGTACTTTTATTGAAGAAAAAAAGGCAAAAATAATTTATACCGATTTGCCAATTATTCAAAGTAGCAGCTCGATGTTATTTATGATTTTAAAAAATTTGATTCAAAATAGTTTAAAATTCAATCATTCGGAAGTGCCAACAATCAAAATTGATTACAATAAAACCAAAACGCATCACGAAATTATCGTTTCTGATAACGGTATTGGTATTGATAAAAATTATCACGGAAAGGTTTTTGAAATGTTCAAAAAATTGAATAATAAAGAGGCTTACGAAGGTTCAGGTATCGGTTTGGCAATTGTAAAATTAAGTGTGGATAAGTTGAATGGTGAAATTATATTGGATAGTGAAGTTGGAAAAGGAAGTCGCTTTTTGATTTTATTACCGCAGTAAATCCGATAAAAAACCGTTAATGATTTTTGATAATTTCTGAGCAATTGCATTAGTATATTTATATGCGACAAAATGAAATGCACCGAATCCTATCAATTTAACTTTTTAACAACTCAAATTTCTATTTCCTACAAAATTTGTACCGCTCCCTAATGATATTCCTATAAAAAACACCTATTTCAATTAGTTTGATGCTTCAAAACCCACAATTCAACCTCTTCCTCACCTCGCCAATGTTGGTTTCTTTTTGTTTTTGCAGACGCTTCTTTTACAGATTTTTTGAAACACTTATCTAATTCAAAACGAGATTCATTCGACAATTCATTCGCTATCGGATGTTCTTTCGTCACCCCAGTTATTTGACCTAAGTTAGAAAACAATAGGATGATTCTACCTTCGGGCAGCAGCCGTTTTTTTGCTTCCTCAAAAAACTCAGGAAAAAGTTTATCGTTATAATAAATTGCTTCGTCAAGTCGGTCTAAATCGTGCGATGCAGGCAGCCATGGCGGATTAAAGACAATTAATTCGGTCGGTTTTTCCCACGCACCAAATAAATGACCATAATCAAGTTCTACTTTTAAAGCTAATTTCGTCCCTTTCATCGATTCTCGCAAACCAACGATTGCATTAGGATTCGTATCCGTTCCGTAGGATTTTTGAAAGCCATATTTCATCATTTGTAAGGACAATATACCGCTACCTATACCAATATCAATAGCTGATTTTTTTCCTCCTTTATAGCGTTTTAGCCAATTATCAAAAAGCTGTAAATGCTCAAAACGAGTTGGAAAATAAACACCATAATAAGGATGAATTTTATTTCTTAAAACTGGAACGACTACACCATTGATATACCATTGCCAAGCACTATTTAAGCCTTGAACTTGAGGAAAAGTCAGCAAAAAATTATCAGATTCTGGATATAACTTTTCTAACCATCCTATTGACGGAGCTTTCCTAACCGCTATTTTGT
>Ga0306865_1000657_pt1 | contig 11647 bp, 4 predicted proteins | sample AntRauTorckE5431_FD_190441 | JGI IMG/M metagenome (GOLD analysis project Ga0306865, IMG submission 190441) | Saline lake microbial communities from Rauer Islands, Antarctica - Metagenome Torckler E5 #431 (v2) (version 2) | ecosystem: Environmental > Aquatic > Non-marine Saline and Alkaline >... | reverse complement strand
ACCAAAGAGTCCAAGAGCTGTGGGCTGTGGTGCAATGTGTCCGCAAGCCCTGCTGCCCTGTATTATTAATTATTCAAGACTTCATGAAACTCACGGAGAATTTGATGAGGACGATTTTTAAAGCGCCATTAACTTGGTGGCAGCTGTTCGAAAGCTCCGCGGCGTTCACGGAGAAACTTTAAGAAATGAAGAAGTCACTATATACTATTACTACTATGTTCGTACTCCTACCTTTGTGTCTACAAGCTACCAGAGGACTAAACGACAACTTTGTTTCTTATTTCAGTGCTTTAGTATCTTTTAGTATACATACCTAACATAAAATAGTTCGGAGCATTATTTTGATTCCTTTCCCAAAGAAAAAATAGAGAAGGCAACATTCGATGACGAGTGCTGATTGATGCGTGCTGCTATGCGTGCTCTGACGCCTCGAAACCAAAGAGTCATCCTCCTCTCTTGTTCTTTATTTACATATGCTCTCGAGCTTTGTTGTAGTAACGACGACATGTCCCTCTGCTCTCTCTCTGGAAGATGTTTCACCATGAAGAGCAAATCTGGTTCGAACAATTTGTTTGCAATCGCTATCAAGTCGTTTTTGCGATTATTCACAGGAAGGAGGAGGCAAGCTACAAGCTTGGAAGTAGTGAAGAATTTTTGTGCGCATTACAGGTTATGCAGTGAATGACCCCTCTTTATTATTTGTTATTGTGCGTGCCAGCACACTTTTTTGCCGGTACATATGCCCCAGTATGGCCCCCGGGCAAATGTCCGGATCAGCTCAAGCGTTTTTGCACCTTTAGAAGAAGTAAGAAAAGGCAAGAACAGAAGGAGAGATCATCTCACAACACGACAATATCACTAACTAATCTCACTCAATTCTTATACTCTACTGTAATAAGCACTGCACGTCCCACTAATGTTCAGTATCAGAAGTGGCAAGGACTTAAGCTCTTTAGGTATCTATTGAAATGATGGGTGAGTTTCAGCGTGATTGAGGATCACGAATATCATTTTATTTTGCATCTTCACAACGACGATATCACTAACTAATCTTGCTCAGTTCATACTCTACTGTAATAAGCACTGCACATCCCACTAATGTTCGGTATCTAAACTGTCAAGAACTTAAGCTCTTTAGGTACCTATTGAAATGATGGGTGAGTTTCAGCGTGATTGAGGAACACGAATATCATTTTATTTTGCATCTTCACAACAACGATATCAGTAACTAATCTCACTCAATTCTTATACTCTACTGTAATAAGCACTGCACATCCCACTAATGTTCAGTATCAGAAGTGGCAAGGACTTAAGCTCTTTAGGTACCTATTGAAATGATGGGTGAGTTTCAGCGTGATTGAGGATCACGAATATCATTTTATTTTGCATCTTTACATCTCACGACGTTCTAAATACGTTATTTTGTTATTTTGGTGCGGTTAATTTTCACTTTCAAAAACACTAAAATAACAATTACGTACCACAGGTACTACCAATAATACTTCCATTCTCTGGTACTATGATGATGATGTTATACAAGAGCCCTATGGTATGAGCATCAGGGCGAATTAACTATATTGTAAATGCTCTACCGTCGTGTGTGTTGCGAATTTATGTGTGAGCTTGTAAAATAAAATAGAATAAAAGTTAGACAAGGATGCACTCATTTGCTCCATTCCTTGCGTTGTTCTGCTGCTTGTTCCGCTTGCTTGTAACATACCTGCTCGTGGGAATAGTGAATGGAATCAGCTGCACTCATTATAGTAATAGTAATTGCACTTCATTGATTGATCTTACTTACCGTACCGACAGCGTAGAGACCCTTGTGATGTACACCCCGGTGAACGTGATCCCAATAGTTCTTGTACAGATTAAGCAAGTAGTAATAGACCGCTTTATGAAGGAATGCAGATTCATTTTCGCCAATCTTCTTCTTCTTCAGGTGATCCATGAAGGCATTGGGAGTATTTTGCCGGAAGCTGTCACAATTGTCAATTGTTTTTTTTTGCAGGCACAAGTCAAAGTTATTCCTCCACTTCTGCATCATTTTGGAACATGGACAAAAACAGTATTTTTCATCGTCAGGATGGATGCCCCACATTAAAAACCCTTGGTCGAGCAGAATACAATATGGCAGTGAAGATACGAAATCCTCCAATCCTGCAGGACTTGCGGTGCCAGAAGCCTTAGCAGGTTCATGGTAAGCTGGTTGGAAAGAATCTTCAGAGTCGGAATACGCTTCATTCCGATTAGAATCTAACACCTCAATCTCTGCGTTGATTTTATCAAGGGCTTGCTTTGAGGCTGTGATCTTCTTCTGCATCCAATCAAACGGATCTTCCTTGATGAGATGTCGAATACGCAAATCCACAATGTCATGAGGGTATTGTGACATCAGCTTCTCGTCAAGGCTGGCTAAATTCCAATTTGCCTTGTTGATCATAATACTATCAAACTCACTCTTTGGCTTCTTATGAGGAGGGCGAGCATTATTTTCTGGGTTGACAGCTATTTCATTAGGTTCAGCAGCAGCATGAGTGGAGGAATTCTCAATTTTTCTTTTGCCATCCTCTGTTTTTGCAGCAATCTTTCTTGGAACAGGTGGAGAAGCATCATTGTTTTGTATTTGCATTTTTATTTGCGTATGATCCACTTTCACTGCCGAGTCCCTGAAGGTGTCATTACATTCCCCTTCTCCTTTTACCTCCTTATTCACGTCCGTACGATTAGCACTACTGTTCCTTTGCCTGTTTTGAAAGTAGGAGTTGCTTGACGAATATGAATGATCTCTTCTGGATCTATCATACTCATACTCATTCGAATCGCGCCAATTCGATCCTGGTTCGTAAGAGTTATGATAACCTGCCCTCCTCCCGTGAGCCTGATCTCCTCCACCGTAATACGAAGCATTTTGATCACCTCTACGATCTCCTTTGCGTGCTGGTGATCCTCGTCTGCTATTGCTAGCGTGACTAGTACGACGATGCCTATCTCCCTCATTTCCACCCGGTTCGTAAGAGTTATGATGACCTGTCCTCCTCCCGTGAGCCTGATCTCCTCCACCGTAATACGAGGCATTTTGATCACCTCTACGATCTCCTTTGCGTGCTGGTGATCCTCGTCTGCTACTGCTAGCGTGACTAGTACGATGCCTATCTCCCTCATTTCCACGACTATAAAAGTCTCGGCCTCGTTGATATCTTCGGGTGTGCCCCATTACTTGCTGTCGATGCTGTTGACTTGTTTCCTGAAATGGTCTAAGTTGTATGTTGTAAGTAGGTACCAAATACAGTAGTTCCATTTGAAAAAGAAGTCTGGCCCTTCCATTTGGTGTGGTGATTGCCATCTTGAATTTTTAAGTTTAAAACGACTCCAAACACGATTACAAATGAAAAGTACACAGGACAGAGACGAGTCTCAAAAAATAATCAAAGAACAAATACAAACACCACCACGATCGCGAATCATCTCATGTCGCATGCGATAAACTCAACCTACGATTTGCAGCTAACTTTATACTTGTCTGATCCAACAAACTGGAAAGAAAAGGAATAATGATAAGTATAAAAGATGTGGTTGAATTCTATTCAAGCAGGGCCTCTTTGGAATCTTCTAATCTAACATGGAAAGAAATCCTAGAATGCCTGCAACGTTCTGATGCTAGATATTATGCCTATGCTACAAAATTTAATAATAAGAGGAGGACGCTCCTGCATTGTCATTTCACAAACCGTTATATCACTGGTGAAGATGATGATGAGATCGCTGTCGCACGAATGCTGATCGAACGATCAATAGACATGGCGGACGGATCAACAGTCCAACTGGGGAAAAAGCATGGCGATAGCGTACTCACAGTTTCAGACTACGATGGCGGCGCTCCGTTGCTTGATTTATTTGATCATCATTTGGGACCGTCGTTTATCCGATATGTTGAATTGATCATTGAAATGAGTGCAAGGGTTGACGAGAAAAGAAATAATAACGCATGGATTACGAAAATAAAGACTTCTTCCTACTGGAATGAACTAATGCTACAACAGAGCAAATGGGGCAGCACACCACTTCACATTATGGCAAGGAATCCATACAATGAATACCTTACTGTTGTTTCTTTAGTTTTGAAGAAATTCAACGATGCTTGGGAAAGTCGATCTTTGATTCATCCGTTACTCCTACGCAATCACAATGGCTACCTGCCAATTCACATCGCATGCTTTGATGCAGATGTAAGCGGACAATGGATAGAGGCTTTCGTAGGATTCTTGGACAGCGAATACAAAGTTACATACGATACGGTTTTCACATGTAGATGCCTACTTACTATACTAGAGAGCTTTATTCAATATCATGAAATTCAGTTTTTACAATTTTGGAACGACAATAATTGGTGGTCGTCAGGAGAAAGGAAGTGTGTTCCTCTTCAACAAATCCTCTCGTCCAATGAACTGGATGACATTCATTGGTCATCTCTACGAACACCGTTTGAAAATTTATTATTGCCGAAGCTGAGAGTTCTTCTTGAAGCAGCAGCGAAAAGCAATATGTATCATATCCACCAAACGCAAGAATATAAAATATCTCTCGAACCTGTTCATCTTGCCGCATCTGTTCCAAACTTCCCCACGTTCATATTGCAGATGATGGTTTTACATGACCGGTCAGCATTGCTGCGAACTGATGAACATGGTCGAATTCCTTTGCATTATGCTCTAGTTGCAACCCCTGGTAATCAAGAACAAGATTCTGGCGAAGATTCTGATGACGCGGTCCTTGTATATTGGAGTACGAATTTTGAGTCAAGGTCTTTGTTTCAATTTATTCTGGACAATGCTCCTAGCAGTGCGGATATTCATGACGGTGATGGAAGATTACCTATCCATCTTGCGATTGCAAACAATAGAGACCTGAGCTCTGTGGTGCTACCAATAATTGCTGCTTATCCTAGTTCAATATCTGCAATTGATCCTTGCACCAATCTGAAACCCTTTTTGCTGGCTGCTTCACATGACAACGCGTCACTGGACTTGATCTTTCGCTTAGCAGCGCTGGAGCCTAATCTAATCAACGCGTGAAATATGTGAATGTATCGACATGTGGAATCACAAAATTAGGACAGCAGTTTAATTCACATCATATCTGTGAAATTGCACTTGCTCAATTCCAGTCTTGTGGTTAATAAATCCTAAAAATTCATATTCATAAATATCTATTTAGAAATGTGTATTTTCAAATGGTAGACCAATTTCAAAGTGATCAGTGCAATTAGTCTGTTGGCTGCGGTACTTCGAAGAGAGGGAGGGGGGACTAGAATAGAAGAGGAGCGCGCTCAACATCTGTGGATCAGTGGACCGTTCGCAATGCTATTTGCGACATTGAACGTAAAGCGAAGAAGAAGAAGAAAGATGCAAATGCACATCTGACACATTTGGATCATTTTCTATCGAGTCCGTCTCTGACGAGCCCAATGGCAAAATAAGGGTAGTAAAAGCAGCAGAGACTCCATGTGAAGAGACTCCATGTGAAGAAAACACATGGCACATTCGGTATGAGTGCTCATGACGAGAGCCCTACTAATCCGTCCGAAAGAAATGCGAAAAAAGACAAACCCACGACGTAAGCTAACGAGGATAATAGTAGATTACTTATGTTACAACTCTCTTTGATATAACGATGGTGAATATTTTGTAATCATTGTCCTCTTCGGATGCTTTCTTTGCCACGTAATCGTCAAGACAAGCCTCGATCTGTGATTTGAGTAAATCAATCTTTTTGGTTGTGTTGATTTGAAACGAGCATTGTCTTGCAAGTTCACAGTATGCTTTCTTTTTGGATGAGAAATTGCGGCTAATATTTGCAATTTGACTGCGTATATCTGCTACATTCAATCCTTCCTCTACGCAGTTCAAGGTGTCCAGCACTTCACTCCTTGTGTACGATTCTTTCATGTTTATGGATAGGATCCAAACGTTCTTTCGGTGGTGTTCAGGTATACATTCATAACATGGAGACGTATCATGAATTGCTGCTATGTAGGGCTTTTTAAAATTGTTGTCATCATGAATATCTAAGCCAAAGGTGATATTTGTGCTTTCATCATAGGGTAATCTGAAACTGTAGGAAAACAGTTCATCAAAGGATTGAGGAAGAATCATATAAGCCTCGTATACATTACCTTTTGGAGAAAGAGCCATGCATGTCCGGAAAGTTGTATGCAATGCCCCTGCATCCCCATCATCCCCATCATCACACTTCAACTGATCGCACTCTCTTCGAACAGAATGGCGCAACGCTTGCTCTTTCGAAATGATCAGTTCCCCACAACAGAGACAACGAAACTTCTCAACGGTTCCTTGATTTTTCAGATGGACAACTTCAGAATGTCCAAGTGCACCCATGTTTACAAGATGGTTGCATGGAGTATCATTTCCAGGACCTCGTTGTTTACATACTGAGCAACTGCAATACAATCTTCGAGTTACTAAATCATGAGAACCAGGGATGGATTGATTTCTTGACGTTGTACCTCCCATTTCATATATTGAACTAATATTAGGTATAACGCCTACACCAGGATCTGGCTTTACTTCCTCTCGACGATCAACGTACACAATACCATTCCTATGCTCAAGATCAGAGCTCAATTCAAGATATTTATCGAAATTGGATGTTGCATACTTCAAAGTTCTTGAATCCAATGTGCTGATCTTTTTATTCAAAATTGTGTCATCAGAGCAAAGCACTGTACCAGGAGGTGCTCTACGGACCATATCATGAGAGAATCCACCTCCAGTTCCCTCTCTTCTATACTTTAGGCCGCCATTATTGACACAAGAGTATCCTCCAGCAGGGCTATCTTCATCTACATATGTTGTCTTGTCTTGATGGTTTGGTTCCATTCTTTCACACGCTGCATTCACATGATTTCTGTATTCTTCATCATACTTTTGAGTCACAATATAATCATTATCGCAAACAGAAACATTATTCCATACAGGATGAAACCCTGTCTTAGTAAGAGTGCGCTTTCCATAGGCATGTGCCAACCAGGCATTGTGTAGTCTTTCTGCACCTTTCAACTCTGCAGAACGATTGTTAGATTTCCATACTTTGCCCTCTCCATCCCAGTTGCCTTTAAATTCAAACTTTAGTGCAAATCGAGACAATCTTATGACTTTGTCATTCAAATCATTTGCATTTGCAACTGTCATTGCGCTATGCCTACATTTATACTGCGCACTGCAATTATCACTGTGTTTTATATCAGTAAGAATTGTATTTGCATTCCGAACTTCATTCAGCCCGGTACCTTTTACTGCAAAGAAGTTAGCATCATCTTCTCCGTGAACACTTGTGTCGTCACCTGCTGCTCCTTCTACACCTGCTTCTCCTTCTAGAATATCAGGTTGTGCTCGACCGAAAGACCATTCCATTTTATTGGACAGCATACTTGCTTCATCCCGTCTAGAAGCCAAATGAGCTATCAAATCATTCATACAAGCATTATCGTATTGATGATTGTTGTCTTTATTTGCAGTTTCAGACTCGCCAATGAAATGGAAGCAATGTGTTTCGTTGATGATGCATTCATCGCCATCAACCCATACCCAGTTACCACGAATAGAAGTACGATCTTCAAGAAAGTCGTGCTTGTAGGTTTCAATAGTGAAGTCAGTAGACTTAATTTCATACTCAAGGGTAACAATAATAAAATTGTCAATTTCATGGGTGAGAATTCCATATTCCACTTGTCGTTGTGTATCTTGGGCTGTAGCATCATGACTATTTTCTGAGAAGACTTCACATTCCTGCCCGGTATCCAGCTCTTTGACTTTAAAGACACCTTTATTTTGGGGAAGAATACCAAGTGATTCGGAAGTGGCAGGTCGAGTACTGCCAATATCAATCCAAACCCAATCTTCATGCAATGGTTCTGGCATATCCAAATCGAAGTCTCGTTGAGTAGAGAACAGAACCTTTCTCCAGTTCAGATATACAAAATATATTGCATTCATGGCATGCGCATCAATAGCAGAGTTATCTCTCAGGTACGACTGTAGATTTGCCGCTGCCATGAAATCTGTACACGTTACCGAATGTAAGAATGGATTTCCCATTACTTGATCAAGTTTTCGTGCGTGCCTTGTCCATTTTGCAAGAACGCAATGCTTTCTAGCAATTTCGAGGCATTCAAATAGATGCAGAAAAGCACCATTAATAGTTAACACCATTTCTCGACACTCGTTCTGTGTACATCCAGTTACTTTTACACTTTCCCAGTGTTTGATGGTACATAAAGTAGCATTGTCATTCAATATAGGACATGACAATGCACCTCCAAATACATTTTGTACTCCACATTTAGTACATCTGCCAGTGATACATTCGAATGGAACAAACTTTGGATTGGTTGCTGTAGAGCCGATTCCACACTTTAAATCATCATATTGTCTTGCCTTGCAACAAGTGTAATGGATTATGGAATGATTTGACTTGCCCAACAACCTATCAAGAGCCATATTTTCACTCATCATTATAATTGACGTTCCATTTTTGAATTGAGAATGATATTCACACTGGCATTCTTTTGCAGTAATCGAAATTGCATTTCTTAGACCATGCATTGCTAGGCTCAAATCACTAGATATCAAATTAACGCAATCTTCGCCAGTCGGATTTTTTACACATTTGCAAATGAATTGAGTGAAGCTCCGCCTTCCAATCTTTGCGTCTCGCTTTGGTTGGCGAGACTTCCAGCTTCTGTATTCATCCGATTCAAGAAAATTTTCATATTTTTCTTCTAAAGTTAAAACTCCATCCCAAACCCTTTTGGGATGGATTTCGCCATTTACAGTTATCGGCTTGGTGTCATTACTCTCTATTCGAATTGCATTGTAATCACCATGACAGTAGTCGTCGACACATTTTTCAGCTCCAGTTTCTGCATGTGCATCTTTCCTTGTCTTTCTCTTGCAATGTAAATATGCTGGAGGGCCACCACTAGTAACATATTGATCATGTATTGCACCAATCTTCTTAGACGCCTTGCTAATGGCGTTGCTGGATGCCCCCAAACGATCTTGGACCCTTTTTTTTGAGAAGGAACTACTATCATGCATTGCACCTGCTACGATGGAATCTATGAACTGTTGGGTCTCTTTCGTGCGCTGGTTGCTAAACTGCTGAATAGAAGATTTCATGGAGGAAACAATAGTAGAATCCAAGCAAGAGGAATTGTCGAAGAAATCTAGCATTGTTGGAATGTTCTTGATGACACCTTCGACAATATCTTTTGCAGCATTTATTTCCCCTCCTGATAGAGTGTGCAAAATACAAAGTAAATCCTTTATCTTCTCCGACGCTCTATTTCGGTGAGGTTGGTACTCGTCTAGTATATTCCATTCAAGCGTTTTTCCTTTTCTAGCTTGAAGAGTCTTCATAGATAATCTTGGCATGTAGCTTCTGAGAAAGGGTTGAAGCGTATGCGGAACAAAAGAATTCTTATCAATCATCTCTGTGTCCTGTGACAAAGAGGATGTAAAGTCAGTTTCGTGCATGCAGGGTGATCCATATATCTCCCTTTCTTCATTTGCATTTTCTTCCCTATCTGTCTCGCACGTTGAAGTACTCCCTGACGGAAGAAAAGACGCTGCCTCTTTAAACCATTGCGGAGGCCAATGTTTGCATTCATCAGGTGGCTGACACACCTTTGTCAATCCATGGCCTTTGCTGCTGCTACTAAAGTTTATTGCCAAGCATGTGTTATACTGAGTGATTTGGTTGTCACCCAAACCAAAACGATATTTGAAGGCAGCTTTTTGTGACTTGTGTTTGCCAATTTTATCAAGAAGACTAACAAATTTGTGACCATTACTAAATTCACCACCATCTTTTATCGCGATACCCAATCCTTTGAGCAGTTCAGGAATGTATCGGTTTGATTTCAATATACTTAAAGGCACATTAGAAACTGATTTTCGAGTGGGAACAAAGAACCAATCGTCGAGGGGTCTCTCGTCTCCTTCAGATTCAGAGAAATGCTGTGATATTTTGAGGAAGAGCGTATCCCAGTCATTAACGTCATGTTTGGCTTCTTTGTCCTCACTACTACTAGTAGGAGACACAAGATGAAGAAGATCTTCCTCCTCTACAGCAGCAGGCGGCGTTAAGAAAGTCTCAATCTCAAGCTCGTTCACAGGAGCAGAATTGCTAGTAGGGCTGATAATATTATATGTTCTTGCGTGTTGCTCGCTAGAGCAAGAGGCAGCGCTGCTTACTAGAGGAACATGCATAGTAGTGATATACAAAGCAATATAGTAATGATTTAAGTGCAGTTTTTTATATTTAGTTTTAAGCGACAATCTGTTTTCCTCATCACTCATCAGTTTGTGAAAGGAGGATTTTTATCACCGTTTAAATATTGTGATGTGCTTACCTTTAACCTTTTTCCTATTTAAATCTTATTGTTTTTGAATTCTGTCCCATTCCGTTAATGCATGTGGGTCCTGTTGAGTATTTCAGATGATTCTTCTCATTAAAAAAAGAAAGATGGCAGAAGCACAGTTAGAATTAAGGGCAGAAAGAATCTGGAGGAAGCAATCGTCTGGTAACTTTACTGAAAAGGGAGGTGGTAAAGATGGAGAGTACAGATACTCCAAGGTAGAGATCATGATACCCACAGATGAAGATGCAGTCCCTTTTGTCGTAGCCAGGAAAGGTTTGAAACCAACTGTGATTGCCTCTGTTAATACAATGAAAGCAGTAATCCATGATCTTGATGAGAGAACAGTATTTCTTATTCTAAGGAATCACGTGGGTTGGACAAAAGGGTTGATTTCGCTTTACCAAATTGACTTTGTGGATGAGATTGATTCAATGATTTTTTTGCAGTCATACAACACACTTTCTGCATCCTTACCTCTTGCAGGAACCAATACTGAGGCTGAGAACGTGACTGGAACTGCGCTTGCAGCATTGCTCGAAACACTCAACGTTGAAGACGAGGACGAAACGAAGGAAGGAGAGGAGGATGCTGCTGATGCTGCTAGTAGCGAGGAGAATGTTCTCCTCGGGGATGCTGAGGGCGAGAAAAAGGCGCTCCTTCTTGAGGATGCTGATGAGGATGATAGGGAGGAGGTGCTCCTCAAGGATGCTGATGATGATGGTGAGGAAGTGTTGGATGATGAGGATGGTGAGGACGAGATCAACAGTAGTGTTGACGATGATTGTTTCCCCGACAGTCAACAGGATTTTCCTGACGGAGAATTCACATTTTAGGCTTTTGGCGCCAATGAGTGTTATTTATTTTGCGAGGTCAACAATGCAAAATTAAATGATATTCGTGATCCTCAATCGTGCTGAAATTCACCCATCATTTAAATAGGTAGCTAAAGAGCTTAAGTCCTTGCCACTTCTGATACTGAACATTAGTGGGATGTGCAGTGCTTGTTGCAGTCAACCATAAAAAAACAGATAAATTAGCTAGTGTTTCGTCGTGTTGTGAGAATTTCTATTTACTGTTCTTGTCTTTTCTTACTTCTTCTAAAGGTGCACCTCTTGCCTTTTCTTACTTTTTCTAAAGGTGCAAAAACCCGCAAAAACGCTTGAGCTGATCCGGACATTTGCCCGTGGCGGACCGACCCTTTCC
>Ga0306865_1000655_pt1 | contig 11694 bp, 10 predicted proteins | sample AntRauTorckE5431_FD_190441 | JGI IMG/M metagenome (GOLD analysis project Ga0306865, IMG submission 190441) | Saline lake microbial communities from Rauer Islands, Antarctica - Metagenome Torckler E5 #431 (v2) (version 2) | ecosystem: Environmental > Aquatic > Non-marine Saline and Alkaline >... | reverse complement strand
CGAACTCCTTTAAAATCTTCGCAATCTGATGCGGTGTAAACTTACTTTTTCTCATTTTTTGTGCCGTTAAATTTAATTACTTTTTTCTACTCTTTAACAGTACTATTTTTGGGGAAGCTTACAATTAGACTTACAACCCTATAGGTTAAGTTATGCAGATTATTGTCAGCTTAGCATTATGAATTAAACCTTTATATTTATTTAAATGAAGAAAATGGGAATTTGAACTAAAGGATGGTGATTTATCTACTATAATTATATCCAAAAAGTTGAGGTCTCCCTTCAGTATTATATATCAAACACTAAATTAACCTATGAAAAGAATATTTTTAATCCCCCTTTTAACACTTTTTACTATAATCTGCCTCTCTCAAGAAATACCAAAAAAAGAAATCCGTAAAAAAATGAAAGCCAAAGAGGTGATCTGGACTGATTATTATGGACAAGAAATGGTATTAGCAAAAATGAAAAGCACAAAAAAATGGGGACTGTACCATGTTTATGTAGGTGTGGATGTTGAAAATTTTTCGTTTGAAGAAATTATTTCACCAATATTTGATTCACTTAGCTTTTTTGAACCAAAAGCACGGTTGCAAATTATAAAAATAAATGCTAAATATGGTATTCTTTTAAACCCTTACGAAATAGACGATGCCGCTGATAGAGTGAATTGCAAATTTGATAAAATCATCCATAAGAATATCGATGGGGAAGATTTTGTACTTATAAAGGAAGGTAACAAGTGGGGTTTGATCGATTGGTTTGACGGGTATAGTATTGTTGATCCAATATTTAACACCCCAGATGAAGTTCCATTAATTAAAATGGATAAATGGATGGCAGAAACTTTCAAACTAGCAAAAAAGAACTTGAAAGCCGACCTTATCATATTCGACCCTAATAACGGAGATGGTGGTTTAAAAGCACGAAATAAAGAAACTAAAAAGTGGGGGATGTATCAATTCTTGGATAATGTACAACAAGAATTAATTCCCATGCAGTATGATAGCTTAAATTTTTTTGGATTTAACGGAATGTACACTGCGGTATATAATAGTGGGAAAGTAGGTTTTTACCTCTCATATTGGAGCTATAATAATCAAGCAAAACAAACCGTAGCATGTAAATATGAAGATTACAAAAGGTATGATGCCGATGGTGTTTCAAAACTTGCAGTCAAAAAAAACGGTAAATGGGGTTGGGTTAACTGGCTTACAGGCGAAGAAAAAGGTGAATTTACATACAATAGTCCTGATGATTTACCCTATCCATACTACAAACAAAACTACTGGTTTGATGAGTAACATGCACTTTGAGATCGTTAGTGCACCATCAAAGTGACGTCCCCCTATTTACAGACACTCTCGGCTTTTGGAAAAACTAACCGGATAAAGGCTTTTAAGCTACCAAATACATAGTTATTCAACTATCAATTATTGGTGGATAGGCGAAATCCTAGATAGAATTTTGGGATATAGAAACTGCAGCAACAAAAAAAAGATACATTAAAGTCAAGTATACATTTGAAGTTTTCAGACTTTATTTTATCAGCCTCACTCACTTTATTAGGGACTATACCCTAGATGATTTTTGGATAATTTTGTTATTCAATTAAGAAAAGGTACTAAAAAGGGAAGCCTACATTTACTTCTTACATTCTTCCAAACCGCCACAAATTTTCTATTCCGTTTTTATTGACTAAATTTAAAGTTGTGATCTAATGATAAACTAAATATAACAACGATGGCAACAATACGCCCTCTGAGTTAGCACAAATACAATATGATAAACTTAAAAGACTTTATTGAAAACTCTCCTGACTCAATTTCAATCCACGATGAAAACCTTAATCTATTAGAAATCAATGAGGCGGGTCTACATCTAATGAAAATGACCCGCAAGCAAACCATCGGCAGGAATATAAAAACACTTTCCCCCGGCATTGAAAAAACTGGCCGCTTGCTGGAGTACAAAGAGGTAATAAGGGGCGGAGATCCCTTTATGAGTGAGGATGTAAGCCAATCTAAAAAATTTGAAAAAAAACAGTTTAGCATTCGGGCCTTTATGACATTAAAAGGCCTTGCAATAGTTACTCGAGACATCACAGAATTAAAAAAAACAGAACAACAACTACTCAAATCAAACCAGCAATTAGAAGAACTGGCATATCTAGCGGCACATGATATGAAAGCACCGCTCACCAACCTTCAGTCACTTATTCAGTTAATTGGAGAATCAGACGGTATAAAAAAAGAATGTAAGGGGCTATTCGATAAGGTAATTACCTCTATAGGCAGCATGGATAATACCGTACACACATTAAATAAAGTTATTGCAATACAGGAATCTCATCTTCCCAATAATGAGTATCTCAACTTTAGAGCAGAATTCAATACTGTAAAAACTAGCCTAGCGACCCAAATAAAAGAATCTGAGATAAAAATTCGAGCAGACTTTTCTAAGGCACCTGACATTTACTATCCGCAGCTTTACCTACAAAGTATTTTACAAAATTTGATTAGCAATTCAATTAAATACCGACAACCCAATAAAACGTCCCTCATTGAAATAAAAACGCTAGAGAAAGAAGAAGGTTATTACCTGATTATAAAAGACAATGGCATTGGTATGGACTTAGATAATTCAACTGACAATATATTTAGACTCTTCAAGCGGATGCATACTCACATCGAAGGCAACGGAGTTGGATTGTACATTGTCAATTCACTTGTAGAGTCACACGGAGGAAACATTGAGGTGATCAGCGAAATAAACAAAGGCACAACATTTAAAATATATTTAGGTTATGAATGAGACGAACATACTTCTAATTGACGATGATCCTATCGTAAATTTTTTATCAAAACTAGTCTTGACAAAAATGGGCTTTAATAGTATCAATGTAGTCACAGATGGTAAACAAGCTTTAGACAGTCTGAAAAAAGAGGAGTGTCCTAATCTAGTATTCTTAGACATAAATATGCCAATTATGGATGGCTTTTCTTTTCTTAGCCGGGCGGCAAAAGAACTTTTGTGCAGACATATGAACGTAGTGATACTTACCTCATCCAATCGCCAAAAGGATAAGGATAAGGCAAGTCAATTTGTTAATGTGGTAGATTATATAGAAAAACCACTAAATAAAGACAAAGTAAAACAAGCACTGTCAAAAGTAAACTAGAAGTACTAAGCCCAATAACCGTAGATTCTAACCACTAGCTATAAGGATATCGGATCTGTACACAACCTACAGCGAAGATACTTTTCTTGTACTAATCTCATAAGGACTGCAAACGGTTATATTCTGTATTCATATAGTTGAATCTGACCTTTAAGAAGAGTTATCCGACCTTATTTTATCGTATTTTTCGTTTCTATCTAAGAACCTATTTGCTTTCCTTTCTCTGCTCCGCTTTTGACTAATACGGCTAGCAATACAGAATACGACGATGCCAACAAGCATAAAAAGTATAAATCACCGCCCTAACGGGAAATCATATGACAATCCCAAAGAAAAGGATACAAAAAAACTATTTTAAGTTATAACACACAAACTAACGTGAGAAGTCACGACCAAGCTGAAATCTGAGCGGATATCAAAAAAATCCAGGAAATTCTAAACAGAGAGTAGAAATCAGTTTTAAAGTCACAGCACTCATTAGTGAAGTAAAGAAATACATAGGACTAACTCGCTGTAAATTACAATTGACATAACCAACATATCGAAATTCTAAACAGACCTTTAACCTCTTGAAATTATATAGCGTTTAAAATAGTTGCAGCTTTCTGCAGTGTCTCATCCGTTTTTGCAAAACAGACTCTTACTTGTTTAAAGTCTTCTCTATTAGCATTAAAAACAGAAGTAGGTATCACCGCTAGTTTATTCTCTTTGGTCAACCGATCTGCAAAGGTGACATCACTTTCTTGGGTGATGTCAGAAAAATCTAACATCTGAAAGTAAGTCCCTTCAGATGGAATTACGTTAAACCTAGAAACTGAAATCAAGTCTAAAAATAGATCTCTCTTTTGCTGATAAAATACGGACAACCCTAGATAGTGTTCCGACGTTTGTAGATACTCTGCCATCCCTTTTTGCATAGGGCTGTTTACACTGAAGACAGTATACTGGTGCACTTTCCTAAACTCTACCATCAGTGCCTTAGGAGCCAAGCAATAGCCTAGTTTCCAGCCTGTATTGTGGAATGTTTTACCAAAAGAAGCTGTAATAAAACTTCTACACGCTAACTCTGGAAACCTAGCAGCACTATAGTGCGTATTCCCATCAAAAATAATATGCTCATATACTTCATCACTTAATACAAATAAATTATACTTTTCTGCTAAGTTTTGGAGCTGCAACATATCATCCTCAGAAAACAACACACCACTTGGATTATGAGGCGTATTTATGATAATAAGTTTTGTCTTAGACGTTATTTTCTCCTCTACTTCATTCCAATCTACTCTATAATTGGGAGCTCTTAATTGTATCGGGATTGTTTTACCACCAAATAGCTCTATTGTCGGATCATAACAGTCATACGCAGGTGTGAAGATAATCACCTCATCTTCTTTTTCAATAATAGCGGCTATTGCCGTAAAAATAGCTTGGGTAGCACCCGCAGTTATTGTAACCTCTGTAGCTGGATCGTAGACTACTTGGTGGAGACTCTGTGTCTTCTGCGATATCACTTCTCGTAATTTAAAATCACCTGGCATAGGGGCATACTGGTTGTGTCCATTCTTCATAGCCTTACATACTAAATCTATAAGTATGGGGTCACTTTCAAAATTTGGGAATCCTTGAGAAAGATTTAGAGCATTGTAATCCGTTGCCATTTTGCTCATTATAGCAAATATGGAATCTGTAGCATGAGGTAGTTTCGACTTCATGGGATAAAATTAACGTTACTCTCCTCAGAATCAATAAAACAACGTACTTTATTTTACACTTTGCAGAAAAGAACCAATAAAAAATGCAGACCAGTTGATTTTAGCAGAGTCAGGTAACTGCTTCATAAAACAGTAAGTAGTGTGTATGCGAGTAAGCCTCTTGAGTACTGATTGAAAATTAACACACCCACAACCGAGTAGGATAACAAGAAGAATATGACAGAGAACAAGCGGTCTCCTACTGCTCCGATAAAAATAAGTGAAAGAACTCTAACTGAGATACTCGGCATCAGCAAAAGCTAAGCAGTATAGCAACACAAATTCTCTTTCTCACTTGCTATCAATGACACCTTGAGTATACGCAGATAAATTAATCCAATAGCACAGTTAGTACTTTTGGCATATGCTTCAGATTATAAAAACGGAACTTTAGTGGTCTTCGCTTTTAATACCTTATTTCTCACTTTCACGTATATATCTGTATCCAAGGCTGCAAAGGCTGGCTTCACATATCCCATTCCTATGGCTTTGCCTAGGCTTGGGCTCTGCGTACCGCTGGTTACTTCTCCTATTACATTCCCATCTGCATCTACTAGCTCATAGTGCTGACGTGGGATTCCTCTATCTATCATTTCAAAACCCACCAACTTACGACTGATACCGTTCTCTTTTAAGTCTTTATGATATGCTTGGTTATTGAACGGCTCTGCAAATTTGGTAATCCACCCCAGTCCTGCTTCTATAGGAGAAGTAGTGTCATCTATATCATTGCCATATAAGCAGTATCCTTTCTCTAACCTGAGCGTATCTCTAGCACCTAGTCCACAAGGAACTATATCATGCTCCTTACCTGCTTCCATAATAGCATCCCAGATCATTTCGGCGTCTGTATTCCACGTATATATCTCAAAACCACCAGAACCCGTATATCCTGTATTACTGATAATCACATCATCACTACCACCAAAAGTACCTGCATCAAAATGATAAAACTTTATTTCGCTTAGATCTATGTCCGTGAGTTTCTGAAGTACTTTTTCTGCATTGGGACCTTGCACGGCCATTAGCGAGATATCATCAGACTGATCTATCAACTCACAGTCAAAACCTTTGGCTATTTTCTGTTTCATCACCCAATCCCAGTCTTTGGATATATTACTCCCATTCACCACTAATGTATATTCTTCTGCATTCCATCGGTATACGATGAGATCGTCTACTACACCTCCTTGGTCATTTGGCATACAGTTATACTGAGCTTGCATGTCTGCCACCTTACTTATGTTATTAGAGCAGATCCAAGCCACTAGGGCTTCGGCATCTTTACCTTTTACACTAAACTCCCCCATATGACTCACATCAAATATGCCTACGCTATCACGTACAGCGTGGTGCTCTGGAGTGAGGCCTGCATAGCTCACAGGCATATCAAAACCTGCAAAAGGGACCATCTTGGCTCCTAGTTCTATGTGCTTATTATATAGTTTGGTGCGTTTCAATGCATTTGTACTTGTAAACATGGCCGCAAAGTAAATATTAAGCTTGAAATATAAATATGAAATCATACTGAGTAGCACAAAAAAAAGCATCCTACTCAGCAGGATGCTTTCTATAGTGAAATTACGCGTGATTAAAACTCACTTATTTCACTGTTACTTTTACAGTACGTGTACTTATTCCATCAGATACTTGTATGAAGTACATGACTGTAGGTACATTTACGTTCACAGCATTATTATATGTAGTAAACTCAACATAACTCGCAGATACATTAAAACCTGCAAAAGAGACCATCTTAACTCCTAGCTCTATATGCTTATCATATTATTTGGTGCGTTTATACTTGTAAAAGTAGTCGCACAGTAAACACTTCACATCGATGGTAATTTGACTTTTACCGCTATAACTGTTTTTTTAATTCGATTGATACTAGTATTTCAATCTATCAAGAAGAAAACATTTTCATAAATACTATTTATCTTTCGTTTACTTTTCTTTAAAGGAGCGTAAGAAAGAGTGCTACCATCGATAGAAGTAGATATGCTCCAATGGCTATCTCCAAAAAGTTGCTTTGCTTCAACTAATGATATCTTAGTTGTATATCTGATCACAAAATAATCTTTTTTCTTTTTAAGAAAGAACTTTTCTAAACTTGACATAGACCTTGTTTTAAGAGTACTATTCTGAATTGTTAGTGCATCAATCTGACGAACTATATCTTTAGTTTGCAAAGTGAAATTCAGAAAAACTGAGTCCTTTTCTTTCAGTTTATTATCAGTTACAAATGTAAAATCTACAAGAATAAATTCATCCTTCTCACTACCGTAAAATTCTAAAGGTTTTATAAAATACTGCGTACCTATACCTCCCCGATAAAAAGTCTCATACAGATTAGAAGAGCTCCCAGTATACAAACTTCTAGAGCACGAAGTAATACCGAGTAATGCTATAATAATTATAATTTTATTCATCAATTCTTATTTTCTGTCTTAAAGTGTTTTGATAATGCACTTATTCTAGCTTGTGGATATTCTTGGCAAAAAGGACTCACTAGCAGGAGATATTGTTGACCGCCGTACTTATGAATTAAAAACAACGCATCATTTTTATTCTTTGAGACTCTAAAAGCTTTTGACTCATTTTTATTAATAAACAATTCACTATTAATAGGAATAGTCATTTCATTAAATTTGTCATATCCGAGCATAATTCCTAAACTGTAATCTGCTAAACTGTCTGAAAAACATATCATAAGTGGAGCATTAAATTCCGATGACTCTACAAAAGACTCGTACTGTTTCACTCTATTCCTAGTTAATTTTTCTAATTTAACACCTTCAGGCAACTCAAAATACACAGGTGGCACTAAATCCGCTTTAACACCCAAGTCACCGTCATTATTTTGCTCTCTTGAACACCCCACATTGAGAGTAAGGAATAAAACAAAACCCAATACGGGTATAAATAAAAAGAGGGCCGAAACCCTCTTCATAAAACTTTGTGTTATTGCTAATGTATTACTCTCCAGTAACAATTGTTTCATAAGTGACAATTAGACCAAGTATATCGGTTCTTTTGATATCTACTGTAGATATTTTAGAGATGCCTCCGTTTTCTGCTGCTGACTTTATACTAGCATCAGCATTAAAAAAAAGCACACCCAAATATCCTGTGGCTTTAGCTGTACCTACTTTCTCACCCACTGGGTTACTTGTAGCATTTACAGGCAATGTCAGGGAACAACTAGACATCATTAACAACAAGGCTCCTATGCCTAAAATACTTTTGATTTTTTTCATGATTTATGTTTGTTTAAAATTTTAATTCATCCAAATATAGTCCTATTATCTTTACATGCAAATGACAACAATGCTGACTCCATTGCTTTTAAAATTTCTATGCTAATTAAAATGCATAAAAATTAACTCTCTCGATGTTACTAATCTAAAGACTTTTAAACTGACTAAAGAAAGCTTGATTACTTTCCTTACTTGTCTGCACCTCTAATATATATGCACCTTCACTCGCTCGTAGAAGATCATACCCTTGAGCCAATTTACCTATAGTGTCTGCTTTGAAATATCCTACCCTAAAATGCTCGGCTAATTTTTCAGCATCATACGTATGTGGAGTAGTCTGATACTCCATAGAATCTCCCATCTTATCTGGACCACTGATCATTTCAAATATTCCACCAGAGTGGTTATTGAGCACAATTATTTTTAAGTTCTGCGGCAGTCGAGAGTTAAATAATGCATTGATATCATAAAAAAAAGCAACATCTCCTGTGATGAGATATATATCCTCATTAGTGACCAGTGCATTACCTACGGCAGTACTCGTACTGCCGTCTATACCACTGGTCCCTCTATTTGCATACACTGTATTATTACTGACATCACTATTTAGCAAAAAGGAAACATACCTCACAGGCATAGAGTTACTGATATGCAAAACTGCTTTTTTAGGGAGATTATTAAGTATGTGGTTAGTCGCTGTGAATTCAGTGTACTCGCTCCAATCCAATGCACTAAATCTACTTTTGAACTCTTGGGTCATGTTCAGCCAAGCATTCACATAAGCTCCATCACGCTCTCCGTCCGTATCACCGTCTACCTCTTCTACGGCTGCTATATCTGCAGGATTTAGTATCTGTGGATTACTCTTAAACATGTCTCCCACCTCATAGTACTTAGTTAAATGAATATGCCTTTCTGGTTTGTGGTGTTGTAAAAACCGTTTTAACCCCTTGCTGATAGTGGTAGTACCTGTGGTAATTAGAATATCTGGACTCAGTACACTTAAAAAATCAATTCCATTAGACTTACTTTGAGCTGAAAATAACATCGCATCCCAGTAGTGTACATCACTCGTCAGATTACTGGTGATATCCGAAAGCATGACCGTACCGTCATCACTAGCTATCACTATATTTTCATCACACTCCATTCCATTAAAGACCAATACTTTCTTCAGTCTAAAGTCTTCATTTAAGTGAGCAGCTATACTTGCTACACTTATATTTTGCTGAGGAATATTTATATGCGTATCAGGCACAGTCACTAGTCCATCTTCTGTGAATTCATAGAAAGGTTCTCTGATGGGAATATTGATATGAATGGGACCACTGATTTCCGTCGCTAGGCATTTTTCTACTCGAGCTGCTATATCTCTAAATGCTGCGATATCGTCATACGAATCTGGGGTCTGAAATTCTGCTCTTATATGATTAGCATATACTCCCTTTTGGCGGATAGCCTGACCGTCCCAAGCATCTATCTGCTCTGGTGGTCTATCTGCAGTGAGTATAATGAGCGGCACTCTAGCATAGTATGCCTCCGCTATAGCTGGATAGTAATTTATAGCAGCTGTACCACTGGTACAACTTAGTATTACCGGCTCACGAGTAGCTTTAGCTATACCTAACGCTACAAAAGCGGCACTGCGTTCATCTATAATACTATGGCACTGCTTACTACTATGGTCTAATGCATATACCACAGGTGCATTTCTGCTCCCAGGAGATATCACTGCGTGACTTCCAGGTAGATAACTTATTAGCGTATTGATACAATGCTGAATGCTCATTTCCTCTTCAAATGTACAACCACAGAATATGTAGTAACGCACGCTCCTTCTATTTATGTACAGTCTAACCTACTACGGCTGACAGCAGAATGACCCCACTATAACCGAAATCCTAACTTTTAGAAATGTCGTTTAAAAAATATTAGTAGAATAATTTATATTAAACTTGTAATTTACTATATATATATATATATACAGTAATTAAAATAATTAAAATACTATCACTCATATTATTGTGTGGGTTTTTCTTTTCTAGTTGTAAAAAAGTAAAAGAAAATTACAAAGCAAGCATAGCTAACCAAGCAGCTAGAGTAATTAACTTATAATTTTAAACGTATAAAAAATATATCGGCAATGAAATATACCAATTTAACACTAACAACATTACTCTTCTTGACTTTATTATTTATAGGGTGTAAAGAAAAAGCAGCAGAAATAACATCTGATGAAATCGAAAACCCAATTAACCAAGACGTAACAGATTTATTATCAGCCATTACTGGTTCTTCTCATTATGGCGATGTAAATATTACATCTTTTAATATCACTAATACAACTGACTTAAATGCAGATTTAATTTTTACTGCTACAGGAGTTTTGACATTAAATCCTACTTTGGCAGTTCAAGTACCTGATGCAGTTGATGGAGGAATAATTACATTCGGTTCAGAGGATTTAACGTTTGACCCTTTGGGTGAGAAAGTTTACAGGTTCTCAAATTCACAAAGTCAAAATCAAAGCCTAAAATCAAATTTTGGCGGAATGTGTAATTTGAGTTTTGGAGGTAACAGTACAGCACCATACGGGTCAGGAAGTTCAAATATCTCAACTCCAGATCTAATCAATTTTACGGGACCTTTTACTGCACCATCAAAACTAGAGTCATTCTCTAAAAATCAACCATTCACAATCACGTGGAACGCACAATCAAACAGTCAAGTAGGTATTCTGTTGAAGTATGATGGTGACATTTCACATTTAAGAGATGCATCATTGCCGATTGCAGACATTATAACAACATACGTAACCAATGACAATGGTTCTTTTACTATTCCGTCTGCTGATTTAGCTGCGATTCCTGATAATGGATTCTGCACCATCCATATAGCTCGTGGTTCAGATTCAGACCTCACACTCTCTGATGGCAAAGAAATAATAATCCATGTTTATACAGTTGCATACAATCCTATGATATTAACGCGATAAATTAAAGTTCCAAAAGAAAATAAAAAAACCGCTCTATTTAGAGCGGTTTTTTTATGCTATAAATTACCTTTGACGTATTACAATGGCAATCGAACTAAAAATACCTTCCGTAGGAGAATCAGTAACTCAAGTGACCATAGCCGCATGGCTCAAACAAGATGGCGACTATGTAGAAATGGACGAGGCTGTAGCAGAGCTAGAAAGCGATAAAGCTACTGTAGAACTGAATGCGGAAAAAAGTGGTGTTTTAAAGATCCTTATAGAAGAAGGTGAAGATGTAGAAATAGGGGTAACTGTAGCCACTATAGATACAGATGCTGCTGCTCCAGAAGGTGCTCCAGCAAAAGCTGAAACTCCAGAACCTAAGGCTCCTAAGGCTGAAACTCCTGCTCCCAACCCTTCGACTAACGCTCAGGATGACAAAGCTGCAAAAGCAACCAACACCAACTACGCTACCGGGACTCCAAGTCCTGCTGCTAGCAAAATATTAGCTGAGAAAGGAATCAA
>Ga0306865_1000654_pt1 | contig 11709 bp, 15 predicted proteins | sample AntRauTorckE5431_FD_190441 | JGI IMG/M metagenome (GOLD analysis project Ga0306865, IMG submission 190441) | Saline lake microbial communities from Rauer Islands, Antarctica - Metagenome Torckler E5 #431 (v2) (version 2) | ecosystem: Environmental > Aquatic > Non-marine Saline and Alkaline >... | reverse complement strand
AATAACTCTCTAAGCCATCAGCATCCTTCACGAGATCGAGTGCCTTCAATACATAGAAAAACTCAGCGATGAAGATGACCCCTGCCGACCTAAGACGCTTTTGGTCTTCATCGGAAATGTGTGCTGAAGCCTCGTCACTATTGGCAATACAATGTTCTTCCGCAGATAGCTGCAAACATTGCAACAAGTCACGGCGGGCCTTCTTGAGGCCTAAAACATGATTGAGGTTAACTCCCAAACCCTGATCCCTTCAAACTTGAGACATCTCTAAACTTTAGAATTAGAGCAGACTAGACAGAGATACGCAAAAATCAAAGTGCTTTCGTGTGGCGTTTAGAGAGCGCCATCTGATTCTCGTATTCAAGGGAACAAACAAACCCACCCCCTTGAAGATGGGCTTTTTGAAGTCCGCAAACCAAGCTCTGGGAGGGGCTAGTACGATGAAAAAGACACTCAAAACTGCGGTTTCCGCACTCGCACTTACCGCCGCACTTTCTGGTGCAGCAAACGCTGGTCAGGCCGAAATTGATGAGATCAATGGCCGCTATGCTGTGTCCTTCGATGCTCTTCAGACAGAAATCGAGGACTGGAAAGGTGAGGCTCCTGAACCTTCTGAGTTCGAAGCTATCATTGACGCAGAAGGTACCATCTCATGGGAGATCACCGACTTCTCGTTTGATATTCCTGAAATCATCTTCAAGACCCGTGAGTTCAGCCTTGACGTTCCCCAGTTCACTTGGGATCGCACAGGCTTCTCCATGGATATTCCTGTGACCTACATGGCAACAACGAAGGTTGGCGAATATCCCTGCTTCAAGGGCTTGAAGTGGTACTCCTGTGATATGAAAATGGATGTGCCTCAAGTAAAGATGGTTCGCAAAGAGTTCTCGCTTGATCTCCCACAGGTATCGTGGGGTCGCACAAGCTTTTCCATGGACATTCCTGAGTTCTATAGCAAGCGCGTAGAGATCAAGATGCACCTGCCTCAGTTCAAGCTGGAAAGCGTAAGCGGTCAGATCAATGTTTATGAGCAGGAGGGTGAAGAGTTTGCGGCACGTGCCGAGCAGCTTGGCAAAGCACAAGAAACTGAGATCAAGGCAGTCGTGCGTATCGAACTCGCCACTCAGAAGACTCAAGTGCAAGCACAGTTTGATGCAGCAATCGTTGCATTGGACAAAGCAATCGCCGATCTCAAGTCGGCTGGCGCGAACCCAGCCGCCGTTTCAACATCTGATGGCGTCATTGACCTGTTTGCGATGCGTCAAGAGGTGCTGCAAAAGCGCGAGAAGGCACTCAACGATATCACAGCGCAAGTGAACTTGCTGAACGCCTAACGAACATCAAGAAGGCTTTGTGGCCCCTTAGTTTAACTGGGGGCCACAATAGCATTCGGACTATCGCGCTGAATAGCTCTTGCACCATGTCGTGAAAGTTTTCTCGATAGAAGAACCATCCAACGAGATCGACTTTTCCCCGCACCATTTGCGGAACGTGTCGGCCAACACGCGCAGGTCTGGCACGTGCCGCCCGTCGATCCGTGGTGCATTGTCCCGTGCGATACGATCCCAAGGCTGGGTGTCCTTTACGCTTCCAGAGACAGGGAAGGCGGTCACTAGCGTTTCCGCTGTGCCATCCCGCCGCGCTTTCCGGCCCACCTTGGGGCGATCCAGCTCGTCCTTCACTTTCGTCAGGTCTGCTTTGACATCCCAAGCTATCTCAACCTCGGCCACCGTGCGGCCAATTTTGTGAAGTTTCACCGTCAAATGTAGTCGAGTTAGATCACTGTTAATCTCATCTACAGATGGTCCCAAAGCACGACTGTTTACATCGGCAAATCGCACCAGCTTCCCTTCGGGAATACCCAGTATTGATCGCAATTCTGATACAGTGAATCGCTTACTGGTGACGTGTTTGAGGTTCTGCAAGCTGGATATGTACTGGAACAGCAGCACGGAATATTTACTACCCAGATGAAACACTGCTTGTCGGTCGAGAATGGCCCAATGGTTCGATGCCCGTGCCATATCTCGGAACGATCTCCCAAAATACCACGACAGCAAAGTGTCTCCGCTTGTAGGGTCGCGACGATTCAGAACGGCCTGATCTAAGAGACCGCCAATCACCACCCGATCAGTTTCTACGTTCGGATCACCTTCCCTGATTGTCGCCGCCCGTAATTCTTCAAACAGAGGTGCAAGAGAAGCACGAGTATGGTTGTTCATGCCTTCAATCTTTTTCACCGCTGAAAGTTTGAACTCGTGCTGCACGTCATCAGCCATTCGCCCACCCGCCGTTCCGATCATCAGATGCATCAGCTTGAGTGCTTGCAGGCTTGGTGCGTGTTGCATGTAGACGCCTTGCGCCACCTCTTTGGGCAGCACAGTTTTGGTCTGGTCATAGGCGCGATCAGCAGCGACTTCAGTTGTCTTTCCCATAGCCGCTTTTTTAAGTGACAGATACGATACTGTAAATGCGTGATTTAGTCTGGATTTGTCACTTGTCGGTCTGGATTTGTCACTTGTCGGTCTGGATTTGTCACTTATAACCTCGTAACCACATGTAATATAATAAGAATAACTCCCTGAACTTATAGAACACTTAGAACAAGAAGGCGCTACGCGCTTTTTTTGTAAATATATTTGGATGATTTTGGCGCTTGATGCGCGGTCAGTGACCCAATCAAAACCCTCGGACATGTGGTAATGGCGGAGTCAGATTGACACCTTCCCCAATTGTAGTTACGTTTCTACATTAAGGTGCTTAGAAGGATGTGAGCCATGGGAATGACAACGATCAACAGTCGGACGTTCAACCAAGACGCAAGTGGCGCAAAGCGGGCTGCACAGGAAGGACCTGTGTTTATCACAGACCGGGGCAAACCTGCGCATGTGTTGCTTAGCATCGAAGCCTATAGACGGCTTGCAGGTCCGCAGGAAAGCATCCTTGATTTGCTGGCTGATCCAGAAGCGGCAGACGTCGCTTTTGAGCCGGACCGTTTGCGTGACCTCACACGTCCGGCTGATTTGTCCTGATGTTCATTCTCGATACGAACGTGGTGTCCGAGCTGCGCAAGGCAAAAGCAGGCAAAGCGGATGCCAATGTCGTTGCGTGGGCCGAGGGTCAAGACCCGTCTGCGCTCTTTCTGTCCGCCATCACGCTTTTGGAACTTGAAATGGGTGTCCGGCAGATGGAACGGCGCGACAGCACACAGGGCGCCGTCTTGAGGGCTTGGATGGCTGATCGGGTGCTGCCAGTGTTCGAGGGGCGTATCTTGCCCGTGGACGGCCCCGTAGCGCTCTGCTGCGCGGCTTTGCATGTTCCATATCCCCGCAGTGACCGGGCCGCCCTTATCGCCGCCACAGGGATCACCCATTCCATGCCCATCGTCACACGCAATGTTGCGGACTTTGAACCAACAGGGGTGCAGATCATCAACCCGTGGGCGGACTAAGACCGACCTTCACGATGGATCTTCCTTGATCACGCAAGCCCGCGCTTCATCGACCATGAGGTTCACGCCATCCAGTGTTCCGCACTCGCTGCTGGTCACGTCCTGCTTAAGCGCGTTCCGAGCATCCCAGAGATGCTGAAACTGCGCCGCCGGTTCGCGTGCAAAGAAGCCCACAGCGCCGCAGAGCGCCCCTATGAGGACGATCACGCCCATTCTGCGCCACTTACCCTGCTCATGGGCCTCTGTGACCTTCAGGAGCCGCTCTGCGGCAAAGTGGAACTTGTTGCTGGCGTCCTGCTGGGTCTCTGCCGCCCGATCTGTCTTGCGGGTCAGCTCGACAGACAGCCCGCGCATTTCCTGCGCCGCCCTTGAAGCCGCATGCAGGGCGTCGTGATCTTTTTCGAGAGCGGTGGTTAGAACAGCGGCAATGGCCCTACCGTTTTTCGTCCAGTCCGTTTGCTTGGCAATGGTCTGAACGTAGGTGCGTGCATCTTTGGTGGAGGCTGATGTAGCGGCAGATTGTTTCTGAACATCAATCAGCGTGGTGGTGTTCTCTGCCATCGCTTCCAGCAGGGCATCCAGTTTTTCATCATTCATTTTGCGCAGCTTTCTGATCAAGGTCAGACAGGAGCGGTTGTAGCTCTTTCACATCGAGGTCGCGTGTGACCCTCTCGCGCAACAGTGCCGCCAGCTTCGCAGCAGCTTGCGGGCTTTCCAAAGCAGCCTTTGCGACGACAGCGCCCACAACTATTTTGACGCGGGTGTCACTGGCCTTCTTTTTGGTGCGCAGCCGAGCGAGCTTTGATTCAGCCGAGGCGATCTGTTGTTGAAGCGTTTTCACTTTTATTCCCTCTCTGGTTGTTCTACTTATTAGGGAATTCAGCCTGTGCAGTAAAGTGCGGTTATCACGTAAGTGCTCACCTATACGTCGCAAGCGACGTGTGAGCGAAGGACCGCTGCGCATCCTTTCGAAACCAAGCCAAGAGGCGATCATGGCGATTTATCATTTTGATGCATCTGTGATCTCCCGCAGCAAGGGACGGTCAGCGACCGCCGCTTCTGCCTATCGCACCGCCGAGGTGATCAAGGATCACCGCACAGGCGAGGTGCATGACTATACCCGCAAGAGCGGTGTCCTGCACACAGAGATCATCGCACCGGACAATGCGCCAGCGTGGGCGCATGATCGTTCCTCGCTGTGGAACGCGGTCGAGGACGCCGAGCGCCGCCGCGACGCGCAGGTGGCCCGCGAGGTGCGCGTGGCCCTGCCGTCCGAATTGACCCTTGAGCAAAACGCCGACCTTGTGCGGGCATTTGTGCAGGAGCAATTCGTGGCGCGGGGCATGATTGCAGATGTTGCCTTGCACGCCCCAGGGCGCGAGGGCGACCAGCGCAATCATCACGCCCATATCATGCTGACCACCCGCGAGATTGGCCCCGAAGGGTTCGGGGCCAAGAACCGCGACTGGAACGCCAAGGAGCTGCTGATGGACTGGCGCGGCTCATGGGCCGAGCACGTCAATGACACGCTCGAACGGTGCCACGTCCACGAGCGTGTTGATCACCGCACACTGGTAGCGCAACGCGCTGACGCCCTTGAGCGGTCCTATACCGCCGAGCGCAACGGCGACGCGCCGGCACAGACCGCGCATATGGCGCGGGCCGTGGAGCTGGACCGCCCCGCCCTGCCCGGTATGAGTGCCGGATCATGGAGCATGATGCGGCGAGGCCTCTCCACGCCAGCCGCCGAACGCTGGCAGGAGGTCAAGCAGCTCGCCGCACAGGCCCGCGAGATCGCCAACGAGTTCAAGGACTGGGCGCGGGACTGGCTAGACCGGCTGGTGGACGGGATGCAGGAGCGCACCGTGGCCGATGGGCCGTCGATGCGCCGCCGAGAACCGCAAACCGCTTTGGAGCGGTTGCAGGCCGCACGGGAGGGCCGCACCACTGTAGATGCGCCCCAGACCGCGCTTGAAAAGCTACAAGCGGCGCGGGACAGCAGGGACCGCGACGCGGGCGCGGATGTGGTGCGCAATGAAGAACGTGCAGGCCATGATCTACAGCAGCAGGATGCAGAGCGGGAACGGGCGTTGGAGCAAGAGCAGGAACGGGTACGAGAACAAGAACGGACGGCCGAGCGCGAGGGGCCAACGCATGGCAGGTGACACCCGTTCAACAAACGGTGGTTTTTAGGAAACATACGTTGTTGATATCTAAGGCTTGCTCGGCAAAGATGCGCGAGCATACAATCAAGGATTAACAATGAAGTACTTTGTCTTAATAACGGCTGCTCTTCTAATGACTGCCTGTGCAAAGCGGGCTGACTCCGTAGCACCTACTATCGTTCCCCCAAACAGTGTCTCCTGTGATCAGCGGGCGGAAATAACAACACGTGTAGCAATGCTGACAGCACGGCAAAACCAGACTGCAAATAATGATACCATTGGGGTTCTTATTTTGGGACTTCCAACGTCGTCTATGAATGGCAAAGACGTTGAAGCGGACTTGTCCATTGCTAAGGGACAGTTGCTCGCGATTGAGGCTAAGTGCGGATAAATAGGTGGTTGAGTGTGCGTCTGCACTCCGAACGCGTATGAAATAATGGTCAGTCGTCCACTGCAATCTGTACTGGATGACTGACTAATCTGTGCAGGTACTTTAGAAACACCAAACTTCAAAAACGCTCGTTTTTGGCACATGCTCAAAACACCCCGATTGACGCCGCCACAAACCCCGTTCAAAACCAAAGCAGTTGTTGAAGGTTTTTGGAAGGACCATATCAGTGATCATCGGTTACGCGCGCGTCTCTACAGAAGATCAGCATCTTGATGCCCAGATTTCTGCTCTTGAGGCGATTGGCGCTGAACGCATCTTTTCGGAAAAGGTATCCGGCACGAAGAAGGCTCGGCCTGAGCTAAACCGCATGGTCGAACAGTTGCGGGACGGGGACGTGGTTGTTGTGACCAAGTATGACCGTCTTAGCCGATCCCTACAGGACCTTTTGAGCATCGTTGAGGCGGTAGGCGCAAAAGGTGCAGGGTTCCGGTCATTGGCTGAGGACATCGACACCACAACACCAGCCGGACGGCTTGTCTTCCATGTGTTCGCCTCCATCGCACAGTTCGAGCGTGAACGGATATCCGAGAGGACCAAAGAAGGTCTTACCGCCGCCCGCAAGCGGGGGCGCATTGGAGGCAGACCCACCGCCCTATCCTCAGAACGCCGCGCAGAGGTTGCGCGTATGCGGGACCAGGAGGGCCGTGGCATTGCAGAGCTGGCGCGTCTGTTTGAGGTCAGTCCAAACACCATCAGACGGGCTTAAGTTGGAAATACCCCCTACCCTTCCCAAGGGTTCAGTAAACCGTTACCGTGAACAGTGAAAACCAATAAGAAACCCTAACTAATACAGGTGATGAACGCTATGAAACTCACATTGGGGCAGGCGGCAAAACACGCAAGCAGGGCAAAGGGAACTATGTCAAAAGCCCTTCAAAACGGCCAGATTTCAGCAGAAAAAGACGATAAGGGCAGGTGGCAAATCGATCCTTCTGAGCTTCAAAGGTGGATGAATGCCAACCCGTTGCTGAACGCATCAGAAAACCAAGATACAACCCCAATGGAAACCCAGAAAAACCCCCTTGGAAACAGTGCTCTATCGACCGAAGTTAAGATGTTACGCGAACAAATGGATAAGCTAGAGGCCATGTACGAGCGGGAGCGGCAAACTTTGGTCGGTCAGGTTGAAGATCTGAAAGTAGAAGCCGAACGGCGTAGCCGTGAACACATGCAGGCCTTAGCTGTTCTGACAGATCAGCGAGAGAATGTAGCTGAGCCGCGCAGACGGTTCTTTGGCCTGCTAAAAAGGTAGGTGGCAAGCTAGGCATTTACCTTCAACAGCTGCTTTGATTTTGAACGGGGTTTGTGGTGGCGGAAAACAGGGCAGAGGGGCTACGTTCCAAAAACGAGCGTTTTTGGAACCTTTCCAATACAGCATGTCTTCGATGATTTGCACGGTGTTAGTTTAAATATCAAAACTGCAAATAAACCTATCCGACGAACCATCACACTTGTCACCCACCAATCACCAGCCAAATTTCGGTTGTTTTAATTGACACAGCTTATATGTGGAGGTGCCCATCAAGTGCGCCTCAACCCACACGGCAGTTAAGTTATGCTCGACACACCACAGTACTTTGCTACTCTCTCATGGCTTGGAACTCCCGTGCACCTTGGTAGCGGGAGCGTCATTACGCGGCCACTTCCGTTAAAGATGACAGACGCAAGGGGCAGCTGGCCATATCAGTCCCCACCCAACCCTGAAATGATCAATGAAGTCAAAAGCGCCAAAGTTGCAATAAACCTGACTGTTGTCATTCGACCTGATGCCCCTGTTTCAGATATTCGGTCACTAGATTGCGATACGTCAGGAATTCTAAAGCCACTCAAGGATCACCTATGTCATCGAGCATCACTACCTCCGGTCTGGGACTGTTATTCCCTCCGTACCCGCCAAAGAATTACGCGCGCTGAAAAAGTTTTTACCGTGCAGAAAGAGCGGTTTTCGGCAGAGCACATGATCATTGCCGATTGGCAAGACCAACTGCACGACTATCGCCAGATCCCTCTTCAGTCCTCACCAAACAGGGCACATTTCAAAGCCCTTGCCAGTGCAGAGTCATGCCTCTCAGAAAAGCTCGGTTGTATCACGTTGAGACGGCAAGACAGCAATGCACTTTGTGGAATTTTCATTGCCTTGCAAGATAGCCAAACGGGCGCCTGGCACGCGCATTCATCGCTTGGAAATAAACAGGCCCGCGCCGACTTTGGCATGTATCTTTTATTTGACAGGGCGCTTCGTTATCTGCGTGATGCAGATGTCTGGCTGGGTGGTGCTCCCGGGGGGGGCAATGGCGCAGGGGTCTTCAATTTCAAGCGGCGCTTTGCCAACAGTAACGCATCTGCACATATTCTGTCCCTTGATCTGGCACCCGCCCCTTTGCGAAGATTGCGGAAAAAAACCGGAGTATTCCCTTATTTGCCAGACTATCGAAACCCAGAAAGTGAGAAACTACATTTCTGATCTGGAATTATCACAAGACAGGTTGAAAGATATCAATGCGTTCCGAAACACTTAAGATAAACTTTGACCCTTGCACGCCTTGGGGGTCAAAAGAGCATTATTTTCATTTTCTACACGGTTATCTTTTACCAGGATTGCATTTGGCAATTTCCGGTGGGTATCAAAATATCCAGTTCGAGGATTGTGGTCCTGTTATGCAGCCAAAAATCCTTGAGGCGTGCAAGCTCCTGTCTTTGACATACATTCCGCCCATGATACCGACGCAGGGAGTCGTGGTCAAAGCACCGCGATGGGACAGAATTCTGTTGCATTTTGATGCCCCGCCACCTTCTGAAGCCGTCATATCAGCGTTTAGGAAAACGAGCGCGCTGGTGGTTCACAGACTTTTCACCGCATCGGAACGTGCCTTGCGTCAGGCTGGCATCCAACCTCTCGTTGAGCGGAACGGAGTGATCATCTTCCAACGGTCCGTCGATCATCCTTTTTACCATTCAGATCAAATGTTAAATTTTGCACGATATGGCAAAGGCCGTCGGAGCCTGCTTAACGCGGAAGACTTAACCGCCGCGATCAGAAAAAGTGGGTTCAATGCGCATCTGATTGACTTTGGAGTGATTAGTTTAGCCGAACAGATTGTAGCCTCCTACCATGCCGGCGCAATCATTGGCATCCGTGGTGCAGAGTTTGCAAATACGATCTGGATGCGGCCAAATACTCAGGCGATTATGTTCGGACCACCAGGTTTCGAAAACAACGCTACACGTATTCTGGCCAAATCGGCCAAAGTATTATTTTCAATTATAAAAGTCGCCAAGGCACATGTAGTATTGCAGAAAGATGAAATGGAACGCGTGAATTACATTCTTAGAAAGAGGGTTAACGCATAAGTGAGCAACCAATTTTTCTCTTTTATCTATCATCGTACGCCTCAAGATTTTTTATAACCCCATAAAAATTCTGCTGTCTTCACAGAAATACGTTCCAAAAACCACCCTTTTTGAACGGTCTATCGTGCCGAGTAGCTTTTGCACCATGTCGTGAAAGTTTTCTCGATATTCCTCATGTCGAGCGGTATCGACTTCTCGCCGCACCACTTGCGAAAAGTATCGGCCAACACGCGCAAGTCCGGCACATGCCGTCCCTCTATGCGCGGTGCGTTATCTCGCGCAATCCGGTCCCATGGCTGGGTGTCCTTTACGCTTCCAGAGGCAGGGAAGGCCATAACAGGTGTTTCTGCTGTTCCATTCCGCCGTGCTTTTCGGCCTACTTTGGGCCGATCCAATTCGGCCTTGGCAGACTGTTTTTGCGTCGGCTCTTTTTCTTCCCAAGAGATAGTGACGCTGGCAACTGTCCGCCCGATCTTGTTAGGCGTGGCGGTCAGCGTCAGGCGCGAAAGCTGGCTAATCTCGTTAATGGCTGGCTGAACTACATCGCGGTTCAAGTTTGCAAACCGTGCAATCTTCCCTTCCGGCACTCCTAACATGGCTCGCAATTCTGACACGGTAAAGGTTTTGCTAGCGATGTGCTTTAATCCCGTGAGGCTGGAAATATGTTGGAACAGCAGCACTGAATACTTGCTGGTGAGGTGAAAAATAGTCTGGCGATCCATGATAGCCCAATGGATAGAAGCCTCTGCCATTTCGATAAACATGCGCCCAAAAAACCACGACAAAAGTGTGTCGCCACTGATAGGGTCTTTCCGATTTAGAACGGCATGATCCAACAAACCGCCGATCACAATCCGATCTGTATCCTCATCAGGATTGCCTTCTCGGATAACTACTGCTCGCAACTCCTCAAAAAGGGGCGTGAGGCTACCACGGCTATGATTGTTCATGCCGTCAATTTTCCGAATTTCAGACAAGCGAATTTCGTGACGGACTGGTTCAGCCATACGCCCGCCCGCTGTCGCGATCATCAGATGCATCAGTTTGAGGGCGGCCAGACTCGGTGCATTTTGCATATAGACACCCCGAGCCACCTCAGCGGGCAGCACAGTTTTGGTATCGTCATGAGCGCGATCGGCTGCAACTTGAGTTGTCTTAATCATGGTAGGTTAAATAGTGCGATAAAATCTACCTGTAAATCTGTTATTTCGGCTGGATATCCTACTTTTGCGGCTGGATATCCTACTTTTGCGGCTGGATATCCTACCTATAGCGCTATAAGCACATGAAAATAAACATAAATTCCGCCCTGAACTCTTAGAACTTATAGAACAAGAAAGGCGCTTCGCGCTTTATTAGTAAATATGGATTGGTTTTAAGGGAGTGCTTGGCAGGTGTTCCGCTCAAACTGGATCGAGGCGGATATCCAGTTTGGCACCTACGGCGTCAGCAAAACGGGCCAGCTTTTCAATGCTGATGTTTTGACGCGCCCCTTCGATGCGGGAAATCTCACTCTGTTTTGTTCCCATGCGTTCGGCCACTTCGGCTTGGGACAGGCCCGCTGCCGCCCGCGCTGCAATGAGTTTGCGGGCAAGGTTAAATTCGGGCGCAAGTGCATCGTAAGCAGCCTTATTGTCGGGGTCGCTCAGAAACTCTTTTTTCAGGTCAGCCAGTTTGGTCATGTTACCTCCTTCGCCCGCTTGCGGGCTGTTTCAAGTGCGGTCTTTGGCGTCTTCTGTGTTTTCTTCTGGAATGCATGAACAACGACCAATCGCTGTCCCGACGCCTTCACGTAAATTGCACGGCCTATCCCGTCCTTGCCGCTCATGCGGATTTCCCAAAGAGCGCCCGCGCCGGACAGGGACCGCACATGCGGCATCCCGACAGTTTCCGGCCCTTGCTCCGTCAACAGGTCTGCAATCCACAAGAACCGGGCAAACAGATCGCGCGGCAGCTTTGTCAGTTCGCGGTCTACCCGCTTGTCCAATGTCTCTACTGACCACATATAACATATATGTTATAATGCGAGGTTAACGTCAAGAGGGTAGGTCCGACCTTCACGGTGGATCTTGCCAGACAACGCAGCCTGACCGCCCGTCATTCGTGAAGCTTTCCCCCCGGACACCTTTGCATTCTGTTCCGAAGGCATCCTGCTTAAGCGCGGTGCCTGCTTCAAAGAGGTGGGTGTATTTCGCCGCCGGTTCGCGTGCAAAGAAGCCCACAGCGCCGCAGAGCGCCCCTATGAGGACGATCACGCCCATTCTGCGCCACTTACCCTGCTCATGGGCCTC
>Ga0306865_1000653_pt1 | contig 11744 bp, 14 predicted proteins | sample AntRauTorckE5431_FD_190441 | JGI IMG/M metagenome (GOLD analysis project Ga0306865, IMG submission 190441) | Saline lake microbial communities from Rauer Islands, Antarctica - Metagenome Torckler E5 #431 (v2) (version 2) | ecosystem: Environmental > Aquatic > Non-marine Saline and Alkaline >... | reverse complement strand
TGAACCTCCTTAAAAACGAAAAAACCAATAAACTTGGTGTAAAAAGTAAGAGGCTCAAAGCTGGATGGGATAACCACTATCTCATCAAAGCACTAAACCTTTTGAAAGTTTAATGCGTTTGCCCTGACTAGACTATGGAGCTTGGTGTAGTTTTCTCGGTTTATGGTGTACAGTTTACAGTCGGTGAGTGCCTGTATATTCCATCTGGCTGGTTGCCTAAAGTTAAAACTGTACATATCTATAATAAACAGTCCCTTGGGAGCTATCCACTGCGTCACTTCCTTGTCCCCTTTGTGAGCATAGATACGTATGAAACCCTCGGTCACAAAACTCATTCGCTCGCAGTGTTGACCTGCTTTCAGGTAGTACTCGCCTTTTTTAAGCTCAGATGCTTCAAAGAGAGCAGATACCTGAGACATGTCTTCTGGAGAGATCCCAAAGTAGGAGTTGATGTAGTGGTGGAGTTCGGTCATTGGTGTCTACTTACTCAACGCTTTTAATATTCGCTCCTCGTTTATTACGATATCCCGAAATAAAACGTGAGGGAATTCTGTGTATTTGGATGCTTTAAATGCCTCAGAAATTTTCAATAAAGCAGAAGCTGTGATCAGTGATAAGTTCATTTCTGTATCCATTTCACAATCTGTTACAAAATCATCACTAAACTCTGGAGCGACAAGCAAAATTTTGACAATTCTTAAGTCGTTTTTTAGGGCTAAATTTTGATAGGATTTTAACTGTCTTGAAACGGAGCTGAACTTGTTGTATCCTTTTTCTTTACTCGTCTTACATTCTACAATAATAATTTCGTTGTTACCTAAATTTAAAAGAATATCCATTCTATCCTTTTGGGTATTTATTCTGTTTTTAAAAGTTTCGTCAACGTTAAACCCTAAACTGTTGAAGATCGATTTAGTTAAGTCTTCGAATTTTATGCCAAGTTCACTTTCTTTGACCGTGATTCCATTTTCTTTTAACAAATTTAGATTTCTATAGCCAACGTTCTCGTAATTTTCTAAGAGTAAATTCTCGACATCTTTATAGTGTTCAAGAACGTTTAAAATATCGTCTCCACGTTGTTTAATCGCATTATCCTTAATGAATTTTGTTAAGTCAAGTTTGGGTATTAAGTCTAAAATGTCTCTTGGCTTTATATTGTAATCAAGTAAGAATTCTGCCATCAGTACGAATTCATCCTGTAATTCGAATTGCTTTTTTATCTGTTTATTTAATTTTGGTAGAGATTGGTTTAGCTCGTCAAGTAGCTTATCAAACCCATCTAATGAAATGCCAACTTTTTCATCACGTTCAACATTTTCGAAATGTTGAATTAAGCTAACAATTTTGTCATCTAATGTGCTGCCTTTGAGGTTAGAGATATTTAGTCCTTTTTCGCAAAGTTCATTTAGTGTCTTTTTTCTTTCTGTAAGTGTGCTTCCTTGCTTGTATATATCGTCTAAAAGTAAGCTAGTAAATGGAACTCCTTCTTTTATTATTTCCTCAATTTTGTCAGCATACGATAATTTTCTATCAATTGTATGCTCTCTTCCAATTTGATTTACAATGGGTTCTTTCAATAGTTTCAGAGTTCTTCTGTAGAATTTTGTTGCAACTTCCTTTTTTCTTATTTTCCGTAATATTCTGACCATTTCATCAGCTACGTAAATGGTACTCTCTTTGTTTGAGAAAAAGATGACCCCAATATTTTTAAGACCTTTTATAACCTCTTGTATGTCAAGCTGTTTAATTGGTAATATTGAATAATTAATCAATTTCACCTCTTCTTGTGAAAGTCCTAGTTGTTCCGATAGTGTCAGTATTATGGATAATTCATCTGATGTGATTTTGGTATCTCGGTTGTTCTGTAAGTCATTGTAATACGCAGTATGTAAGCAAGACTTGTAAATTCTGTAATCTCGTTTTCGTACTAAACTTAATTCTGATTTATCATTTTCGAAATTGGTATCTAGCCCTTTTATTCTGGTTTTTAGATGTTTGATTTCTGATTCGTATAATCGTGAAAACCAATCTTGTTTCATTATGCAGTTGCCGTCCCGAATAATGATGTCAATTAAAATATCGAGTTGAGATGTGATTTCCTGAAATTCAGATTTAATGTGTTCTTGAACTTCATTTGATATTAAAGAGAAAATATTTGATATGTTCTGATTGTCAACTGATTTTAAACCCTTATCGGAAGAGCTTAAAATCAGTTTGATTTCCTTTTCGTTTTGTGGGCTTTTGGATATAATAGTATCTATTATTTTTATGAATGAGTTCTTTTCTAGTGAACCGAGTTTGTCTAAAATTTTTTCTAGTTTCATAGTTTATTGGATAATCTAATTTGCTAATTTCAGTACAATAGCATCTCAAGTTAGAGAGTCATACTGAATAATACTTCTCATCAAAAATAATCATACTCCTAGCAAATCAGAAATCAAGGCTGAATTTTTATTTAATAGCTTAGCTACTTTACAGTGTTTAACCCGTGACTTAAACAAATCCTACCTTGAAACCGTTAATCACTCAAATACAATAAGCAATATGAAAAGAATAGCAACAGCCCAATGGAAAGGTGCCGGAATAGACGGTACAGGAAGTCTCACCACACAGAGTGGAGCATTCCAAGATCAACCATATTCATTCAAGACTCGTTTTCAAAATGAAGATGGTAAACTAGGGACTAACCCAGAAGAGCTTATAGCAGCTGCTCATGCAGGATGCTTCAATATGGCTCTTAGCTTTCAGCTAGCAGGTGCAGGATTTCCTGCTACTAGCTTAGATACAGAGGCTATCGTAGCTATGCGAAATGAAGATGTACATTGGCATTTTGATACTATCACGCTTAACCTAGTAGGAGATGTACCAGGGATAGATGAGGCTAAGTTTTTAGAACTAGCCACAGCTGCTAAAGATAACTGCCCGATCTCTGAGGCTCTATCTGCGGTAAAAATAATATTGAATGCTAGCTTGAAGTAAGCCCAGCATTTATACGCACGACCGTACTGCTAAAAAGCTGCCTTTGGGTGGCTTTTGTGCTTTACTGCCCGTATATATTCGGAGCTCTGTTATACTGTACCTTGATGTAGTGTACTTGCAGTTGATTGATTTTGAGAGCTATGAAATAATGTCCGTTGGGTAGAACTGTATCCGGGGTCCACTCAGCAGTGTATTTCTCAGGAGTGAGTTCTCGTTGCTCTAGGCTAGCTACTTGTCTGCCTTGCATATCAAATATCAGAAGGCTCACTTCTGCAGTATTAAATACTCCGTAGTTTATCTGAATACTCGTAGTAAATGGATTAGGAGTGACGGTGTATATGATTCCTTTGTCCAAGTGCAGCTCGCCTACGCCCATTATCCCTTTGCTATCTACTGCTATGTCCCAAGTACCTTCCAGTACGCCAGTGCCGTCATCTGTGAGTGCTATGATGCGGTGCGTAGCATCGTATTGACCACTTGTGATACTGGCTGCTGCGTCTGCTTCTATATCCGTATCTCCTTCGAAATAAAGTTGGGTGGTGATAGTAGGATAGTTGGGTGGTGTGATTTTAAAATGAATATGCGATGGGCGGTATTTACTACCGTTGCGGTATTTACCCGGTTGTATGGTCTGGAAGGAGTAAAAACCTTGAGCATTACTCACTACTTGTCCTCGCAGGTTAAAGCCGCTATTGTCATACGCTCCTGCATCATTGGCTTGCCATACATCTACTATAGTATCCGGGATAAACTCCGAGCAATCTAGGTTTTGTACTCTACCAGAGATGCGGATTTTAGTGCCAGTCTCTGACGCTGTAGCCAGTTTGCCATCAGTTACTTTAGGAGGATTATCCGTGTAAAATGGTCCTTCACCATAATAGTCTAGTGTCGTCTTTTCGCAAGCATCTACAGATTTTCTATGCTCTGTTTTAGCAGTACTCGCTAGCGGAGATAGACTAAAAGCTAGTGAAGCTAAGGATGCGTTTTTGATGAACTGGCGACGAGAGTCTTTTTGAACTGACATACTACAAATATAGAGTTTAAGAAGCGAGTAATAGATTTTACGCGGTTATTTTTTTCCGATGTCGTTGATGTTAGCCTGTGCTAAGTGGTTATTTCTTTTTAAATTTTTATTAGTCTTATAGACTTCGAACAGGTGCCATAATGCTATAATTAAAACAATAGAACTAGCTATTCCTATCTTACTGTAGTCTTTTCTGTTATGATTTATGAGCTCAATATATGCTATTGTTATAAGTAAAAGTATTAGACAAAATGAGAATTAGATTACACTATGCATATATATTCTGGGTATTCTGTAGGACTTCTGTAAGTGTATTGTTTTTTTTAATTTGAAAATAAATACGAGTGAATAGAACTGATAAATCAGAGAGCTGAGACTTGTAAATGCTAAAGCAAATAGTAGAATCACTACAGTTTCAAACGCTAATAAATCCTCAATCAGATCAGAAAATTTATCGTGTATAAAAAGGTTCAAGAGGGTGACTATCGCTAATGAAACTAGTGTCAATAAGATTTTAAATATCTTTTCTATAACACCCGTCCTTATAACTGTAATAGTTTTCTCTCATATTAGCTTTAAAGGCGTCATTATAAAATACTTTTGGAGTTCCGCTTTTATTGCTCAGTATAAGAGCATAGTCTCGCTTTTCTCTAAGATTAGGTTCTTGTTCTAGCATAAGCAGTCCATTGCTTATGACTTCGCGAGCAGATGAGTATTTACCATCTGTTAGTTTGCTGCGTATGAATTGGTCAGAGTGGTCTCCGAGTATAATTGATGGATCTTTAGAAATAATGTCGACCGAAAATACCAGAATAGGGTGTAAGACGCAAGTCACTGTCCATTATTAGCTGCTACTCAGCAGATAATACGTAATCTAGCTATGAAGAGATAAGATACGGCCTACCTTTGCAACAAACAAAGGGGAGTGAGGTCGCAGAGCAGATGGTCATTTCAAAATCAACAATACACAAATGACATTTAAAGAACTAGGCCTTACCGAAGCCTTACTAAAAGCGGTAGAAGACAAAGGATACGAAACTCCTAGCCCTATTCAAGAAAAGGCTATTCCACATATACTTCAAGGAAAAGACATTCTAGCCAGTGCCCAGACAGGTACAGGTAAGACCGCTGGTTTTGCTATGCCGATGATACAGCTACTTACTCAGCAGGCTCCCAGACAGAATAGAGTAATACGAGCACTCATACTTACACCTACTCGCGAGCTAGCAGCTCAGGTACTCGAAGATGTGCAGACCTACAGTAAGCACGTAGACCTGAGAAGTATGGTCATCTTTGGTGGTGTAAAACAAAATCCACAGGTAAGTAAATTAAGAGGAGGTATAGATATCCTCGTAGCTACTCCAGGTAGACTGATGGATCTTCAGAATCAAGGTTTTATTTCACTTCGTGATATCGAGTTTTTAGTGCTGGACGAAGCAGATAGGATGCTGGATATGGGTTTCCTTAGAGACATCAAAAAAATCATGAGTATGATGCCTGAGAAGCGTCAAAATCTACTCTTTAGTGCTACATTTTCTAGGGACATTCGTAAGCTGGCTAATGGAATCCTGAATAATCCGGTGACCGTAGAGGCTACCCCAGAAAATAGTACTGCTGAGCGAGTAGAGCAGGTAGCATATAGATGTGATGCTAAGCGTAAGACAGAATTAATCACCAAGCTAATATGGGATGGAAACTGGCATCAAGTGCTCGTATTTACCCGTACTAAGCACGGAGCCAATAGACTGACAGAGAAGCTGAATAAGGCAAATATAACGGCAGCAGCTATCCACGGCAATAAGTCGCAAGGAGCACGTACGCGAGCCCTATCTGGGTTTAAAGCGAAAGAAGTAAGTGTACTCGTAGCTACAGATATAGCAGCTCGTGGACTGGATATTCCTTTACTTCCTTTTGTGATCAATTTTGAGTTGCCTAATGTGCCAGAAGACTACGTACACCGTATCGGACGTACAGGTAGAGCAGGAGCAGAGGGTGTAGCCATCTCACTAGTAAGTGCAGACGAAGCTGAATATGTGCGTGGTATAGAGAAACTACTCGGTATGCCACTTCCCAGTATGACCATAGAAGGTTTTGAGCCGACTAAAGGAGCTACAGAAAGCAGTAGTACTTCTAGACAAGGTGGAAACCGTGGTGGAGGAAGATCTCAAGGAAATAGAAACGGTGGTGGAAATAAAAGCAGCGGAAATGGTGGCGGTGGTAACCGTAACTTCAGACGAACACCAAGAAATAATAACAACGGCGGAGGGAGTAGGGATTAATCTTTAACTCCCTATTTCATCAAGTTCACTACTTTCTAAAAAATTGTGTTTTTTCAGATAAGCGGTGGTCGAGTAGAAGTCAATAACGGCAAATATGGTGATACCGGCCCAAAAGGCAGTTGATAGTATTTTATTTGAGGCGATACGTTGATAATTTGGTCCGTAACTATTCTGTAGGCCTAACTTATCCAAAAAAACTAAAGTCACTACAGTTAAGCTGACAATCCACATCAGATTACACACTATCATATACTTTGGAATTATAGTACTAAAGAATCTTTGACTCCTTCTTTCATTGTACCTTTTTACGTGATATACATCATGTATTTTACCTAAAGTTTCTATGGATTTGTATTGGTAAAGCACTGTGCCTATACCTATTGGGATCCCACAAAGTAATAGAAGGTAAGGTAAGATAAGAGTAAACTGAGGATTTACAAATAGCTTGTCAGAGAGAGATAGAATAAAGATGGTATAAATCAATGTACAGATACCTGTAAATAGAAGATAGATCAATTTTATAACTACTCTAAACATATTACACGTCTAACTTTCAGTACCTATCGTATCTACTTCATCACCAGTGGATACAGTGTATTTTTGTAAGTATGAGCGTGTGCTTAGTAGGTCTACTACTACCCAGACTGCGAGCGTAGTAGTGATACTAGTGGCAGTATTTAGTACGGTACTAATCTGAGATAACTGGTTATTGTATTGCATACCGTTATAGCTAGAGTATACATACAAGTAAATCAATGCGATCAAGAGTAAAAATGTGCCCCACACTATCCCTGCTACCCAGTAGAGCTTTGGGATTTTTGTAGAGATATTTTTATCTACAGGTCTACGGTCAGATAAATCTCTGTTTTCATTGTTGTAGATTTTGGAGAAAATTTTAAGTGTTTTGAGATTAAATAAGACATAGCCTAGGCAGGGTATTAATAGAGCCAGTATGAAACCATATGTAGCTCCTGCTTGAATTCCAGGAATAGCTGTTTGTCCCAAAGTTTTGGTCATCTGAACGAGTGCCAAGAGAAATACTCCCAATATAATAAGGGTGATGCACATCAAAAACACCTTGAGAACTACGCGGATCATATTCTAGTTACAATCGCACTTTTCGCATTCAGTTTTACTATCAAAACCAATAGGAGAACAGCCACTATAGCCGGTAAAACTACATTCATTTGTTTTAGAGTCATATATCCAACTTTCCCAATATGCTGAGCAAGTAGTCCCACTAGGAGGTTGCTCAGAGCATTTAGAGTCTGTAAGACACTCATCCTTGCAAGATGAGAGAGCAATGAACAGAAGCCCACACAATACAAGACTGAATCCTTTTAAAGTTGTTGTTATTTTCATTTTTTTTTCTACTACTTGTTATTTTTTATCATACTCATTGGACTTTTCTTTGGTTGGGAAACCATATTTCCAGTTGTTTATTCTGATATATTTATTTTCCTCAGTAGCATATTGCCAGATTTTTATGGACTGTTATCAGCACTTACTGTCTCAGGTTTACTAGCGTGTTGGCTTGCTCTCGTGGTAGCGTATCTATCTTGTCAGACAGATTTTGTATCATTTCATTTTGGTCAGCCATAATTCAGTTATTCGGTTCAGTATTTTAGGCAATGCTCTAATTCAAATGTAAGAGTATGAACTGAAAAAAAGCCCTCTTTTCGTTAGAGGGCTTTAAAATGGAGGTAGCAAGTGATAGTTATATTGGCGTATTCTATCTACTCGATAAGTAGCGGAGCGTTACCGTCTGTCACTATGATCTTACTATTAGGAGATTTAGATAATTCTCTGAATGCTTCTATACTCTTTAGCTTGATGATCTCTGGGGTAAGACCTTCTGCTAATATTTTCTGAGCATCACGTGTACCCGTCGCTTCTATTATCTTACGATCTGCTTCTAGTTTTTCCTGCTGTAAGATGAAGATCATACGCAGTGCATCCTGCTCAGCTTGTAGTTTTTGCTCTATAGAGTTAGCCAAACCTGGAGGTAGTTGGATGCTCTTCATTAATACAGATTCTATTATGATGCCGCTTCCTTCTAGGAGCTCGTCCATTTTGTTTTTTATAGATAACTCTATATCAGCTCGCTTGCCGGAGTGCATGTCCTTGGCAAAGTACTTAGCACATACATCTGATGATGCAGAGCGAAATACGCTAGCTATGATGGGTTCATATCTAGGTCCGTAGGTACGAAGTATGTTAGCTATACTATCTTTCTGTATTCGGTGGAGGATGCTTATTTCCGAGGTGACACTTAACCCTTCTTTACTCGGTAAGTTGAGTACTAGTTTGAGGTTATTGGTCTGTGTAGAGGCCTTTATCACCTTAGTGACGAATGGATTATAGACTACGGTACCTTCTGAGTATACGTTTTTATCGAGCTTTCCTAGACGCTGCTTTACGGCTACTTGACCAGGTCTCACTACGGAGCAGCTTGTAAAGAACAAAATACTGAGTGATAATAGAATGATGGTTGATTTTTTCATATGGATATTTTTTGAATTATGCTTCGTTACATAGATAACAAAAAATAGTCCAAAAGGTACTCTTAATGAATGGCTTATGACTTGGACATGGCAGTGTACATTGGGGTGTACATTTAGCTCCAGTAGGCTGGACAGTTTTCAGCGGTTTTCGTCTCTGTAGTACTAGCTCACAGTATCTTGCTATCTTGCTTTTTGATGCAAGTCCCAAAGCTTTAAGTTTTCTAAAAATGAATAGTATCCATTATTAATACAAATCACAAAGCCAAAAAAACCATCTAAAAATCCTAGCTGAAAAAAGTAGCAACGTATAAACTTGGTAAAAGGAGAAAGTGCTATTTTTAAAATCCCGACCTTCTTTCCTTTCAGGTAAGCAGCTGACGCACTTATAGTTGTGAAGTAGTGTATTTGGTCCACATGTTCATTTAGGTTTTGGAATGTGTAGTGCTTTATATCTGCATTGTGATAGTGGATAGTAGCGTTTTTATCTAGTACTATCTTATCGTGAGGATTAGTGCCACCCCATTTTCCTTTTTGCTTATTCCAAAGTCTTATTTTTTTATCAGGATACCATCCGCAGTATTTTATCCATTGACCACAGTAGTTATTTAACCTATTAAATTTATATGCGTCACTTTTAAAATCTGCCTTTTCTCTAAGTATAAATGCGATTAATTCCTCTGATAATTCCTCATCTGCATCCAGTGACAATACAAAATCGTGCGAGGCATTCTTAGCAGCAAAATTCTTTTGCTCGATGTGTCCTTCAAATGTATTTTCTATGAATTTCACACCTTTAAGCAGACAGATCTCCTTGGTAGCATCTGTAGAAAATGAATCTATCACTAGGATCTCATCTGCTACCTGAGTCAGTGAGTCTATACAACGGGCAATATGCTTTTCCTCATTGTAAGTGATGACTACAGCGGACAGTTTTTTGGTGGGAGACATTTCTATAAAGATTAGCAAAGCTAGGATATTGCACAGAACTCCAACATCTAGTTGTAAAAAGTGAAGGATTCTTTATTATATATCAATAAGTCCTAAGGCTCTGACTTCAATGATAAGTAACTGTAAAATATCAGCGTATAGATAGGTACATCAGGTGGACAAACAGATAAACCTATAGTAGTATTGGTTATAGTAGTTACATTGGGCGTTATACATAGACGAACTCAAAGAAGTAGATATAATTAAAAAAGCGACTGAGAATCTAGATTCTCAGTCGCTTTTTAGCTTAAAAATTTTGGTATTCTATACTGTAAAAGGACGTGGTCCTAAGCTGGCCAAACTATCTCTTCGCCATCTGCAGTATATTCTGGGAATAAAGTAATGCTTTCTACAAAACCGTCTTGTATCCAAAAACTTAATCCTTTACTATCTACGGTATAATCTTTAGAATCTACCTCTACAAATTCTTCATCTTGAATCAGATCTTCGAATTTAGCGGTCTCTAAAAATTCTGCTTCGCTGAGCCCAGTGTAAGATGTACCGTCTACCGTGAAAGTAGGTGCGTAGCAAGTGATAAGTCCAAGGTTATACTCATCCTCAGACATGAAGCTAAGCTCCACGCCTTGCTCACCGTATAGCAGCGATACGTCATCTGTGCCGTCTTCATGCTTATCTTTAGTGGAGCTAGTAGGTTCTCCTAGTAGCGTCTTTACTTGCTCTAGTGTCATCCCAAATTTGATTTGGCCAAAGCCTACGAATGGTTGTATCTCTTTATTCATACTATTGATATTTAGGTCAAAGGTCGTGGTTTTAGTTGGTTAGTTAGATGAAGAATGATGAAAGGTTGTCAGGATAAATCTGTAAGCCTTCATTAGTTGCTATTTGTATCTAATTAACCTGTTGCTACCAGGTTATTCAAGGTGCTAGCTTTTTGTGCTTTTTCGATATCCTACTTCGTTTATAAATTAATCCTTTTTGAATTTTTTATCAATCATCTTTCTTTTCCAATCTTCTCCAAATAAATTGAAAATATTAAGATAAAAAATCCCCGAAGTAATTGCATAAAAAATCAGCATATAAAAAAATAAATACCAACCTTCCGAATCTGAATCAAGAAGTGCAATAATAAAAAATACAATAAGGTTAAATATAGCTAACGCAATAAATACATAAAATCCTTTTACATTTTCAACATGTTTTTCTTCTTTTTTGATTTGCTCTAATTCTTCTTTTTTGTCTGAATCAGTAATATTGGTTTCGAAAACAGATGCTAAAGATTTCAAGGATTCTAAGCCAGCGTTTTCTCCGTTTTCTATTCGTTGAATAGTTCTTATACTTAAACCGCTCATTTCCGATAACTGTTCCTGAGACCAATGCTGCTCTAATCTCATTTTTTTAATGTTTCTTAAGCTGGTTGTATTGTAATTCATTATTCTTTTATTTAATTTAAAGCAAAGGTAAACCTTGACCTTTTCAAGGACACTGCAAGCCTTTGGACCTTCTTGTGTCATCAATGAGACATTAACCTGACACGAGTACTTAATACAAAACTAATATCCTAAAAACATCTGGTTTTTAATAAATATCACTAGATCGCGTTATGATTTTCTATCCGATTTTGAGTTGGAATTTAGCTTAATATTTCACGATTATTTTTTGAAGTTATGCTTCAATTAGGTTCTTTTTCTAAACCAAAATCGGGTTGTTTTGCACCTTCCTACAGCATTAAAACTACCGTATTGTGTATGGTTAGTTGCGTGTCATAAGCACTACAGCTAGTATAAAATCACAGACCTGTCTGCTGGTAGGTAGAAAGTCCGCGAGTCCCGATAGCTATCGGGACTCGTAAGTTGGCTAAAACCAGCAATTAATTTTACACGGTATTGCACTAATCCCGCGAAGCGGGAGGATTCTTCCTACTTCGCAGTAAATTAGCGACTTTTGTTTTGCAAAAAACAAAGATGACACGATTTAAAAAAAATCCCAGACCTTAATACAGGAAGCCTGTGT
>Ga0306865_1000650_pt1 | contig 11818 bp, 8 predicted proteins | sample AntRauTorckE5431_FD_190441 | JGI IMG/M metagenome (GOLD analysis project Ga0306865, IMG submission 190441) | Saline lake microbial communities from Rauer Islands, Antarctica - Metagenome Torckler E5 #431 (v2) (version 2) | ecosystem: Environmental > Aquatic > Non-marine Saline and Alkaline >... | reverse complement strand
CTGTCTAATCATGCAATTGGACAAGGAGCAATTTCAGATGTGACTTTGCTTAATGATGTCGTGGCTCTAAAGAAAATTTTCTTTAATGCCAGTTATGCGAACTACGAAAAGTGTTTGGTTGGAGATTTTATGCTTGTGCCTGATCAACAAGGTTTGGATCAGTTGAAACTGGACTTTACAAATATGATGGATTTCAATTTCATTAACGACCGCACAGTAAGTTTTGATCAAATTATACAGTCAGCACATGACACTCAAGCCTTAATTAATCAAACTGTGAATGCTCACCTAAAAGGAAGTAACTGAGGTTACCATGGGGTTTGATTCAAGAACACAAAAAAAGATAATGGCCCTAAGACTAGTGTATTGGCAGCACATCTACAATGCATCTTTATCAAGATGGACCACTATATCTTTGTGGTGAAAAATAAAGATAAATTCGTGTGTCAGGTTAAAAATTCCTATAAAGCATTTTACTTGGGAGAAACTGGCCATTCTACTTAGGAATAACCATTTGTTATTCCACAATCGCTTTGTTGCATAAAGCCTTTGAAGGTAAAGTTTTCCTAATTTGCTAAAATTTAAGTTACAACTTGGGTATGAGGTCTGCCTAATTCTGTAAATTTATTTAATACAGCTACGCGTGTATGGATCTCATTTACTTGGCTGTCAAAATTCATTGAGCAGAGATTATCGCCTTATAATTTGATGCAATGCATCTTGGTTTCGACCAAACTTCGCCTATGATAACCAGATCAATTTTTCCAAAGGGCTCTTCCTAGACACTTAACTGTTTTTAATAGCTCATTCCGCTCTATAGATCTCGCTTTCTTATCTTTCCATGGCTTTGCATTCTTTCTTGGTAGAATCACGGCATGTGATTATCGATCTGAAATCACGTGTCTGCAGCACTTTGTGTCATACACCCATCGGTATAGACTGAATCTATTTGCTCATTTGGTGGAATTTGATCCAGTAAATCACCGAGTACTTATGAATCACTGACATTATTTATGGTGAGCTGCACGGCATGTATTTTCAGGGTTTCAGCATCTATACCAATATGTAGTTTACGCCATTGGCGACGGTATTCAGGCTGATGTTTCTTACGCTTCCACTCACCTTCACCTAAAAATTTCATGCTAGTTGAATCTACGAATAAATATAGTCCACCATGACTTTGCTGATAATTAATCGATATATCGATATGCTTTTGTATTCTGCACACTGTCAAATGCGAATATCACTGATATTCGGGGCAGTCCAATCTAAGCCACTCAGCTTAATTAGACTTTGAACAAAGCCAATGACCATGCGTAGAGAAAGACGAAATATGGATTTAATCATTAAACAGCATTGGATAGCTGCATCAGAATAGGTTTAATTGCGTCCATGTTTGCTTTTTGGTTGTGCGTACCATTGTGCTTTGGGATCAGGCATATCTCCTCGGTTAATGAGGGCTCGGTTATATGTGGACCAATTCGTTGTACGTTAGATTTTAGGTGTAGGCTTATTCATCTCAAAATTATATTTTGGAATAAGCCTTTAGAAGTATTGTTTTTGTTTCCGGTTGCGTGCTGTGAATATTCTTCGTTACTTTTGGCTCGTTTCCTGATTGAGATAAAAGACTACAACCCCAAAGATATTTCCATGATAAAAGGGCAGTCTATCTTGGATGTAGATCAACTACATTTATGGCGTAAAGTGAATGGTGTGATCGTTGATATAACAGCAGGACAATTTAATGAGGCTGAAAAGCCGATAATCATTGATGAATATAGCTCTTGGCATAATAAATATTTCTACGTATTAGATACGTATAATACCTTCAATAGACTTTGACAATTATGTAGATGGATTTGATCAGCCAACATTAGAAAACGATTATTTATTGATTGTTCAACGAATTCATCAGGATTCAACGACGCTTTAAACTCTTCGTGTATCCACAATTTGGGTAGCGATTGCACGCTAAAAAATCACCAAATTTCCCTGTTTTTTTCCATAAACGACCTTGTCCACATTTTGGACACAGCCATTCTGGTGGGATATTACTATTGATCTGGTTATATTCGTCTTGAGGTATATGGATAAATTCTTTAAAAATCTGATCACTGGTAATTTCTTCAAGAAAGACTGAACTACGCTCGCCAATTAAATATACTTTTTCTTTTGCACGAGTCAGTGCAACATAGAACAGACGACGTTCTTCAGCAAATGCATGTATTTCTGGTTGTGGTAAGACTAAGTTTAGTAATGGATCATCTTCTTTTTCAGCAGGGAATGCGCTACCACCACTATTTAATCCTAGAAGGATGACATAGTCTGCCTGTAAGCCCTTTGAAGAGTGAATAGTTTTAAACTCAAAAGTACAATTTCTAAGAAATGGTAAAATACTGTCTAAATTAGGTTTGTGGTGTTTATAACGACCTAAAATATAAATGGATTTTTTCTTGTCTGAATCCGCATTGGCATTATTGATTGCCATAATGGTTTTAAGTAGGTATTCATTAATTTCCTGAGTCTTTGTTAAAAAGTTTATTTCAACCACTTTACTACTGGTTTTATCAACTGCGTTGACGACTTTTTGAAGCTGAGATTTATTTTTTTGGATAAAGCCACTGGCAACATTGGCGATACCCTGATTGGAGCGGAAGGTCTGGGTAAGCTGTGTTTGTTTGGTATAACCAAAGACCCTTTCAAACTGTGTGAAAATGCTGATGTCTGAACCAGCAAAGCGGTATATAGCTTGCCAATCATCCCCAACACAAAACAGTTTTGCTTCTGCTACCTGATTCAATAAGGACAGAATGAGTCTGGCCCTAGCTTGAGATGTATCCTGAAACTCATCTACGATAATAAGTTTGAAAGGGCTTTTGTATTTCTTTTCATTAATTAACTGAGCAGACTCAATCAGCAGGTCATCGAAGTCGTATTCTTTATTAATTTTTAAGAACTGGTCATATTCTTGGTAAACCTTGGAAAATAGTTGTAAAAAAAGACTTTCACGTAGGCTGAGTGAGGGTCTGGCTAATAGGTCAGCTATATTGGCTTGATTAGACTTGTGATGACTTAAAAAACTGGCATAAAGATCATTCGCATCAAATTCATAAATAGACTGTGCTTTGGAGTTAATCTCAGCAAGGCTACGTGGCTTAAATACCTGTCCTCTTGATTTTAGTTCCTGTTCCAGCTTCTTAAAAATAGCACCTGTAATAAATTCATGAAAGGTTGTACTGATTAAATCAGTTTTATACTTTTGATGAGTTTCTGACTTCCATTTCATGTCATCCAGATATTTTTGCCCAAAATGTGCAGGTGTTTTGCCATATTGGTCTACAGCATAATGTTCTAGATATAGATTTATTTCAGGAAGGTAAAAATCAGGCTTATATTGGCGGTGGACTTCATCAGCTGTTTCATGTTCGTAGTTTTTTTCGTACTGATATGGAATTCCTTGGCTATATAACCAGTTGGCTATTGCTTTTTCGCCATGTGATTTAACGATCTCTCCTTGATAAGTTTCGAAGCCATCCTTGAATCTGTCAAATGATCGCTTCTGTGCCTTCTCCCAATCATTTCTAGTCTTAAAAGCAAAAGGTGACAACGGAGCTCTTAGATAAGCAGTTTTAAATAAAAGGTACTTTTCCTGAAAGTCTGGGTCTGTTTCGATTAATTGTTGAATAATCCGATTCAGGAGGGCTTGAGGCTTTCCTGCATCGTTGGATACAGATGGGCTTTTACCTGTTGCTTTTCCAATGACCTTGACACCAAATTTATGGAAATTAAGTGCTTCAACACCAGTATCAAACTTGGAGAGAATATACTTTAGCCTAAAGCTAATACGTTCACTTAGTTCTTCGCCTGCATTTTTATTGAATGCAAGAACCAAAATCTCTTCTGGTTTATAGAGTCCAGTTAATAGGGCATATCCCACTTTTCCAACAATGGTTGATGTTTTCCCCGAACCTGCCGCAGCGACCAATAAGTTGCGGTCTTCAAAGATGATGGAGGAAACCCGTTGTTCATTAGTTAGTGGCGTACTCTCTACCTGATCGAAAAATTGCTTAAAAGCTTTTAACTCACTTTCAACGAAGCGTTTATTTTTGGTATTAATAGCGTAGTTTGCCTGAATCGATAATTCTATAAACTGTCGAAGTTGTTCAAAAAGGGTTTGTAAATTGGGTTCAAAGGCAAAAGTGCTATCCCTTTGAATGAGGCTGTTAAATTGTTCAACTAAGGCTTTTGATCTTTGTGATAAATCTGATCTAAACAGGTTGCATAGACGATAGGATAGGTAAATATTTTGTTGGATAAAATTTTGGTATTCTAGTAAAAATGGTTTTAAACTTTCCTTAATTTTTTCAGCACTTCTTTTATTTCTTAGGAATTCAGCATCATTATAAAGCTTGATTTGAAACTCTTCAGCTTGTGTGTTGAATACACCTTTAAATTGAAAATTTTGATCAATGGTTTCCAGTGTTAATGATGACCATATCCAGCCTTTCTGAATGCGTGTTTCTAACACTTGTTCAGGATTGAGCTTTATGGTTTTGGTATCCAGTTCGAGTATCAGCTCAGGGAAAGTATAATTGATTCGCCACTTGGCAGAACCTGCAAAGATGTAGCTGAGTAAACTTGGTCGGATATCCATATGGTTTAAAAAGATTTTTTGATAGTTAAAGATTTATAGTTAATTATAGAGTTTACTGGAAATTGATTCAGCTTTTTTGGAATTTTAATATCATTGGATTAGTTTATCATTATTTTTGTAGTTTTACATAAACCATAGCGAGTTGAAGGGGTTTGCTTTTGGATGTTTTTTTATATAAATTAGATAATTAATGAGTAGTTTTTATACACATGAATGAAAGTAAGATTTATTAGTTTGTTAAACAGAGCTTAGTTGAATCTTTGCAAGCGAACATGTTGTTCTGTGAAAGCAGTATATTATTATTAAGTTGAAAGCTACTTAATTATAATAAGAAACCATGAATTTGGTATTACTTTCTAATAAAATTGAACATCATTTTTAGGTGATAATTTTATCGGTAAATAACAATTAGCCGATGGCTCAGAATGGTTTTACAGAGAGAATTATGGGTGTTATTGTTCGTATCCTCAAAGCAAATCATGGAGATTGTTTCTTAGTTAGCCATGAGAGCGAATCAAGTGTTTTTAATATATTAGTTGATGGTGGACCATCAACTACTTTCAAGTATGGTCCTAGACAACGCTATTCAGGGGCGTTGTGTAATGTTCTTGATGATCTAAAAAAGAAGGGGCAGCACATTGATTTAGCTATTTTAACTCATATCGATGATGACCATATACATGGCCTAATCAAAGCTTTTGAAAAACCTGATTATCTTGCTCAAATGGTCAAACTGATCTGGTTCAATTCATCTAGATTGATTACAAATAGTTTTGACACTTCTGAGATTCCTGAAAATAATATTTTATTGGCTGGCAATTCTCCCCAAACGAGTGTGCAACAAGGTAAGGATCTTGAAACTTTACTTGATGAGATTGGGTGTGTACGCGCACCACTTATCATGGCAGGACAAGTCTATAATTTAGGTCCATTCACTTTGAGAGTATTGTCACCTGAACGAAGTCAACTTGAGCGACTCATACATAAGTGGCCAACTGAAGTTGAAGTAGGCGCAACCTCATCGCATGATAATGATTATGGACTTTCGTTAAGCGAGATATGGGCAGAGGATAAGTTTGTCTCAGACCCATCTATTTATAATGGGAGCTCTATTGCATTTCTTCTTGAATCTGATGGCAGAAAAATGCTTTTCCTTGGAGATGCACATGATCAAGTTGTTGCAGATAATATAAAAACATTAGGTTACAGCGATACAAATAAGCTTAAACTTGATCTCGTGAAGATTTCACACCATGGCAGCCAGCACAATACGAGTAGTGAAACTCTTTCACTTCTAGATTCACCATGCTATGTCATTTCGACTGATGGGTCAAAACATGGTCTTCCTAATAAAAGGACTATTGCGAGGATACTCAAAGTTACAAATGGTAATATTTTCTTTAATTATAGCCATGTAATTGCGTCATTACTTTTACCAAGTGAAGTCGATGGCTTTGCTTCTCGACTAGAGGTACTTGCTAGTGAGATCAGGTTATGACAGTTTCCGAAATAATCCAATCTTACTGTGTCAAGGTTAATGGGGGGAGTGGCGTACTCGTCAATGCCATGACACTAGAGTACTCTTACGTTCTAACAGCAGCTCATGTACTTGATGGCATTAATGTTCATAAAGTTTTTGACTATCAAGGTAACCCTGTTGAAGTTTTAGAAGTCCTCAGACATTCTGAACCCTTCGTTCTTGAAACATTATCAAATGATTATGCAATTTTAAAAGTTAGTTTTCAGGCACATGTGACACAAAAAGTATTTACTGCGGAGGAGTTACCACATCGCGCAGACTTAACGTTAGTTGGATATCCAAAGTTAGAAAGGACTAGTCAAACCCCAATAAAGTTTTATGGCGGGCATATGACCAATGTGAATGATGATCTTATTTTTTTCACAATTGACGGTATCCCAAGTAAGTCTGAAATCGAAGGGATGTCTGGTGGAGGTACTTACTTCCACCAAGATGGGCTAGTATTTCTCACTGGTGTCGAATTCAGAATGGATGCAAGTGAAGAAGATCAGCAATTTGGTCGCGTACAATGTCATAGTTTATCGAAGTATCATGAAATCATAAAAATACATAAATGTGCACCAATGATTCCTGCTCATCTGGAATGCTTTTCAAGAGTTAGAGAGAAAATTTTTGCTTTCAATGTTATTGATCCAGACAATATCCGTCATTTGAAAATAGCTTTAGAGAACTTTACTAATTCGCTTATTGATAATGGTATACCTCCACCATATAAAATTCTAGAACAATATGGTTCACAGCTTTTAGTAGATCCACTGAAATCTGATGAGCTGAATAGTTTAGAGCTATGGGAAGCTTATTTAGAGTTTTTGGTAATTTGTGCACTGATGGATAATAGTGGCAAAACGGATGATGTTTACATAGAAGGTCTAGGGCGAAAGCGCAGGTTAATGTATACCAGTAGTAGTGATAACTGGATCAGACGCCTAGAAGAGTTTCTTAAAACAGCACGTAGACTTTTGGATGAAAATGGTACGTTAATTATTGCATCACCAGATGCAGCGGCAAGAACACTTCCACCAGATTTTCAACTAAAAAAGGTTATAGGTAACATTGCTTTAGTACCAAATCAGGGACCACTCGCTCCAATTGATGAAGCTGAAAGTTTGATATATTCAAGCTTTAACTTAAGTCATTTACAAGGACTACGTAAGACTTGCGTAGTTGATATAGAAGATGAATATCAAGTTGTTGCTACAGCTAGAGAACAGCTGCAGTTATTAAAGGATAAGCTTAATGAAATTATTAAGTGAACAAGCTGATTTTCGTGCTCTCTGTGAAGAATATGGAAATATGAGCTTCCATATGTTTTGCTCAAATCATTCCACGCAATTTATCTCCTGCATAGCGTGTGTATGTGAAAAATCAGAAGATATAGTTGAAAATTGGCAAGCAATTCAAAATTTTATTTCTGTTTACCATCAGCCTTCAGGTAGTTTAGTAGCTTGGAATGTATATTTAGCATTTGTAACAAGTAGTCGTGTTCCCATATGGGAAAAATATCTAATACAAAATAATAAGTTTGTTGCTCGTAAGATAATACTTGATGAATACACTGGAGTACCTAGCCCTGAGCAACTAGTGATTGAGTTAGAGAAACAATTATTGGGTTCTGATTTAATGCTCAATCAACGAGTCGACGAAACTATAGAACCAGTGTTGTCTTTTAGCGAACATTTCCGTGGTATACCGTTGGATTCTAAAATCGAGTCGAAAGAAAAACGGGCTTTAATAATCAATAATCTAATTGAGCTTTTTCATCAGAATGAAAATTAAAAAAGTTGAAATCGAAGCATTTCGTGCTTACAAAACAAAAGCAGATGGGACTTTTGATTTTACGAATGAAGGCGATAATCCTTCAAACTTTGTTGCGATCTATGCACCAAACGGTTTTGGTAAAAGCTCGTTTTACGATGCGGTTGAATGGGCTGTCACCAACCATTTGGAAAGACTTGCTGGGGAATATAATAAATCTAACTTTGAAAGAGCGGCTAAGTCAACTAAGCATCCTAATGAAGGTCAAAAAATTCTACGTAACAAATACGCCGATAAACAAGTGATTACAAAGGTCACTGTATCTACTACTAGACTGAAGCCTTTTGAGAATAAACTACCAAAACTTCGTTCGAATGGGCGGGACTTAAGTTTTGGCGATAATAGTCAACGGAGAAATGAGTTTTTCCGACGTGTCGTTTTGAGCCAGGATGAGATTGATAGATTTCTCAGAGAAGCAAAGCCACAAGAGCGATATGCTAAATTCATGGAAAGCTTTGGCGGTGACACTGAAATAGCTCGCAAGGAGTTGTCTGTACTTATCAGTGATAATAATGCAGAGTTGAGTGTTCTTAATAAGCAATGTGAGTCGCTTATTGAAGAGTTGAAACAACCTATTAATCTTTCTGTATTCGAGCATTTCAATTCAGTTGCGGCTGAACTTAATGCAGCGGGTGAGAATATTGTATTACCTGATGAAAGATTTTCATCTCAGAGTGAATATCAACTTAACGCTAGCCTTATATCGCGACAGCATGAACTGAATATGTTGCTCCAAGGGAAAACAAAAACATCAGAAGCGCTGGCGGATAGGTTGGCGAAAATGCCTGAAATAGAGCGCCATATCAACTATCAGGTAGAGCAAAAACCTCAACTTACTAGGCTATTGAAAGGGGTTGCCGATGCCAATAAGTATCAGATGCTATTAGACTCATACAACAAATGTATGGAGGATCAAAAACAAGCACATGTGCATCTGACTCGCCTTATTGAAATCGCTGAGAACACAGAGACTTTTTTAATAACTGAGTCACGTCTTCTTGAATTATCAACAATTCAAAAGGGACTGACCGAAGAACGCTCCAACAGCATTATTAACCTTGCAAGTCTTGAGCAGCAATTAATCGAATTGAACAGCGAGCTTAAGCTTGCTGACGATAGAGCTTTGCTATTAAGAAATTCTGTCGACAATGCTGGAGCAGTCTATGTGTCACTTTCAAACCATCGGGCTCAGATTGGTATTCTAAGCCAACAAATTACCGCTAAAGAAATTACTATTCAGGTAGACAAGATCCAATTGGATGAATTGAATCGCGAGTTAAAAGAGGTCTCCGCATTAAGCATTACATCCAATTTATTATTAACTGGTAATGTAGGGGTTTTACTTTTTGATCAAGATAAAATTGAACAATTGAGAAGATGTCAAGCTGACCTTGATTTGATCGAAGTGCATAATCAGGCTCTCTCTGCCACTCAGAAAGCCTTAACTGAGCAGATGGAACAGCACGAGCAGCTGGTTGCCATAGGCTTAGATTATCTTGCTGTACAGCCGTCTCATATTTGCCCTTTATGTACAACTCATCATTCATCTGCAGAGACTTTGCTAGATAAGGTTACGAGCCAAAATCTGATATCTGAATTGAGTTTAGAAAATTCCAAAAAGCTTTCACTTTCCTTCATGCGTCAAAAAGAACTCAGAGAAGCAATACAGGCGATTACTGAACAAGCAGTTGAAGCTCAGGTTCAGCAGCTCGGTAGTCTACATAAAAAGCTCACTGACGTTAGCGAAAGACATGCTCAAGCAGTGTTTGAGAAATCTACCTTAGAGGCAGAATGCAATACCTTAGAAGTTGGAATAACTGAGCTAGAAAAGTTAGTTTGGGGGCTTTCAAATGATGAACTAGTGTCTCGAGTCGAGACAGAGCTTAGACAACTTACGACAAAACGCTTTAATCTGCTTGAGCGTCAAGCTGAATTGTCTAATCAAGTTCAATCTGTAACTACATGGATCAAATCTAAAGATTCTGAGTTGTATGCATTAATTTCTGAAAGTGAGAGAAAAAGTATCGAATATGTCTACGTTACAGTTAAGACATACCTAAATGAAAATGCTATTGCAGCGTCAGAGCTCAAAAAGCATTGTGAGACGAAGAAAATCGAGTTTGATGCAAAGGTACTCAAATATAAAGATGCTTGTGAATCCCTAGCTAGTCAATGTAACTTGTTGAAGCAGGAAATGATGGCTGATGGTACATGGATGGATTTTGCTAATTTAAAACTGCAGAAGGATAATTTGGAAGTAAGTTTTACCCGTTCCCAAACGGCTGTGAACGGTTTTTATGAGAGCTTATCCGATATTATTATCGTTCAGCCTGAAGATACCGTGGAGAAAGTCAAAGGGGTTATAACAGGAGCAATTGAAGATTGTAGGCTCCAGACTCAAGAGCTTAATAAGTTGTTAAATAGTATTAAGTTGCTCCTAGAACTTATGGTTTCATTTAAGCCCTATATTAAACGTATTTCTCTTCAGGAGGAGTTTACCAACGTAGAGAAGCTGCTTGAGCAACGCAATCGAGTCGATGTGGCTCTGAAAGAAGAAAGGGATAAAATTGTAGATAGCCTAAAAATGCTTATTAATAACTTTTTTTATGAAGATCTTATTAATTCAATTTACAGGAAAATAGACCCGCATCCTGCCTTTAAAAAAGTAGAGTTCAGAGCAGACTTTGATTCCGATAAACCAGGTCTAAATATTGTGGTTAGCGATGGGGCTGGAGGGTTGATATCTCCGATCCTTTATTTCAGTGCTGCTCAAACAAATATTCTTAGTTTGAGTGTATTTCTTGCGAATGCGCTTCATGCGAAGGATGATGAAGGTAGTCCCATTAACGTTATTCTGATTGATGATCCAATCCAATCCATGGACTCTATTAACATACTTTCGACAATTGATCTCCTCCGAAGTATTTGCTTACAGTTTGACAAACAAATCATCATTTCAACGCATGATGAAAACTTTTTTAAATTACTTCAACGCAAAATTCCGACACAAATTTTGGGATCAAAGTTCTTGCAATTGGAAAAGTTTGGTGTAGTCGTTCCAGTAGAACCATTCCTGAATTAGGCATGGTAAGAAAGTTACCAAAAAATTTCTTGTTATATGCTTAGTGGTGCCGCATGGGCTAATGCAACTAGGCCTTGAGCTTTGTATTTCTGCAGTAAACGCCTGATTTGACGTTCTGAAATATGAAGTAGCTGAGCAGCTTGGGATTGAGTTATGCGTTGATCGCAGATTTCCTGCAAGACCGACAATCGTTTAAGTTCTTTATCCGACATAGACACCAACATATCCAACCGTCCGCTTCGATAATCGCAAAAGCATATATTCTAAAAGCGGACATTTTTACTTTGGAGAAACCGGACATTTCTATTTGGGGCTTACACTTAGGTTTCGTATAATCTTAATTATGTTAAATCCGATACACCTAACTACACCATGAAGTTCCTTAGATTTCAAAGTAGCCTTGAAGTTCTGCATACCATTGTGTCTTTGAATCGAACTAAATGGCAATATTCCCACGATTAATGAGAGCTCGATTATATGCGGGCCAATTGGTTGTGCGGTAGATTTTCTGTGTAGGCTTCTTCATTTGAAAATTATATCGCTGAAAAAGCCGTTACAGATAGCTTTGTGCAACAAAGCCCTTAGTTGAAAAAAACTTTTAGATTTCATGCTGACACACCACCTAAAACAAAAAAATATCTGATTGATTTTACAGGCTTTTAATTTAAGGTTTTATTCTACCCACTCGCAATATCAACGTTTAGTATCACGACTCACTAACTCATTA
>Ga0306865_1000649_pt1 | contig 11827 bp, 10 predicted proteins | sample AntRauTorckE5431_FD_190441 | JGI IMG/M metagenome (GOLD analysis project Ga0306865, IMG submission 190441) | Saline lake microbial communities from Rauer Islands, Antarctica - Metagenome Torckler E5 #431 (v2) (version 2) | ecosystem: Environmental > Aquatic > Non-marine Saline and Alkaline >... | reverse complement strand
TTCTTCATCCCTGTCTACTGCCCAGAAGTCGGTGAAGCCTAGGTCTCTAGTCCAGTTTCCAAAGAGGTACTCGAGGCCACCATCAGGGAAGTAGGGGAAACCCTCCATGTCAAAAAAGACATCGCCCTCACTTGGTCTGGGTAGAAACTGTAGTAGTGGGTCTTCGAGTAATTCGTGCTCGGGCGCTGCTGTTTGTTTGCTCAGGATTTGCAGTGCAGCTTGCTTCCGCATCTTCTCGAAGGTTGCCGCTGTGACATCGGGGACTTTAGAAAGCGTGCTTTGGGCAAGGTCACTGAGGGCCTGAATGCCTGCGGCATTCAGTTTGCCCCTGAGATTTTTGCCTAGGCCAGCGACTAGAAGTAAGTCTTGAGTTTCTTCGCGATCGTCGTTGCACAGTTCTGGGTATTCGCAGATTTCGCATTCGCGATTGCCGGCGCAGTGCCAGGTGAAGCCCTCTAATTGAGAAGCCGCGGGGGAGCCAGAGACTCTAGCTATTGCCTGTTCTAGTTCTTCCCTGGCGATTCTGGTGGCGGGGACTATCTCGCCTTCTTGGAAGCTCATCATGGTTCGGTTGCCAAGGATTAGGCCGTGTCGAGCGTTGGGGGCTTTCAGATCATGAGCGTCAAGGGCTTCGATGTAGATGGCAACTTGGAGGGCGTATTCGGGTTTTGGGTGGGAGGAGTATTTGGCATCCCAGACGATGTATTTGGATGGGCCAGGTATTTCCCGCTCGAGTCTTGCGGTGAGCAGGCCATCGACAAACTCCAAAAGCCAGCCTTGTTTGACCAAGAAGTCCGGCTTGCCTTTGAACACCGAGTGGGGTGCTCTATGTTCAAGCCCACCCTGATAGATGACCGGCACACCTTGCTGCATGAGCTCCAGGGTCTGAGCTAGATCGCCATCCTTCTCGGGTCTGGCCACTGAGCCTTGAGGTAGTGAAGTCGTTAGCTCTTCGGTGAGCTTGAGCTCGTAGGCATCGCCGTATTTTTGGGGGAGTGATTTGTCTTCGCCTTTAGCGCGTTGCTCTTTTTGTTTTTCGATGTATGGCGCGAGTTTGCCCTCAACCTCCGGCACTTGAAGTGCGTGGAGGATCGACAGTGTGGTGCAGTGCTCGCAAGTGGCTGCTCGCATCAGATCGCGAGTATTGAAAAACCATTGATCTCCGTTTTTATGCATTCCCCATTGTGGCACTTGGAGGTGACAACCTAAGAAGAATTCAACCCCTTGCAACTCGAATGGTCTCTCATCGACGTGGAGTGTAAATGCACTCTAGACGTTAAAACGTCAGACCCCACCTGTAACTTTTTTGATACTGCAGGGTGTAAGTCCCGTGGCAGCCTAGAGGCAACAGCGCATGAGTGAGACTTGCAAGTGCTGTTTGAGCAAGTGGGCTGGATTGTCTCTCTACTCAACCGATTCATCGAAGGGTATGAAATGTTATTAGATACAGAAACAGGCATGGTCAATGTTTTTATTGAGCCACAATTTTTTGAGGTATCGAGCGAGCTGTTGTTGACGATTCAAGCCTCGGACTTCGCAACATTTAAGGCCCTAAGGCTGACCGCTGACGACAACTACCAAATCAATTTGAATGATGAGTACTTCCCGTTTATGGGCTACGGACACAATTGGAGCCTGGGCTACAAGCTCGGAGGCCAAAAGCGGCTAGAGGGCATTCCTGTTCTGAGTCAGGACTTCAGTCCCCCAGTGAAGGGGTTCAAGTGGAAGGGCCTGTACATACCTGATCCCGACTTAATGCCGGAGGAGGGAGAAGAAGACGGCAGCGAGACGCACGTTGGCTATTGTCTTCCGGGTGAGATTGCGGAAGCACAGTTCGGTAGCGACGTCAGCTATGAGGTGTTTCACCTTTCGCCGCTTTTTCGAGAGCCCTCAAGTGAGCAGCTTAAAACTGTTTTTAGTACCTAGCAGAGCTAGTTAGCCGAATCACCCGAACAAACTGGAGAGATAGGTGTTCTTTTTTGTGACTGGTTTCGAGAACGAATCTCAAGGAACTTGGCAAGTCGTTCAGGTAGCATCTGGACATGTCATCAAGAGGTGAGGTCAGAGAACCGACTGAGCAAACTGCTCAGTCGGGAGGAGGAGCCGTTGTCGTTGGAGCTAACTGGTATCGATTCAGACCTGGGGAATATTTACTGAATCCGCATGTCATGAGCGTCTCATTTGTATGGGTAGTTCGCGGAGGAGGTTCTATTAGGTCTGGTAACAAATCCTTCAGAGCTGGCCCCAATCACATTTTTCGACTCCCGTGGCACCATCAGGTTGAATATCAGGCTGATGCCCAGAATCCATTCAGAATCGGCACCCTGCACATAGTTCCAAATCACGCGACCGAAACCCCAGTTGTTCCTCGAGTAGCGCACCTCGCCGAAGACCCTCTGCTGAATGACAAAGCAAGAACAGGTGACCCCAAAGAGTTTGCGCCTGCGATGGCAAGCTACCGCTCAGGGCCAGCTAGGAGAATAGCGGATTTGGGCCGTTTCGCAGTTGAACGATTTACCGACGCTCCCTACGACGAAACATCCGCTAGGGCATTGGCAACAGTTGTTTTAGCGGAGAACCGACTCTGGGGGGAGTGGAAGCCCAACCCTACTTTGCCTGTGGCGCTTGAAGAGATGATGGCATACGCACGCAACAACATTTCGTCCCCTCTTTCTGTGTCTGAGGTTGCTCGTGCGGGCGATTGCAGTGCAACTACCGCCCAGAGATTATTTAATACACACACCGGTGTTTCAATACGCATCTGGATTCGGCAATTGCGATTGCAGGAGGCAGTGCACCTCCTTCGTTCCAGCGGCCTAAGGGTCAATGAAATCGGGGAGCTGGTCGGGTTTGATGACCCTCTCTACTTCTCAAGAGTCTTTAGAGAGGAGTACGGCACGGCTCCAAGCCGTTTTGCTCTCGGTGAACTGCGACCATAGGCCGCTCACTCTTCGATTGTGTCTCGGTGGAATCTCCATAATCTGACTCTTTAGTACATTCCAAAAGATATCAGCACTTTCTATCGTTAGAGTCACTTTTAGGATCAGAAGGGGTAGTCGGTAAAAAAATGTCTGTTGTGAATAGAAAGTTTGGGCGGGCCGATTGGCAGATTAGCGAAATATCTTTTGGAGCTTGGCAGCTGGGTGGTCAGTGGGGACCGGTTGATGATGCAGAGTCCTTGGCTTCACTTCTAAAGGCTTACCAATTAGGTGTTAACTTTGTCGACACTGCACAGATGTACGGGCTGGGTCACAGTGAGAAAATTGTCGGAAAGTCTCTGCGCGAGTGGTCTCAGGGTGGCGTGCGCGTGGCGTCAAAGGCGCAGCCTGTGCAATGGCCATCGGTTACAGATGAAGACCCAAAGTATTCAGAACTTTATCCAAAAAAATATTTGATTGATCAGGTCGAAGGTTCACTGAAGAGGCTTGGGGTAGATCGCATAGACCTATTCCAACTGCATTGCTGGGCACCAGACGGTATGAATAATCTCGAATGGTTTGAGACTCTTTCAGAGCTGCGTGACGAGGGCAAAATTGAGAAAATAGGCGTATCGATTCGGGACTATCGTCCAGCCGACGGAGTAGAGCTCGCAAAGAGTGGACTCGTGGATTCAATTCAAGTCATTTATAACATCTTCGAGCAACAGCCAGATCAGGACCTTTTCCCTGCAGCAGCAAACAGTGGCACTGCGATAGTTGCTCGCGTTGCACTCGATTCAGGTTCGTTGAGTGGAGTGTGGACACCCGCAACTTTTTCTGATTGGGCAGAGGGCTCAGTGTTGAAAAATATGTTTCGCGACGAGAGGTTCGCGGACACTCTGCAGCGAATTCAGGAAGTAAAAAAAATCACAGCTCCGCACTACGACCAACTCGCTGAGGCTGCTGTTCGATTTGTTCTAGACAGACCGGAGGTGTCAACGACAATTCTGGGCATGAGCAACTCGAGGCGCCTTCAAGAAAACTTGTCATACTCAGACGGAGCTGGTTTAGCGCCCGGCCTTCGTGAAAAACTACGCAGCCAAGAGTGGAGGAGAAATTACTACGTATGAACGTTTTAGCTGAGGTTCGCGCCGAATTACTTTCGCACTTACAAATTGAGGACCGTCTTATCGGCGCTTCAATTGTTTACCTGCCACTCGGCGCCTTGGAGTTTCATGGGCCGCACCTTCCAGTTGGCCTAGATGGCCTTACTTCGCACGGCGTATGTGTGGCTGCAGCTCAGGCGAGTGGAGGCATAGTCTTGCCAACCATGTATCAAGGAACTGGCGGAGAACACTCTGAGTACCCCTGGACTCTGATGATGCCGTCGGGTCAAGCAGTTGCTGAAAATTTAATGGCGACGCTCCGAAGGCTTGATGATCTTGGAGTTGAAACAGCCGTGGTACTCAGTGGCCATTTTGCCGATGAACAACGCGCCATGCTCAGAGGGATTGCGTCAGATTGGCTGAAAGACCGAAGCAACTCAATGCGGGTTATCACTAGATCCTTGGCAGACTGCGATGTCTCACCGGTTGCCCCTGACCACGCTGGAGTTTTTGAGTCACTTCTCTTAGCCGCGATTCATCCAGATTTGGTCGACGTGGGCAAGCTGCCTGCGTTAGCGCAGAATCCAAGCATTGATCCCGAGGGAAGTAAATTTGGCTCACATCGGCACAATACTGGCCACGCCCTTTGGGGGGTTTTTGGCCCAGATCCTAGGGAGTTAGACCTTAGCCAGGCACCTGAGCTCTTCTCTGTCCTAGTTAAGTGGATCAGCGGACTGGCTGCGACCGAGTAATCAATCCTTCGATAATTGGTTGCTCAGTCCATGTTTCGCACGAATATCCCATAACACTGGAAAATCACCAGCATTAGCATTGCATCAGTAGTCAAAGGAGATTATCTTGATAATTACAGTAAAAAAAGATGCCTGTGTTGGCTCGGGTCAATGTGCCTTGGTTGCCGGTTCACTATTTGACCAAGATGACAATGGCCTTGTTATGTTGATAAACAGTGAGCCTGCGGCGGCGGAAGAGCTAGCTGCAAAAAAAGCTGCGTCACTTTGCCCGGCACGAGCAATTAGCGTCAGCGAATAGCTAGAGACTCAGAAGAGCTATGACGAGTCGCCGAAGAGTCGTAATTGTTGGGGCCTCGATTGCGGGGATTACCTCCGCCGAGACACTGAGATTTGAGGGTTTTGATGGCGAGATCCTTATTTTAGGAGACGAGCCACACCTTCCATACAGCAGGCCGCCCCTCTCTAAGCAAGTACTTTTGGACGCTTGGGAGTCCGAGCGAACCGTAATTAAAACGCAACAGGAACTGGATCACCTCGGTATCGAGTTTCGTGGCTCAAGTGCCGCGATCTCGTTGAATCTAAAAGAGCGAACCGTATTCACTGCAGATGGTGCCGAAAAATACGATGACTTAATAATTGCGACAGGTGCTCGCGCCCGCCGATTAGGCGGTGCCGTTGGCATCAGAACTCTTCGCACAATCGATGACGCGTTGTCGCTTCGAAAAGATTTTAGTAATGCAAAACACGTCGTAGTTATTGGCGCCGGAGTCCTGGGGTCTGAAATTGCCAGTGCTGGAAGAGCTTTAGGTGCTGATGTCACCCTAATTGGCAATACGGGAAAAATCAGTTTTGGCTCCATCGGTAACGCATTGTCATCGCAGATTCAGGACTTACACAGAGAACACAGAGTGGCTCTGCAACTGGACGTCAACATCATTGACATCAATAAAGTCGATGATGATGTCCATCTAACTTTTGAAAATGGTGAAACAGTAAGCGGTGATATCGTAGTGGCGGCAATCGGGGCAATTGCCTGCGTGGAGTGGTTGCAAGGTTCCGGCTTAGAGGTTGCTGATGGGATTGTCTGCGATGAAAAAGGGCAGGCTGCTGAGGGGGTCTATGCCATCGGCGATGTCGCTGCCTGGCTCGACCCGACAACAGGGAAGGCCACAAGAGTTGAGCATCAGACCAACGCCATAGAACAAGCTATGTCCGTCGCAGCAACGATCATTGACGGTCGAAAGTCGGTCGCTCCAGTGCCGTTTTTCTGGTCTGACATTCACGGAGTAAGCATCAAGGCCTACGGATGGTTCGACGGCCAGTCACTCAACGAGCTTGACTCAACGTCTGAAAAAGGCATCCTGTTTGCTTCTCAAAAAGATGGGCAGACTAACGGAGTTATTTCCTGGAATCTAGCTCCAACGGCGTTTAGAAAGTCACGCTCGCTAGTAGACGAGTCAATTAAACATCGCAATAGTAAATCGCTAATAGAGGAGCAACGATGACTGAAAACAAAGCAACCTGCCCATACAACCCAGCAACACTTCCTGGCGATGGCACTCCGCTTAAGCCTTCACCAACCTTCGCAAAGTGGCGCACCGAAGGACCGGCGGTCCCACTTCAATACCAAGACGGTCATGATGGGTTAGTTTCTACGAGCTACGATTTTGCACGTTCAATTCTCGAGGACCCAAGATTCAGCATGCGTCCAGAGAGGATGCCGATGGGCCCCACTGGACACCTAGTTAACGACGAAGACCTTCCAAATGCTGCCCTTCCTGCAGAGCTTCCTGGCCCCCTTGATGAAGACGGCCAGATCTCTGAGCAGTCAAACTTATTGATTATGGATGGTGACGAGCACTCGAGGCTGCGTCGATTAGTTACTCCGCGCTTTTCTCTAAGGCAGGCTCGCGGAAGACGTGAATGGATTTCAAGCATGGTTTCAGAGCAATTGCAAGAACTTAAGTCCAAGTCGCAACCAGCTGACGCGTGGATTGATTACGCTCGGCCGATTGCAGCGAAAACGCACTGCCATGTAATTGGAATTCCCGACTCTGAGTACGACAATTTTGTTCGGCTTTTTGTTGAAAGTTCGACCGCTCAACAGAAATATGATTTCATTCGCAATGTCCTAAGTTTGCGCACTGATGATCCCGGGGAAGACGTGATTTCAGATCTTTTGGCCTCAGATGAAATATCTCGGCATGAGACTGAAGGCATGTTGAGGCTTCTTCTTGGAGCCGGTCGAGACTCAGTGGCTTATCTAATTGCCACAACGACGGTCGCACTTCTCACTAACCGGGACCAACTCGAATTGTTGCGAGCCGAACCTGAAAGAATTGATTCGGCCATCGAAGAATTTATGAGGTTTGGGACCATGTTTGTCACTGTGTTTCCTAGGACCGCCCTTGAAGACGTCGAATTGGAAGGGGTTCTAATAAAGGCGGGCCAGTCAGTCTCTGTTTCACCGGTCGCGGCCAATCGTGACCCAATACGTTGGGACAACCCTGATGATTTTGACATCACGAGAGATGCTTTTGGGCATCTTGGCTTCAGTCACGGCATCCATGGCTGTATTGGTCAGCAGCTTGCTCGAATTGAAATTGGTGAGGGCATTAGTCAACTACTTCAAGGTCTTCCAGGGCTAAACCTTGTTCACGCTGAGCAGCTGACCCCAATGCCTTTTGCTCATCCTGTTGCCGTTTACGAGGCCGGAGCAGTTATGGTCGAGTGGAATTAGCACAATTCATTAAGGAGAAGTTGAGTCCCGAACAACAAGTTCAGGTTGAAACACAACTTGGCTACCAACTGCCTCATTTACATTTTGGTCAGCTTGGACTAGGAGTTCGACCGACTTGGCTCCAATCAATAGCGAGGGCTGCCTGACTGAGGTGAGCGAGATCAGAGCATTGCTGGCATACGAAATATCGTCGTAGCCAACCAGAGCAATGTCCTCAGGTATTGAGACGTTCGGTGCCACGACTAGTACCTGCATTATTCCAAAGGCCAGAAGGTCGTTGGCTGCAAAGATTCCGTCAGGCCAAAGTTTTCTTGGCCGAAGTAGCACCTCCTCGGCAAGGACCCTGCCTTCAAGAACGCTTAGGTTCTTCGTTTCCACTACCTCAAGGCTCGCACCGGTGCCATTGGTTGCGCGCCTCGCCCCCTCTAGGCGATCCGCAATTTGTTCGATACTTATTGGGCCGCCGGCGAACATGATTTTTTTCTTTCCTATTTCAACAAGATGGTTGGCGGCCAGAAAGCCCCCTGCGACGTCGTCCACAGAAACTGAGCTAAAACTTTTGTCTTTAGATTCTCGGTCAACCAGTACAACCGGAGTTCCACGATCCCTAATCTTGGCGATTTCACTAAGGTCTGAAGTTATCGGTGACACTAAAAGCCCAGCCACTCTTTGCTCTTCAAAAAGCCCAAGTAGATGCTTCTCTCTGTCCTCGTTCTCATCTGAGTTGGCGAAGAGGACAGTGAGTCCGTGCTCTGCCGCTGCCTCCTCAGCTCCTCTGGCTACCTCAGCAAAGAATGGGTTTTGCACATCAAGTACCACCAGACCGATTGATCTTGATTTACCAGCCCTGAGCTGCCGAGCCGCGTCGTTACGGATGAAACCAAGGCCGTCTATCGCAGCCTGCACCTTGACAACAGTTGCCTGGGCAACTTTGTCTGGATTGTTCATCACGTTTGATACGGTCCCGACTGATACCCCGGCCTTTTTGGCCACGTCGCGAACGCTAACGGACATGATCTCCACCATTTCTACTAGATCTTTTCAAATGCTAGTCCACAATTGTAACGATTCAACTACGACCAGAGATTTTCTAATTTTGAAGGCGTTTCTTGAAGTAGCTTATTGAAATAGCTTTGAAACGATTCATAAATCTCAAAACAATGGAGTTTTTCTTATGGCAGTAACGCAAGAGCCCGTGCTGGAAATGCGCGGAGCGATGAAGGCGTTTGGTGGCGTACAGGCCCTCAACGGAGCCGATCTGAAGCTGTTTGCAGGCGAAATCCATGCGCTTCTCGGAGAAAACGGTGCGGGGAAGTCCACTCTTCTCAAGGCATTAGCCGGAGTGCACAAGATTGATTCAGGTTCAATAATGCTTAGTGGCAAGCCTTTTCTCCAGGGCAGTACCCGCGCAGCTCAACAACAGGGTGTGGCCGTTATCTACCAGGAACCAAGCCTTTTTCCCGACCTGACTCTTGCCGAGAACGTTTATGTAGGCAGACAGCTTCAAAAGGGCAAGCTGGTCGACTGGAAGCAGATGCAGAAAGAGGCGGCAAAGCTGTTTGCGGAATTGGGTGTTGACCTTGACGTGGACCGCATTGCTCGCGGATTATCAATTGCAGATCAACAAATTGTCGAGATCATAAAAGCGCTGTCCATAAACGCACGAGTTATCGTTATGGATGAGCCAACAGCTGCACTTTCTTCTAAAGAAGTAAACCGCCTCTTCAGCGTTGCACGAACGCTTCGTGACCAAAATTGCGCCGTGGTTTTTGTCAGTCACAGGCTTGATGAAGTTTTTGCGCTCTGCGACAAGATGACTGTGATGCGCGACGGCACAACTGTGGGTAGTGAGCTAATTTCAAATATTTCTGAATCGGAAATTATCAAGATGATGGTAGGTCGAGAAGTTTCCGAGCTGTTCCCGAAGCTTCCTTCGACCTTTGGTGAAGTGGTATTGAAGGTCGAGAATCTTGGTTCTGCGGGGCAATTTAAAGACATTAGTTTTGAGCTTCGCAAGGGTGAAATTCTGGGATTTGCGGGTCTGGTCGGCTCAGGACGATCCGAAGTGGTGCGCGCGATTTTTGGAGTGGACACCTACGATTCCGGCACAGTATCAGTGAATGGAAAACTGCTGCCAAAAGGGAAAGCCTCAAAGGCAATGAGTGCAGGCGTGGCTTTGGTGCCTGAGGACAGGCGTCAAGAGGGCCTTCTAATGCCAAACTCAATTGCGACAAATACTTCCATAACGGTTTTAAAGAAACTTGTTAAGTCCTTGGTGGTGAGCAAAAAAGGAGAAGACGAAGTTGCCAATAAGTGGGCAAAGATTTTGCAACTCAAATACGCGTCACTGAGTGATGCAGTAGAACGCCTATCTGGGGGAAATCAGCAAAAAATAGTGCTGGGCAAATGGCTCGCAACAGATCCTCAAATTTTGATTGTCGATGAACCAACTCGAGGAATTGATGTTGGTACCAAATCTGAAGTTCACCGGCTGCTCTCACAGAGAGCGCAGGAAGGGCTGGCGCTAATTATGGTCACCTCTGAGCTTCCTGAAGTGCTGGGTATGGCTGATCGAATTTTAGTTATGCGGGAAGGGCGCCAAGTAGCAATCCTGAGTAGGGAAGAGGCGTCGTCTGAAAAGATAATCACCCTCGCCACGGGATCGGCGGAGCTGATATGAAGCTTCTTAAAAAAGCACTTAGAGTTCGAGAGCTTCCAGGCATTCTTGGCCTACTGCTTATTTACGTTGGGACCGGGGTGGTGAACCCAAGGTTCTTTAGTCCTAGCATCTTGAATGACATCCTCTACGGCGTCGCGATTGTTGCAATTTTGGCAATCGCTCAAACCTTTGTCATTGTCATGAGGCACATTGATCTGTCTGTGGGATCCGTGATTGGTTTTACATCGTTCCTCATTGGCGACTTATCCTCTCAGGGCTTTTCATTGCTAGCAGTTTTGACGGTTGCAGTGTTAGTCGGGGCTACCGTAGGCGCAATAAATGGATTTCTAGTTGCCTACCTTGGGCTGCCGAGTCTGGTGGTAACGCTCGCGACTTTATACATAGTTCGAGGAATCTTCAATGAAGTCGGCGCGGGTAAGACTGTGGTCGAGAGCATGGTTCCAAAAGAACTTAACTGGCTTGGGCTCAATCAGTTCTTCGGAGTGCCATACCTGTTCATTATTGTGGTTGCTTTGATGCTTATCGCAGGAGTCACTATGCACAAGTCACGAGCGGCCCGAGACCTTTATGCCATTGGTTCGAACCCCAGTGCGGCTCAGCTAGTTGGGATTCCGGTAAAGCGCAGAATCTTGCTGGCATTTGTGGCTACTGGAGCGGTGTCCGGTTTGGCTGGTGCAGTCATGCTCGCACGTTTCAGTAGTGCCAGCACTCAATCAGGCCTGGGGCTTGAACTGCTGGTGGTTGCCGCCTGCGTGGTGGGCGGAGTTTCAATTGCAGGTGGCTCGGGAAGCGTCTTCGGGGCAGTCATCGGGGCCGTGTTGCTACAGGAGATTTTGCTCGCTATTGGAGCTCTGGGAATTCCGCAGTTCTGGCAACTTGCCGTCAATGGCGCACTAATAATCGCAGCAATCGGCTTGGATCGCTATCTCTCAACAAGGGTGAAAACATCAAACATCATGGGAGCAACGTCGTGAGTAAGTTCTCTGTTCGAAAGTATCGATTCACCTGGGACAAGGGTGTCGTGGTTTTCTTAGTGGCCGCTGTCTTAATAGGAAGTTTTGGCTCGGAGTATTTCGCAACTGCCTCAAACCTGAGTTTCGTAATTCAGTCGATTGCAGAAATTGCCATCATTGCGACAGCAATGACCTATTTAATTATTTCTGGCGAAATCGACTTATCTGTCGCTTCGATAATGGCTCTATCTAGCGCTTCTATCGGCTACTCATTTCAAGCGGGTGTTCCATTTGAGGCGGCCATCCTCATCGGACTACTGGTGGGGCTGCTAGCCGGACTTCTCAATGGGGTGCTGGTAACCGTCTTTGGGCTTCCATCCTTGGCGGTTACTATCGCCACCTTGGCCCTATTTCGAGGGCTCTGTTGGGTTCTCCTAGAAAACAAACCGGTCAATCAGTTGCCAACTGATTGGGTAGCACTTGGTAACGACAACATTCCAAATACTTTTCTTCCTTGGGCCACGATCCCACTCGTGTTAATTGCCGGTATATCTTGGTTTGTGCTTCACAACACCAAGCTTGGCCGCTGGGTATTTGTAATTGGAGTCAACCCTGTGGCGTCAAAGTTCAGCGGCATACCTGTAAAAGGAGTAAAACTCGGCTTGTTTGCCTTCACCG
>Ga0306865_1000648_pt1 | contig 11835 bp, 10 predicted proteins | sample AntRauTorckE5431_FD_190441 | JGI IMG/M metagenome (GOLD analysis project Ga0306865, IMG submission 190441) | Saline lake microbial communities from Rauer Islands, Antarctica - Metagenome Torckler E5 #431 (v2) (version 2) | ecosystem: Environmental > Aquatic > Non-marine Saline and Alkaline >... | reverse complement strand
CCCTGCAAGCGATGCAGAGTCTGCGCCTTGGTACCCAGGATAAAACGGCTGAGATCATTCGGCTCGTTCAGTTCCGCCCAACCACCGGCCACATCCACAGCGGCCACGCTGAAACCGCGGACCCGCAAAAGTTCAAGCAACTGCGTCAGACTGCCCTTTCGGATCGCCTCCGGAAAATCCGACTGCGCCGCCAGGAAACCCGCAACTTCTGGCTGAAGACGAACCAGGCCAACAAATTCGGCGTCCGCCAGTTCCGGAAGAATGTCCCGGCCCAGGCGGGTTACCCGGTTGCCATGAAGGTTGACCTTCTCACAGCGCTCAAGATCCTCCACCGAGCGGCCTTCAAAGCGATGCCGCCAGTTGCGGTCCACGAGCACGGATACATCGGCTTCACTGGCCGCAAGGGATTGGACGGCGGAATCGCGGAAAAGTACGTCGGCATAGGACACATAGTGCACCGCATGATCCGTCAGCGGCGCCTCGAGCAGAGAGGCTGCTGCGCCCGTGGTCTGCCAATGGGGATTTACAGAGTAGTGCAACTCCGGATAACGCTCGGCTATTTCATCCAGCTGGTAGCCACCGACAAAATGAACTGCAGGCTCTACCGAACGCATGGCGTGCAGTAGCCAGTCCAACACTCGCCGCCGCCCGGTGGTGCCTCGCAGCACGCTGTGTTGTTCGCCGCTGAAGGGCTTTCCGGCGCCGAGGATGATGAGACGGTCGCCTACAGATTTCACACTCGTATTCAAATCAACCTCGTTGTTGTTCCGGCTGCTCGGGTTTCCTCAACTGAGGCAGATGTTTGAGCGCGGAGGTATGCACACAGCCCAGCTGGGCGGGAAATGCCACATCCAGGAGCATGGCCATGGCAAAACGGTGGCAGCCCGCCCCCGAGAAGACCGGCTCGCCCTCCGGTCCCAGGTGAACCAAGATGCCGCCAATCTCGCGATAGTTGTCAGGCTCCAGCCCCTGTTGCGGAGGAAACGAGCCGCGCGCCTGCACCTCGTCCCAGATCCGGTCGAGTGTGTCGAACCGATCCCGCACATCCCCGGGCGTCCGGCACTTGTCGGTAACCCCGGTTGGCGATACCGCGATCCGGCTCAACATGAATTCAATGGCACCCGCCTGGCTCCAGTCTTTGCCGTCCCGCCAATGCGCCCAACAATAGGTGAGCTTGGGATGATTCTCGAAGGGCTGTTCGAGCTCATGCGGCCAGTGGTCAATGACCCGGCCCGACATTTGCCGAACTCTGGACCCCAGCTGTGCCGCCAGATCGGCGGCTTCGATATAGCGGTGGCATCGAGATGGGTGAATCCAGACACGCTCCGCGTAGCTTGGGGAACCTGGACCGAATCGCAGCCGGTTATAGGTATCGATCCAGAACGCCCGAAGTTTGTATTTCAGCGTCAAAGCAAGCCCTTCATTGAAAGCTCCTACCAAAGAACAGCCGGTTCGTTTCCTCGATCATTCGACCCATACCGAACTCGCGCTCAATCCATTCCCGGAGTTCCTTGCCGTCAAAGCGCGTTTCGCCGTTCACCAGCGAACGTACGCCCGCAGCCATAGCATCGACGTCGTCAATCTCTACCAAAACACCGTACTGTCCATGCCCCAGTAGCTCCTCGCTACCAGGTACACGTGTCGAAATTACGGAAACCCCATGGCTCATCGCCTCATTGAGCACGTTGGCCATACCCTCATTCCGCGAGCACAACAGAAACAGGTCGATACCTCCAAAGAATGCGTGCATGGTCTGCTGGTAGCCGAGAAAATGAATGCGGTTTGATTCGGGGCGCCGAGCAATCGACGACTTTATTTCCTCCTCGAATTCGCCTTCACCCGCGTGGACGACATGAACATTCTCCGACAAGCGCGCCAGAACCTCAGGTAACAGATCAAACCCCTTCTGCGGACTGAAGCGTCCCGCGCATCCGACAATGACCGATTCCTGCGGAAGGTTGAACATGGCCCTGAAATCCAGTGCCTTGACGTCAGAAGAGGGCCGGCCAAAGCCATTGTAAACACGAGCAACATTCCGCTTATTGAAGAACCTGCGGTACTTCAGCATCTCATCCCGGAGGGAGTCACTATTGACCATCAACAGCGCTTTGAACACCCGGAAAATGAGGAAAAATTTGACCGGACTTTTGACTCGCCGCGCGATACCCAGATAGAGAATGATTCGATTCACACTCGCCAGCCGCGAAGACAGCGACACCAGCCACCAGTCCTTTTTCAGTGCGGCAAACACCACGTCCGGACGGATCTCATGCAGGATTCTGACGTAATTAACGACTACGAGCGGGTTTAGGTCACCACCACGTGACTTCACCTCGACGGTCGACACATTCTCGAGGCCCTGGAACCGGTCTGCAAAAAAACCCTTGAGAAGCACGACATAGACATGCACGCCACTTTCACCCAGAAAGCGAGCGCGAAGAAGCACGTTCTTTTCAATTCCTCCCCAAACCTCGGAGGGGCAGAACAGCACTGCTTTTTTCATAAGGTCCTCGTCATTCAACTTTTTTGCGCTTCCGAATCGATCGCTTAAATCGCCGCCCTGCGAAACTCAGCTCCTCCAGCCGATGGGCTAACCTGAACCAGAACGAGGAAATCTCCGAAGTCGTCAGCAAACGCCTCGCCTCCGGACAACTACGCAAAAACCGGGCAATTTCTCGCGCTTTCTTCAGTTCCTGAAAAAGCCAGAGCTTTTTCAGGCGAAAATCGATGAAAACAGCTGCTCCCTCTTGGATCAAAAAGTTTGCTAACTGCGCATCATTACGAACGTACCCCAACCCATGCAGTTTTCTGAGGGCGTCAAGAACGATGCCTGCATCCTGTGATTCAGCTCGACGTCCATCCACAAAGCGATAGCAAACAAAAGCGTCGTTAACCACGCCGAGTCGTCGTTTTTCGCAAGCAATAAAAGGCTCCGGTGCCGGCAACCCCATAGAGCTCATTTTTTCAAGATGTTGAAAACTTCGCACAGCATCACTGACCCTAAAAAGAGTTAACAGCTGCTCCCATCGACGGGCATTGCGAGCCCTCGGAACTTTTAGCAGAAGAGCTTCATTTCCAAGTGTAATTTTGGCACTCAAAGTCCGCCAATTATCACGAAAAACGTAATCCAGCTCGGGACGGTTTTCTAAAAACTCGAATAGCAAGCGATGACTTTCCTCAGAATTGAAAATCGAATAAACGAACCAATCACTGTCCGGGTTCAGCTGAAAACGGTAACGTTTAGCCCTGCCTTCCATCCGAGAATTCAATGGGGATTCCTCGTCGGGCTCAACCTCTCCCGCCCACAGTCTGAATCGATCTGCGACGAGCCCGCAGCTTCTGACAGCTTTGAACGGAAAATGATAGATAAGGCCACACCTGCAGCAACATTAAAAATAAACGGTCCTGAACTTTCCTGAACAAGAATTCCGTCGAAAAAAGAAAAAATACCCATAAACGATAGAAAAAGAAATATCGCAATAGGCATTTCATTTTTACCAGACGAATTTTTAATACTGCCTGACAGTGAAACCAAAAGGTAAGAAAATAATAGAACAAGTATTAACAAACCAAAAATACCGTATTCAACAAGAATTTCTAAATAAGAATTATGGAATTGACTAAACTCTTGATCCAATATTTTATCATCATGGGCCTTCTCTAAAAGCTCATTCGAACTGCGATAACCCCACCCCCAAAAGGGCCTCTCTACAAATCTTCCAATCCCATATCGTAACATTATCGCCCTGACTCCCCAGCTGGATTGGGGCAAATCTTCCAAATCCTCTGTAAACAAGTCAGAAACGACCGTTAAATCTTGACCCATACGATCAATATTTCTATCAGAAGCACCCGATATGAAGGAAAAAGAAACCAAAAGAGCCGTTAATGCTAAGACAATTAAAGCAACCCGACGAAGCTGAATGGCATTAATTCGGCGCTTCGTAGCCATAAAAATAAAACCGAAAGTAAACATAATAAAAATGGAAACAAATACGGCACGTGTCTGCGAGAAAATAATTAAAAGGAGCGCCCAAAACATTAACCCTGCCCATGCTATGACGACCGGCCATTTTACAGTAACGGAAAAAGCCGCCCTGACAAGAAAAACGGAAGATAAAATAAAAACAAAAGCAGCCAACATTCCGCTTCGTATCGGGCTTAGGCCAAACCCTTGACGAACGCCGTCCAGCGCTTCCATTAAATCGGAAAATCCTGATCCGGAAATCCAGGGCATGAATACAATAACGCTGGCGGCAACCGAAACAAAAAAAACTTCCCTAGATTTGGAACCTGCTAAGCCGATGCCTATAAATATGAATAGAAATTTATCTATATAATCTTCAACAGCCGGACCTGACCGAGCATTTTCCGGGAACTCCGCCGACACCACCAGCCATACAGAGGTAACCCATATAATAGACAAAACCATAAGCACCAACGGTGCATTAAGCCAATAGCTTCGTTTTAGAAAGAAAAAAGATACAAAACCTAAGAATAATAAAGCCACGGAAATATTTTTTGCAATGTCTTCATCGAAGAGAAAAAGGCAGACATAGGCCAAGCTTATTAAAAACAAACTCAGACTTACGAAATTAGCCCCGCGCCGGTTACTATCACTGAATATGTTATTGATTTTGGGATAAGTCATATTGTAGCGACTCTCAAATAATTTAGGGATATTTTTAGATATTATAAATTATCTTTGGTTTTTTAAATTATCGAATAATAAATTCAGACGACAGACCAGCTGATTGAAAGCGTTGGATTATGATTGAGCTACAACATCAACAAGGCCGACTTTCCATCAATCCCATGCGCCTTCTGCAAATTTAAAATATAGTCATCACGGCCATTCTTCATGATTTCTGAAAAACGACCGTCGCCAGACAAAAATCCCTTCGACCATAAAGAATGGAGATAATTGAATTGCATTATGGGGTCATGGGTCTTAGCAAATGACAAACAGTAATTAACCTCTTTCGTTCCTGGCCTCCAGTAACCTTTATACCTACCGGCTGTTAACATGAGATCCGAATTAAATATCGTAACCTTTTGCGGTGCAAAACGAAAAATATCGAGAGCAGCATTAGTGCCGGCATGAAACTCGGAATCGAAGAGCAACCATTGAGCGTTGTCTATTACACGCCCGGAGGGAAAATTATTGCCTGCACGCCGAAAACCTTGCTCTTTTATAAAGACCGGGAACTTCAAATTACCTAGCTTTTTCATTTCAGAAGTTCTTGAAATATACTTTGCTTGATCAACGTTATAGTATGAAACGTCTACCCTTTTACCCTGGGTTTCTGGGTCACATCCCTGATCACCGCCGCGATAGTTAAATTTTACTACCAGGTTATATTTATCTATTTCTTCACCATTTGGGGTAGAAGAAGGGACTGGACCCACGATGGCAACCGTTTGTCCGGAAACTGCTTTCAACATGGCTGACTCTGCCGACCCACTCTTTGTGGCAGGCAGCGCCGCCCGTAACTTTCCGGAGCAAAGCAAATCGCAAAACCAATGGCCCTGGTCAAGCATATTTTTCGCAACGCCCATTTCCGCCAGCCGATCCAGAACATTTAGGGCACCTGCTTGGTCTCCTTTCTCCAAAAATTGCGAAAGAGCGCGCTTGAGAGCGGTTTGATCCGACAAGGTATCTACCGGGGCAACACAATAGGCTTCGAAAGCTTTATCCCTGACGGTTTGACCGATACAGAACAAACCTGAAAACATGCATATTCGAAATAAATCGTGCCACGAAGGCGCCGTCAAGGTTTGTATTGGTTCCTGCCGAGTCATTTCTAACAATTCTTGCTCAAATGCCTCGTGTGCACTTTGTTCGCACAGAATCAGTTGAATATATTTATTCCACCAATCCTCAGGCAGACTCATAAGTTCGTGGTTGCCGGTAGCCAGGAGACTAGAGAACAAGTGAGAACGGATATCCAGAAAATCCGAACCAGGATTAAATGCCTTACAAAAATAATCGTACAGCCTGACAACCCGGAAGCTACGCCGCGCCAACTTTCGTTTTCTCAGTCGATATTCAACTCGACTTCGAACGCTTGCAGCAAATGAAATAGCGTGAGCCATTAGGCGACTTCCTCAGCACATTTTTTCGACCCACGGTCGTAACCGGCGGATTCTTGATTTGTAAACAAACGGGTCAAGTCGCAGGCAATCCCACTATTTGTCATGGTAACCTCTCAACAATTCCGCCCACAATTCACTTCGCCGATGTTCTGCCACTACGCAAAGTCTCTTGTTCACAGAGCGCAACAAACGCTGGAGATTCGCTTTTCTCCACCATGCCCCGCGATTAATCGACCTCAGTCGGCATCGATCAAAATCTATCAAGTAGATGCTGTTTCCAGAGACTAGAATGTTGTCACAATTTAAATCGACGTGATCCAGCCCAACATCATGGAATCGGCGAATTGTTTTACCGACTTCCCTCCACAGGGGCTCATTTGTAAGGTTCTCGACCTTTGGCAGTGGCACTGCTTCGGGTATCCGACGAATCAGAATTGCCGCCTGATATAACATCAGCCCCTTGCGAGCGAAGGCCGCCAAAGGTTCTGGTACCGGCAACCCCAGGTCATAAAGTTTCTTTGTAAGTTCGAACTCCCAAACCGACCGAGTTTTTTGCCAACCCACGAAGACATAGTATCGTTCGGAAATTCGTGCCACCACGCCACCACGTCGATAGTGCCTTAATACCATCTTGTCCTGACCAGTGCCGATGAACCACGCACTACCGCGCCCGCCCGTTGCGACCGGTTGAGCATTATCGCCCCAGAATTTCGGATCAAACCAGTCTTCAGTAATACTGTCATATGAAGGATTTACAACGAGCATGGACTATCCGATGGGCTTGATTGTGGAGAGACGCAAACAGCGGATTTACGGTAAACTGGAAGCAAGTTTATCAGTAACCGAGCCTCGCGCTCTACCTCTGCCACGCCGAATTTACACGGGTATTTAAGTGATTAACTCTGTCTGCATTCTGCGCCTTTCAGCCATTGGCGACGTGACCCATGTCATCCCGGTTGTGCTGAGCCTTCAGGAACAGCTGCCCGGCGTGAAGATTACCTGGGTCATCGGTAAAGTTGAGTTCAAGCTGGTGGGTGATTTGCCCGGTGTTGAGTTCGTCATTTTTGACAAGAAAGCCGGTCGCAAAGGCTACGCTGACCTGCGTCGCGCTTTGAGGGGCCGAAAGTTCGATGCCCTGCTGCAAATGCAGGTCGCATTCCGGGCCAACCTCGCGGCTGCGATGATTCCCGCCCGGGTAAAAATCGGCTATGACAAAGCCCGCAGCAAAGACCTGCACAGTCTGTTTATTAACCGCCGGATTGAGCCTGCCCCGCAGCAACACGTGCGGGATTGCCTGGCCAGTTTTCTGGTGCCGTTGGGGCTGGAGCCGGCCGCCGCAAAATGGCACATACCCCTGAAGCCGGAAGATCACGAGTTTGCCCGCCAGCAATTAGCCACCGACCGGATGAATCTGGTCATCAGCCCCTGTGCCAGCCATACGCTTCGCAACTGGCCAGCCGAGCGTTACGCGCAGTTGGCCGATCATGCCGTTCGCACCCACGGCATGAAGGTCATTCTGGTGGGCAGTCCGGCACCGTTCGAGGCGGACTACTGCTCGGCCATTGAGAGCGCCATGACAGAGCAGGCCCACGATATCTGCGGCAAGGACACCCTGAAACAATTGGCCGCCCTTCTCGGCCAGGCCGATCTCGCGGTCGCACCGGATACCGGGCCGGCGCATATTGCCAGTGCGATGGGCACCGATGTGCTGGGCCTCTATGCAGCCAGCAATCCCTATCGGTCGGGGCCTTACAAGTCGTTGCCGTGGTGTGTGAATCGCTATCCGGAGGCGTTGAGGCAATTCACCGGAAAATCCGTTGACCAGGCCCGCTGGGGCGCCAAGGCGGAGTATGAGGGGGCAATGGAGTTGGTAACGGTAGAAAACGCGACGGACATGCTGGATCGGTGGGTTGGGTTTCGGAAAGGTTTAGAATAGCCAGCGCCGGTTGGGACGGCTACTGGCTCGATTGTCGGATTACGGCGTTGCCTGATCCGACCTACGGTTTGGGCGACCGTTACGTTCTGGCGGTGTAATCCTGGTAGGACTTTTCTTCCACAAAGCGTGAACCCAACGCCAGATTGACCTCTTTCTTGATGGCCGCGCGCTTGTCGTTAGTGACATACACAGCGCGAGCCAGTTCAATGAACGTCTGACCAAAGTCCTGGGCGGCTTCCTGGTCCCGAATATCGTCCTCGATCACCCAGAGCTCCCCGTTCACCGCCTTCAACTGGCTGCGAAGGTTGGAAATCGCCGTCTGATCCTGCACGACCTGGTTCCAGTTGGCGCTCAGCTCGTCCAGTTCCAGTCGCACATTCTTCACTTTCTCGGGATCGGCGATCCGTTCGGCTTTGATCTCCAGAATGGTGATCTTGTCCAGCACCTCTCCGAAGGATACCGGCACGGTCATTACGTCTGCCATGATCATTCAGCCTTTAACGTGGGTTAGCCAGTTCGCGTGTTTGGCGCTCTTGCCCTTTACGGCGTCAAAGTACATGGTCTGAAACTGCTCGGTCAGCGGGCCGCGCTTGCCTGCTCCGATGACCCGGTCGTCCAGCTCACGAATCGGCAGCACTTCGGCGGCGGTGCCGGTGAAGAAGGCTTCGTCCGCGACATACACCTCGTCACGGGTGATGCGACGCTCGCGCACGGGCACGTTCAACTCCGCCGCAAAATCCAGAATCGTCTGGCGGGTAATGCCTTCCAGGCAGGACGTCAGTTCAGGGGTATGCAGAACACCGTTGCGCAAAATGAAAACATTTTCGCCAGAACCTTCCGACACATAGCCTTCGTTATCCAGCAGCAGTGCTTCTTCGCAGCCACTGGCGATGGCTTCATTCAATGCCAGCATGGAGTTGATGTAGTTCCCGTTGGCCTTGGCTTTACACATGGTGATATTCACATGGTGCCGGGTGTAAGACGCGGTGCGAACCTTGATGCCCATTTCTCTGGCCTCAGGTGACATGTAAGACGGCCAACTCCAGGCCGCAACCATCACGTGGGTCTTCAAGTTATCCGCACGCAGGCCCATACCTTCGGAGCCGTAAAACACCATCGGGCGCAGGTAAGCTTCGTCCAGGCCGTTTTCCATCACCGCGGCACACTGGGCCGCATTCAACTGCTCTTTGGTGAAGGGCATTTTCATGTTCAGGATATGCGCGGAGCGGAAGAGCCGGTCCGTGTGGTCCTGCAGACGGAAAATCGCGGCGCCGTCTGGCGTGCTGTAGGCACGCACACCCTCAAAACAGCCCAGCCCATAGTGCAGGGTGTGGGTCAGTACGTGGGTTTTGGCGTCCCGCCAGGGAATCATCTCGCCGTCCATCCAGATCAGGCCATCACGATCAGCCATCGACATTGTACTTGCTCCTAAGCGCGCTTAACGGAAAACCGGCAGTATAGCAGGAAAACCCATCGGTACGAAGCGTTACGAACAGCGGCCAGGGCCTACGACGGGCCGGGCTTGTCCAGCATGATGCGGTCCCACATCGTCTGGATATAGGCCCGCTCTTCCCGGAACGCATCCTCCGCCACCTGACTGTTCAGATTCTGTAATGCCCGACGATGAATGGTTGAACGCAGGGTGATATAGCACTCTCTGAGTTCCTGAACGTCAGCGACCGGCAGTACACCGGCGTGGCCCAACTCTTCCATCTGACGGATGTTGTCCGAGTACTGGGTCAGGCCCGGAAACTCCGACGAATACGCCAGCACCAGATACTGAACCATAAACTCGATATCAATAATCCCGCCGTTGTCATGCTTGACGTGAAAGGCTTCCGGCACTTTTCCCGGTGCCACCTGACTGCCAAGGGCTGCGCGCATTCTCTCCCGCATGGCAATCACTTCGTCCCGCAGGGCCTGGCGGTCTCTGGCCTGGCACAGAATCGAATTCCGGATCGATTCAAACCCTGCCAGAGTATCCCGGCAACCAGCAACGCCCCGGGCCCGGGCCAGCGCCTGATGTTCCCAGGTCCAGGCATCGTTGCACTGGTATTTTTCGAAGGCCGTCAGCGTGCTGACCAGCAAACCGGAGTTACCCGATGGCCGCAGACGCATGTCCACTTCATAAAGCTGGCCCGCCGGCGTCTGGGTGTTCAGAATATGGACAATTCGCTGGCCCAGACGGGTAAAAAACACCGCGTTGTCGATGGATTTTGCACCGTCAGTGGACTGTTCCGGATCGCCACCGTGGATAAACACCAGATCCAGATCGGAGGTGTACCCCAGTTCGATGCCACCGAGTTTGCCGTAGCCGACAACGGCAAAGTCTGTCTCTTTTGCGGAAGTGTTTGAGCGCCCCGGGTAACCATGGCGGCTGACAAGGTTGGCAAACGCCACATCCACTACGTAATCCAGCACGACCTCGGCAATCCAGGTCAGGTAATCACTGACCTTCATCAACGGCAGGGTGCCGCGGATTTCAGACGCCGCCACCCGCAGAATGTGGGCCTTCTTGAAATGCCGCAGATTCTCCATCTGCTCTTCAAGATCTTCGAAAGGTATCCGCAACATCTGTTGGCGAAGGTCGTCCCGCAACTCTTCCTTTGCCGGCGGACTGTAGAGGCTCTCAGCGTTGAGCAGCTCGTCCAGCAACATCGGGGTCTCGGCAAGCTGGCTGGCAATCCAGGGGCTTTCGCTGCAGAGTTTTACCAGCTGGGCGCGGGCGCCGGGGTTTTCCAGCAGCAGTACCATATAGGCCGTGCGTCGCAGAATGGACTCGACCAGTTGCAGAACGCGGGTAAGCGTCTGTGACGGCGCGTCTACGTGGCTGAGCGCCTCCAGCAACACCGGCATAAACCGGTTCAGCCGCTGGCGCCCCTGGGTCTGGAGCGACTGTACGGTTCGCAAGTTGCGCAGCGTACTCAGCGCCTCATAACTGCTCTCCGCGGATTCGAACCGGTAACGGGCCAGCCATTCGGCTGCGGCTGAATCGTCCATTTCACCCATCCATAACTCCTGCCATTCTTCGGCAAGATCCATCCGGTCACCGTCCTCGTCTTCCGTAGCAATGATATCGGCAAAGTGGGTGGCCACCCGTTTCCGGTGGGCGTCGAGCGCTTCCTGGCAACCCGACCAGTTTTCACAACCCATAATCAGCGCAACCCGGGCGCGATCGAGGTCATTGTCCGGCAACACCTGGGTCTGCTTGTCTTCCAGGCCCTGCAGCGCGTGTTCCAGGTTTCGCAGGAAGGTGTAGGCTCCGGCAAGCTCGTTCACAACCACCGATGGCAACAATTCCAGCGCCTCAAGCTCCCGCAATATGGTCAGCAGTTCCCGCTGTTGCAGCTCCCGGTCCCGACCGCCCCGGATAAGCTGGAACGCCTGCACCACAAATTCAATTTCCCGGATACCGCCACTGCCCAGCTTGATGTTGTTTTCCAGTCCTTTGCGGCGCACCTCCCGGCTGATCATGGACTTCATGCTGCGCAGGGATTCGAAGGCGCTGAAATCAATGTACTTGCGATAAACAAAGGGCCGGAGACTGTCCATCAACACCCGTCCGGAAGACGGGTCGCCGGCTACAACCCGGGCCTTCACCATGGCATAGCGTTCCCAGTCCCGCCCCTGGTCCTGATAATAGGTTTCAAGGGCGGCAAAACTCAGCGCCAGGGCGCCGCTCTGACCATAGGGGCGCAGGCGCATATCCACCCGGAACACAAAACCGTCGGCTGTGATCTGATCCAGGGCCTGAATCAGCCGCTGGCCCAGGCGAGTGAAAAACTGCTGGTTAGCAATGGTTC
>Ga0306865_1000646_pt1 | contig 11871 bp, 8 predicted proteins | sample AntRauTorckE5431_FD_190441 | JGI IMG/M metagenome (GOLD analysis project Ga0306865, IMG submission 190441) | Saline lake microbial communities from Rauer Islands, Antarctica - Metagenome Torckler E5 #431 (v2) (version 2) | ecosystem: Environmental > Aquatic > Non-marine Saline and Alkaline >... | reverse complement strand
GAAAGTCATTCCAAAACTCATACTCACCTACAACACTAGGATCATTTCCTACATTAGGGAATGCATAATCCTCTAGATTTACAGTAGAACCTGTACCGTTATATATCTCAAGGTACTTATTGTATGAGCTTCCTTCTGCATACTCGGATATAAATAAGTCTGTAGCACTTCCTTTAGACTGCCCAAATACTCTAACTCCTGCAGGTAGTGTAACTCCTGCAAAACTTGCATTAGCCACAGAAGCACTTGCTATACCGTTTGATATATCTATCACAGAAATAGAACCTTCTGGATCTATAGTATAATCGTCATTTGGTTCACCTTCATTGGCTACTATTACGAATTTACCGTCTGGAGAAAATGTTACCATATCTGGTAAAGCACCTACGGTTACTGTATTCAGTAAGGTATAGTCTTTATCATAAAAGAGTATAAAACCGTTGTCTGTTTTAGTAGTGGCAGGCATAGCTACTGCTAGTATCCCATTGTGTACTGCTACAGAATTAGGAGCAAATCCATAACTGGATAAATCTATGGTAGTAAGTTTTGTGATTATTCCATCTACAAGTGAGAAAACACTGACACCTATATCTCCTGAGTTTGTGCTATATATTCTATTATTCACATCATCATAAGCGGATATTTCACCAAAGGTGCTAAGTTCACTTGAGAAGTGATTTAGTTTGAGCTTAGAATCATCATGGCGATATACATAGGTAGTCCCTTGCGTGAAGTCACCTTCTGTATCTGCAATGAACTTTGAGAAAAACCCAGGTGTATTATCTACACCAAGATAAACAGTTTTATTATCTGGCAGTACTACACCACCTTCAAACGCCTGACGCCCCCAGTTATACTGCTTACGCACTGCTTTCGCTTGGCGTGGATCTATCTCTGTCATATAGTTATAGTTTTGAAACTTCTTGATCTGCTCCCCATTAAAACCAGGGAAACCTGCAGGAGATAGCTGCCCATCTACAGTACCTTGACCTATGATAAAATCACTTGTATCTCTATCTGCTATATCTTCATTACTGTATCTAAACCACTCTTCTGCAGTCCAGATACGTCCATCAGCTAAGGATACTATACCACCACAGTTCATTCCTGTCTCTCCTGTTGTATTCACAAAATCTACATTGAAGTACGTTCCTTTACGTCCATCTTCTAAAGTCTGCTCTACGAGTATGAGTGTATCTGTTTGTGGGTCTCTAGTTACTCTGAAAACAGTCATTCCACCGCCGTCTCCCAGATTATCATCTGCTACCACTCGCTCGTGGTTTACAGAGATCCATCCTAGTGACTCGCCAGTTTCATCTGGAGTGAAACCGATAAAATCGTTCCAACTTTTAGATACTGCTTTACCTGCAGGATTGCCATACGTAGGCGTAGTTTCTACCTCATCAAAGCCACCCTTGAAAAGAATTTGGTACTTAAGAGGAGTACCCTCACCTGGGTACATTAGTGTGTCAGTAAGATGATCTACTTTTATCTGTGGATCAAATCGGATTTGAGCTTGCAATCCTAGGGAGCCCGCTACTAAGGATGAAAACAGTAATGCTTTTAGTTTCATGTTCTAAAGTGATTATTTGTTATTTTTATTTCTAGTGCAAAAAAGTCCTGATACCGTTACCTAAATCAAACACTAATCTTATGATTACACCATACTAACCTCATCAAATTGTTACAGTAGCATTACCACTACCTAAAAAAAGAGGACAAAAAAAAGCCCTAATGTCAACAACACTAGGACTTTAATAAAGCAATAAATACGCCTTTTAGGGTGTTAACATTTACTTAATCTTATAGCTAAATCCTACTTTAAACGTACGCTGTGGTAGTAACTGAGTGAAGACCTGATCTTGTGCTTCGAAGTTTCTATACACCTGCAGGTTATCATCAGCTAAAATATTATCTATTGAGAAGCTAAGTTGTGCCTTATCTTCTTCGAGGAAACTATAACTCGCTTTTAAATTTAGGCTATGAAATGATTCTGTATATACGTCAGCTAATCGACCAATACCAACTATAGCTAGTTTTGGACCTTGTACGTTGTAAGACATATTTGCATTTACACCTTTCTCCTTATTATTGTAGTTGATTCCTACATTAATAATGTAAGGAGCTTGCCCTTGCATCTCTCTTGTAGTTCCAATATCTTGCCCAACACGTGCTTCATTGGTTTTCCCTTCTATTTCCTGAATAGTCATTTCTACCTGAGAGTAAATATAGGATACATTAGTAGCTACAAACAGTTTTTCCATACCTAGAGCCTTTAATCCTTTTTTCAATTCAAACTCAGCTCCATAGACATTCGCACTTACCGCATTTCTTGGGGTAAAATTAGTGGGTGATTCAGGTTGAAAAGCTACTATCTCTATCGGGTTTATAAAGTATTTGTAGAATCCACTTATAGACACTAGCTCCCCTAGCTTCATAAACTTCTCCAAACGGAAGTCAAAGTTTGTAATCTCAGTTTGTTTTAGATCAATATTACCAATGAATATTTGTCTTGAGATAGGATCAACAATCTCCGCTAAAGATTTTTCTTTGAATGAAGGTCTTGCCAAAGTACGAGTGCCTGCCAATCTTATGTTGATATCTGAAGTTGCCTTAAAAACTAAGTTTAAGGATGGTAATACATTCATTTCGTCTAATACTTTTTCATTGTTAAACACCACTCCTTGGGTATTTTGCCCTGTATAAAACATATCCGCTTTTTCTAATCTAACACCATATATAGCATTCAATCTTCTTGTCACTGGATACTCATTCATTGCATAGACTGCCGCCACATTCATTGTGGCATTGAAAGCATTTGAAGGTTGTAACTGACCATATAATGTGAACCCTTCGCCAGTACTAGCATCAAATAAGTATTCTTCAGATATTTGATTGGGATCACCATTAAGAGACACATTCCCAATAGGTACATTATAAACATATTCAAAAACTGAGAAATCTCTGTTCTTGATATTATTAGCAAATCCAAATTTGATTTTAGTTTCTTTCTTACCACTTAGTGGCAGCATTCTCTCTGCATCCCACTTAGCATTTAAATTAAACTCGGTTAAATTTCGAAACAACCGAGTAACACTTGATCCACCACCGTTGTCGAACTTATACCTACCTTCTTCCTCGTCAAAGTTTAGAACAGTGATTCTCATATCTGGCTCTTCATTGCTAGAAAAACTTGGTGACAATCTAGAAGTAAAAGTCCAACCAGTATCATTCTTTAGTGTATGCTCTAAGAGTAAACTTGTAAGCGTACGTTGATTATAATACAGGACAGTTCTGTCATACTCCGCACCTGCATCACCGAAAGGGCTTGCTATATTTTTGTATCTGTTCACAGATGATTTTTTCACTCCATTTTGAGTATGAAATACCGTAGAACTTAGGCTATGTCTTCCTTTTTTGTAAGAACCATTGGCCAAAGCACTCCAAAGCACTTCGTTCTCACCTATTCGCCCATTATTTTCCTCAGTAAGCAACAACTCATTTATGGTTTTATCTGCTTCTTTGATATACGATTGGAAAATCGCGTTCTCATAATATTTAAAGCTATTACTATATCCACCTGCAAAATTATACCCATAGGTTTTTTTATTTTTGTTAATTTGGTTTCCGTAATTGATACTGAATGAAGAATTCAGCATATTCATTTGAGCTGTCGTCGCTAGTTCATTATTGAATGCTTTAATGTTTTCTTCAGCAAGTTCAGGAGCAGTTGTATATTGAAAACTATTAATATCTTGTGCTTCTGCAAATGGCAAGGCTCTACTTCCCTTACCTAAAGCAAATATGTCTCTAATTCCACCGCCGTGGTTTAGGTAATCACTTTTCAGATTCATCGCTGGATTATAGCCCAATGATGCCGAGACCCCAAAGACTTCTTTTGCTTGAAAATCTGAGGTCTGTACGTCTACCCATCCACCGGTAAAATCACCAGAAAGGTTGGGCAAAAAGCTCTTAAGTACCACGATATTATCGATCAAGTTGGTAGGGAAAATATCCATTTGCACCGTATTCTTATCTGGATCTAAGCCAGGAAGCTCCATCCCATTCAAGACTGTTTTGGTGTACCTGTCCCCAAGTCCACGTACAAATACATACTTACCTCCCTCAATACTCACGCCCGTAACACGACTCGCTGCTGCAGCAGCATCTCCATCACCAACCTGGGCTATTGCTTGCTTGCTTGTACCATCCATTAGCGTAGTTGCATTCTTTCTCTCAGCCAAAATAGCAGCTTCTGTACTTCCGCTCCTTTTTACTCGAACGGTTACCCCACTTTTGACCTCTGCTTTGCTTACTAATCTTATTTCTCCTACATCTACAGTACCACCTGTGGGTATCTGTACCCCCATTTTGATTATCTCATTGTAGCTAACCAGTTTAAATTTGATATCTCGAGTACCTCCTTCAAAGTTGGCAGTGAACTTACCCTCGATATCAGAATAAGCTCCTCCAGAAGCAGATGTACAGGTAATCAAGGCACTGGTAAGTGGCTCTCCAGTAGCATCATCTACCACCGTACCTGTAACACTACCCATTTGGGCAAATGAAATTGCCTTAAAAATAAGAATAGTAAAAAGTGTGGCAATCAGTTTTGAACGTAACATTGATATGTCTTTTTTTTGAAAAATAATAGGTTTAGTATTTGTTATAAGTAAAATGAGGGTTAAACTTATTTAGTCTTTAAACTATGAAACAGCAGGACGCTAGACGTCTGCTGTTTCATTACATTAACTTTTAATCTGTAATAACAATCGTTGGAGGAAATTAAAAATCAGTAAGAAGTCCTTTTGCATCCGCTAATGACCAACCTGTGAACTCTGATTTATCTGCACCACCGTCTTTAGAAGTAACTAGTGCATTACCATCTCCGGCAAATTTAGTATCAGCAGCTGAGGCATCTCCCGCATCCGACTTATCAGCGAATATATCTTCTACCATAGACCATGTAGTAGTTCCTCCATCTGGCTCACCGTCTCCATCCAATGTCCACGCAGTTGAGTTAAACTTAAGGTTTGTAAGTACTAAAGAACCCGCAGTGTAGTTAGCTGAAGTCTTATCATCGTCTAGCTCTACATCTGCATTCTCATTAAAACCAAAGAAATAAAGATTGTCTACAGTACCTTGTGCTCCGCTTCTGAAGTCAGCAAACTCACTCTGTGCTGCATTACCCTTCAATGATCCGTTTTGTAGTGTAAATTGACCACCTGCATTTTCAGAACCCTCTGGTCCGTCTATTTCTAGTCCATGATCAGAATCTGCACCTGCTATGTAGATGAAGTTATTGATAGTACCCGAGTACGCTTGGTCAATATCGTAGGCATCATCTCCTTGGTACATTACTATAGCGTGATCTATATTTACTGTTCCTCCGAAGCACTCTATGCCATCGTCTACATTTCCTACTACCTCTACGTGATTTATTGTAGTACCATTTCCTACACCACCTAGCGTAAGTCCATTGATTTCATTCCCTTCACCTATGTTCGTACCTCCGAAACGGATTGATACGTAAGTGAGCACCCCAGAATTATCAGAAGCATCAGATCCCCCATAATTTCCTTCTGCAACACTTGCAGGGATACCTTCTATTTGCTCTGTAGCACCAGTTTTAGGCGATGTAGGAGCATTTCCTAAGATTATCACTCCTCCCCAAAAACCTTTGGCTGAAGCTTCATCTAAATTAGAACCCGCTTTCTCCCCTAATGCTATTTCATCTGCTATAGAAGTGAAAATAATAGGAGCATCCGCAGTACCTGCAGCATTAATTTTTGCTCCTCTTGCGATTACAAGAGCAGAAGCATTGACACCTGCACCAGCCTCACCTTTGATGATAGCACCTGGCTGTATAGTGAGCGTAACACCAGCCTTTACAATAACTCTATCCTTTAGAATATGTATACCGTTTGCATCCCATGTTTCATCTGCTGTGATAAAACCAGAGTGAGAATAGTTATCGTCTTCTACAATTACAGGTGGTTCATCATCGGTACCACAACTTACAAAAGTTACTGCTGCCATTGCTAGCATCATTAAGAATAAGAATTTTGAAATGTTTTTCATTTTTGAAATAAGTTAAATTAATTTGTTTTGCTTTGTTTTTTATTAGTGCAAGTGTGCAGGTGTTATATTATCTCTATGTTACCCCTATTTTATTATTGAACTAAATGACTAAGCAATGAATTCAGGAAAAGAAGACTTGAGAATTTAGATCTGATTAACGCAGGACTCTAGACCGAATAACTTGAAACACTAGAGATAAGACTCAAATAAAAAACGACTGATCAACTCAATTTAATATACTGCAAGACTCGTGACGCAAGGTTCAACAAGTCTCCAAATCACCGTGTCAAACTTTCCCACAACTTCACACACTCTACAGCCTCTTTTACATCATGTACCCGGAGTATGCTGCTTCCTCCTTGCAAGGCATAAGCGTGTAAAAATGTAGTCCCGTTTAACGCTTCTGATGCTTGAATATCTAGCACTCTAAATATCATACTCTTGCGAGAAACACCAGTAAGTATAGGCACACCTATATCTTGAAACTCAGTTAGCCTTTTAAGCAGCTCATAGTTGTGCTCGATTGTCTTGCCAAAACCGTATCCCAGATCTATTACGATATCTTTTATTCCTGCATCTCTGCATTGCCTTACCTTAAGCTCTAGATAGTGGAATACTTCTGTCACTACATCACCATATTCAGGATTATTCTGCATTGTTTTGGGCAGACCTTTTTTATGCATCGCTATAAATGGTACTCCCAGCTCTGCCACAGTAGAGATCATCTTATCATCATCATCTCCTGCACTTATATCATTGATGATATGAGCTCCTGCTGCTATAGCTTCTGCAGCTACTGTACTTCTAAAGGTATCTATAGACAGTATAACATTCATTTCGGAAATCAACTTTTCTACCACTGGCATTACTCTATCTAACTCTTCCTGAGTACTTATCTCAGCCGCTCCAGGTCGTGAACTATAGCCTCCTATATCCAGTATATCTGCACCTTCATTTAGCATTTTTTCTGCTTGAAGAAGTGCCGCTTCTAGGCTATTATATTTTCCTCCATCAGAGAATGAGTCTGGAGTCACATTGAGTATGCCCATAACCCGAGGTGTCTCTAGAGAAAACACTGTGTCTTTTATGTGGATGCTTTGCTTCATAAGATATGCAGGGATATTTACTTTTGTGGCAAATTAAATTCATTTTGAATACAGATACTCCAATTCTCTTTGACCAAGCTATAAATCAGTGTCGTGACATCTTCGAAAAGAAGACCCATGACTACGGCACAGCATGGCGTATACTACGCCCTATCTCCATCACAGATCAGATATTCATAAAAGCTCAACGTATCCGCAGCATAGAGGAGAAGCAAGAAAATAAAGTCGGAGAAAGTATCGAAAACGAATTTATAGGCATAGTGAACTACTGTGTGATAGCTCTCATTCAGATGGAACTAGATACTAGTGAAGATATGGAAATGAATCCTGACCTAGTTTTAAAACACTATGATACTAAAGCAGAGATGTGTAAGCAACTCATGGTCACTAAAAATCACGATTATGGCGAGGCTTGGCGAGATATGAGAGTGAGTACTTACACAGACCTCATCCTTATGAAGATACTCAGAACCAAGCAGATAGAGGACAAAGGAGGTAAAACCTTAATCTCTGAAGGGATAGATGCTAACTTTAGTGATATGCTTAACTATGCTATCTTTGCTTTGATTAGAATCAATGACTTTTATAAAAAATAAATGAAATACTTAGCGAACATATTCCGTGTATTTGTCGGCTTACTTTTCATCTTTTCAGGACTGATTAAGTCCAACGATCCCACAGGATTTAGCTACAAGCTAGATGAGTATTTTTCTGTATTTTCAGCAGAGTTAGAAGCGGAGCAAGACAGTATATACGCGACTGTGACTACACCAGATGGCAGCTTTACTAAGACCCTAGCTATTAATCCGAACTCTACTTCCTACGATATACTAGCTGCTACCACTCCATGGAAGGCAGTATCCATAGGCACAGAAACTAAGGACAGTGTCTACTTCGCAGACGCATCCATCTACCTGAATAATGTAGAATTACTAAATGTACCTATAAATGCCGAGGATAGTAATGCAGTATTACTGACGGCAAAAATAGCGTACGGTGCCGCAGGGAAAGAACTCGGTAATGAGACTGTGACCTTTAAGTCTTTCCAATCTAACTTAAAAAATATCACTATAGACGCTGCTGAATATGTACAACCTAACTCTTGGCTAGTGGACTTCTTTCAAGGATTAAGACCGTATGCATTGGCATTAGCAATATTCTTATGCGTAGTAGAGATCGTATTAGGAATAGCCCTACTCATAGGGTGGTCACCTAAACTCATAGTGACGCTACTCATAGTACTTGTTCTATTCTTTACTTTTTTGACGTGGTACAGTGCTTACTATAATAAAGTGACCGACTGCGGCTGTTTTGGTGATGCTATAAAACTCACCCCGTGGGAGAGTTTCTATAAAGATATTATTCTTTGTATTTCTATCTTTTTTATAACGTTAGGTATAACCTATATAAAACCAGTATTTAGTAAACCTTTTGCAGTAAAACTGCTTACCGTTTTTACTCTATTTTCTACAGGTTTTGCTATGTACTGTTGGCACTATTTACCTGTCAAAAATTTCCTAAAATTTAAAAAAGGAAACGATATAGAAGCTCTAGCCGTAGTGCCTGAAGATGCTCCCACTGACGTGTATGAGAATATATTCATTTACGCAAAGGATGGCATAGAGGAAGAGTTTACCCTTGCTCAGATTACTGAATTAGATCTAAAAGAAAAGGGATATGAGTTTGTAGACCGTATAGATAAACTTATCAGTAAAGGATATGAACCGGAAATACACGACTTCAAGATAATGGACGAATCTCGTAATAATGATTACGCCGAAGACTTCTTTGCCAATGACTCTACACATAAAATACTCATAGTGATGAATGAGCTACAACAAGCGAATCTAGAAGCCATGGAAGATCTGAGGACTCTGATAAAAGTCTGCAAAAAACAAGATATAGAAATATATCCCCTCACCGCTAGCAATGCAGAGACCACTGAAGCTTTCAGACACGAGCATCAACTAGACATCCCTTTTTACTATGGAGATAAAACCAATCTAAAGTCTATCATACGCAGTAACCCTGGCCTAGTACTCTTTAACGGAAATGTGGTAAAAGAAAACTGGCCAAGTACACGGTTACCCTCTGAAAAGCGTTTTCTGAAAAAAGTGGCAAAGTGATCGCATTTTTACTCAAAAGAATAGGTAGTGGTGTACTGATACTTTTCAGTGTAGTTACTGTCGTTTTCTTTTTGTTTAGCTTTTCATTTCCTAATCCAGAAAGTATGGCAGTAGGACAACGAACAGACGCAGCGACACAAGAGGCCATCAAAAAAGAATTTGGCCTAGACAAACCGCTATTTACTCAGTACTTACTTTTTTTGAATGACATCTCCCCTATTTCCTTTCATGAGAACCATACAAGGTCCGAGCTGAAGGAGAAATACGGAAAAAGTCTTTCGCTCACAATGGGTAGCATAACTGCACTACTTAAATTCCCATTTCTTAGACGAAGCTTTCAAAACCGTAAAAAAACAACTACACTGATAGTACAATCATTTAAAGGAACATTTGTACTGGCTATAGTAGCTATCCTATTTGCAGCTTTCTTCGGTATTCTGCTAGGTATTCTCTCAGGGATTAAAGCCAACTCGTTTGTAGATCAAGGTATTGTTTTTATAAGTACCCTTGGGATATCTGTTCCATCATTTTTTTCCGCCATCATTCTCGCTTGGTTTTTTGGTTTTGTCTTGCATGATGTCACTGGCCTCAATATGACGGGAAGCTGGATAGATGTAGATCCATACAAAGGAGAGTACTATCAATGGAAAAATCTAATACTCCCTGCTATAGCTCTAGGAGTAAGACCACTATCTATATTTACACTACTCACTAGGAGCTCCATGTTGGAAACCCTGAATAAGGACTTTATAAAAACAGCAAAATCAAAAGGACTTACTCGCAGACAAATACTCGTCAATCATGCTCTGCCGAATGCTCTCAACCCAGTTATTACTGCAGTGTCCGGATGGTTTGCATCCCTACTAGCAGGTGCTTTTTTTATAGAATATATATTTAACTGGCGAGGGCTGGGCAAGCTTACCATAGAAGCTCTAGAGATGAATGATCTACCTGTAGTAATGGGAGCTATTCTCTTTATTGCTCTACTTTTTGTTATCATTAACATACTTGTAGATATTTTCTACGTGAAACTAGATCCTCGTATAAAACTAAGCTAATGCACCTATTCATTAACGGTTTTATGGGGGTAGGCAAGACCACAATTGGTAACGAACTGAGTAGTATACTAGACCGACCTTTCATAGATTTAGATGAATACATAACGGAGCAAGAAGGCAAATCAATTTCTGATATATTCCAGCAAGACGGTGAGGTAACTTTTAGATTGATAGAACAGAAATCTCTTCTAAGTTTACTCGCACTAAAAGATCCCCATATAATAGCTCTAGGAGGAGGAACTATGTCATCCTTAAAAAACAATACTCTTCTGTTAGAAAGTGGGGTATGTATCTACTTGTACAAGCCTTGGGAAGAAATAGCTCTTTATATCAAAACATTGGCTGACAGACCTCTGGCCAATGGATTATCGCTAGTTGAATTAGAAATCATATTCCACCAAAGGGAGCACTTTTACGAGCAGTGTCAGCTTAAAATGCCCGTAGACACTACGTTTACCACGCAAAAGCTGGCTAACTATTTGAAATTATTAACAAATAGGTAACAGTTCTTGTATTCACAGGGCTCTTCACGTTACACTTGACATACTATTAACAATTAAAAAATTTAAAGTATGAACAAATCAGATTTAATATCAGCTATGGCTGAGAAAGCTGGCATCACCAAAGCACAAGCAGGTGAGGCCCTAGATGCATTTATGGATTCAACTACTTCTGCTCTTAAGAACGGTGAAAAACTAATCCTTGTAGGGTTTGGTACTTTCTCTATAAGTCAAAGAGCGGCTAGAACTGGTAGAAACCCAAGAACTGGAGATGAAATCCAAATCGCTGCTAAGAACGTTGTAAAGTTCAAAGCTGGATCAGGACTTTCTGATAAAGTAAATTAGTATGTACTTGCCTCTAGGCGAGTGATTACAACATAAATTAAAACCTTCTCAGAAAACTGAGAAGGTTTTTTTGTTTTCGTGATTTCGATACATTTTTCTCCTATTGTCGAAAAACACTCAATCTGACAAAACACCAATTTACATTTTTCTCCTATCTCTGAAAAAATACGCAACCTGACAAAATACCAATTTACAACTTTCACCTATTGTCGAAAAACACTCAATCTGACAAAATACCAATTTACAGCTTTCTGCTGTCCCCAAAAAACACGTAATCTGACAAACTACCAATTTACAGCTTTCTACTATCTCCGAAAAAACACGCAATCTGACAAAATACCAATTTACGGCTTTCTGCTATCTCCCAAAAAATACACAATCTGACAAAATACCAATTTACAGCTTTCTGCTATCTCCCAAAAAACACGCAATCTGACAAAAAACAAATAAGTTATAGTTAGTTTGTGATGTATAATAATTCAAAGACTTGAAAATAGGCATTAATCAGGCATAGAAATAATTTATAAGATCTGTAAGCTTCCCCAAAAATAGTACTGTTAAAGAGTAGAAAAAAGTAATTAAATTTAACGGCACAAAAAATGAGAAAAAGTAAGTTTACACCGCATCAGATTGCGAAGATTTTAAAGGAGTTCGA
>Ga0306865_1000638_pt1 | contig 11961 bp, 10 predicted proteins | sample AntRauTorckE5431_FD_190441 | JGI IMG/M metagenome (GOLD analysis project Ga0306865, IMG submission 190441) | Saline lake microbial communities from Rauer Islands, Antarctica - Metagenome Torckler E5 #431 (v2) (version 2) | ecosystem: Environmental > Aquatic > Non-marine Saline and Alkaline >... | reverse complement strand
GCAGGACATTGGGTACATGCCGAAAATCCAAAGTCGTTTTTAGTAAAATTGAATGATTTTTTTAGTGCATAAAAATGGCTTTTGACAATTTCCGCATGCAGTTGTAGCTGCCGAATAATATTGAGACTGTTGCGGCAGCTTACGAGTATTCGGGACGGTTACGAAAACCTCAACTTATTTAAATTTTGTAGAAATTGTCAAAGAGCCTTACACTTTAAAATTTCAAGCCAATCGTCAAAACCCACCGATTTTGTCGAGTATCAAATTCATAGGTGTTACCAAAGACTTCGTAATCATTCACAAAAGTATTACTCAGGCCGCCTTCGTATTTCAAATCCAAAATGACACTACCAATATCAACACCTGCACCAGCTTGATAGCCCCAAGTTAAATTACTTAATTTACGCTTGTAGGTTTCAGATAAGGTTTCTAATTGATTATCATTAGAAATCAAAATACTGCCGATTGGACCGGCCTGTAAGCGAAAAGGACCCATTTTCACACCGACCATAATTGGAATATCTAAGCCGTTGAATCGGTCTGTTAAAGCTTCTTGTACGCCGTTACCGCTCAAATCTTCTTTGGTATAATTATAACTTTCGGACGTAAAAAGTAGTTCGGGCTGAATATATACCGGCCCTAATTTGATTCGAGTATAAAAACCGCCTTGAATTCCAAAGTTCGCATTCGCAACGGATAACTTGAGCGAATCCGTATTGGCGTCTAAAATTGTTTGCGGCGTTGCGTCAATTGAGGTGGAAACTGCGCCTAATCGAACGCCCCACGAAAATACTTGAGCGTTCGCATTCTGTTGTAAAAATGTAAAAATGACGCAGATTACTAATACTTGTCTCATAAGAATTATTTTGTTGAATAAAATTTTCTGTAAAAGTCACTCGAAATTATAAGGAATTCAGATTGCCTTATACGAGGAAAGGGCATGGTATTGTTGCGAAAAATGATGGAATAAAAGGTAAGGACTGATTTAGCAAGGGCAAACGCACCTAATTATTTTACGCACCTAATTTATTTAAAATATTATTTTGTGTTCACAGTAAAAACCCATTGAAAAAAAAAATATTTGGCGATTGAAAACTCTTCTTCTTTTCCCCCGATATGAAATCGGGATTAACAACTTAATGAAAAGAAGCAATCCACGAGGTTTCCCCGAGATTTCGGGGTAAACTGGGACAAGCTATCAAGGCTTAATTGATTTTTTAACGGTCAAAAGTATTGAAAAAGCTAAACAGCCTGAAACTCGCTGCGCTCAAACACCAGTCTGTTCTCAACGCTTTTTCAATACTTTCAACCTAAAATCAAAAATGCCAACCCAAAACACCAACCGAAACTTACAATCGTATTTTGGTGCGTTTGCCCTTGATTTAGCCGCCGCACACTAAGTAATACGGGAGCTAAAGCAGTAGCTATAATTAAACTAAATCCAACGGTTGAAAATCTTGCATCAGAACTGATTTTGGTTCTGTATTGAGCCAATTTTTCAAAACGGAAGCGTAAATTCTTCTAAAATCAACGGAGTAAATTAAGTCGCCATTATTCAAATCCGAAAGGTTCGGGGCTTCGTTAAAAATTCCTGCATTTTTGAGTTTGCCACCGATAAAATGTACATTATTTGCCGTTCCGTGATCTGTTCCTTGACTTGCATTTTGTTTGACTCTTCGACCAAATTCGCTGAATGTCATAATTAACGTGTCGTCTAACTTGCTATTGTCTTGCAGGTCTTTCACGAAGGCAGTTATGGCTTCTGAATATTGTTTTAATAACCGTTCTTGTTGATTTTTTTGAAAAACGTGGGTATCGAATCCGCCCAAATTGACATAATAAATTTTGGTATTCGTATTCGCCATAATTAAACCTGCAATTTTCCTCAAATCGTTGCCGATTGCTGTCGCAGGATAAGTCGTTTTGGTTTTATAAATCCGAGACTGTTCGAATAAATAATTGGCGGAAGCCTGTGTATTAATCAAGGTTTTATACAAATATTCTACGTTTTCTTCATGACCGTGTTCGTGATGATGAGCAAGGTGTTTCAAAAATTTATTTTGTGTAATTTGTCTTAATTTATTCGGGTCAGAAACAGCAAAACCACTTTTTTCTGAACCTTTTAACGCCAAAACCAACGTATCATCAATCTCCAAAGCAGCGTGCGCATCGCAGCTTTTGAAGTGCTCATCTAAGTAACGACCTAACCAACCTGTCGTCCAGTATTCGTGGCTATTACTTGCAGTATGCCAAATATCCATCGAGCGAAAATGCGAACGTTCAGGATTTGGATAACCGACATTATTGACAATCGATACCAAGCCTTCATCGTATAAAGATTTCAAGCCTTTCATCGCAGGATTCAAACCTAACTCGTCATTTAATTTTAAAACGGCTGATTTTTCAATCGCCAATGTTGGTCGATTTTTATAATATAAATCATTGTGAAACGGGACAACGGTATTCAATCCATCATTTCCACCCGACCATTGAATGACGACCAAATTTTTGCCATTATTCGCTAAACCTTGATGGTTATAACCACTCAAAAACTGTGGGACAAATAATGTTGCAGACGCCAAACCTGTATTTCTTAAAAAATTTCTTCTGTTCATTTTCTTCGGTTGATTAGTTGATTAACATAGTTGATATTCGGGTAAAGTCATGAATCGCATGACGACGGATTCAATATAATTTTTCTTTGAATCTGTAAACGTGAAATCATCAAAATCTTCTTTTTTAATGGAAATATTAGCTTGAATTAACCAAGTCTGAATTTCCTCAAATATAATTTTCTCATCTTTTTCTTTAAATAAATTTACCATTGCGTTAGTGTCAATTGAAGCTTTGATTTTTTTAGTTGCCGCATTATTTTTTAACGCTTCAAATTCGGGTTTTTCTGTAATATCAATGTCTGCAGTTTGGAAAAGGTAGTTGACCAAGTTCAAACGAATCAATAAAGTCGCATTATCAATCCATGCTTTTCCACCTGCCCAACCTGCTACATTTGGTGGATGAAATAAGTGCTGCCCTAAAACTTTTTGAATAAATGTAAAGGATTGATAATCTTCAAAATCCACATTTAAACTTTTCATAACGCCGACTAACAAATCAATAGGTGATTTGATTTTTGTACCCACATTTTCGGGTGCATAAAACCATTCACTTTCAAAAACTGCAAGCATTAATTTTTCAATATTATAATTGGTATCGTAAAAAACGGTTGTCAATTCTTCAATATGATTTTCGTTTATCTTATGATTGACAAAGTATTTATAAACCTTTGTAGCGATAAATCTGGCGGTCTGTTTATTCTCTAAAATGAGGTCAATAATGTCTTCCCCATCAAAATTACCAGTTTTGCCCATAAAGGTTTTTTCGCTGAAATCGTGTTGATTTTTATTGAATCGAAATTCATTTTCAGGGGTAGAATGCCAACCTGTAAAAGCTCTTGCGGCTTCTCTTACGTCATTTTCAGTATAATTTCCCCTGCCAATCGTGAATAATTCCATTAGCTCACGGGCGTAATTTTCATTCGGGCTATTTTTTTTATTTTGTTGATTATTCAAAAAACGAATCATTGCGATATCTTTAGAAATAGCAACGACCAAATCTCGAAAATTTCCCAAAGCGTGTTGCCGAATTGTATTGTTCTGATTTCTAGCGAGAGAGGGTCTGAACCGAATCATACACGCAAAATGTCCGTTCCAAAATAAAGTCATCCGTTCTAATAAAGGATTTTCGGAAGTCGCCATCTGTTTTACCCAAAGTTCATTGAGTTGCATTATGGACTGGACTCCCCTTTTCCGGAGTTCTTTTTTATCGGCCTTATCTAATTTACTAAACTTCTCCCATTCCATATTTTCAAGTTTGGCATTTAATAAGGTAGGTGTTTTTGCTTTCGCAAATAGCTCATTTATAGTCGATTTGATGGATAAATTGGCTTTGGTTTCTATTTCAGAAACATTCAGTCCAAAACCTGCTCGCCAGTATAAATGCTGTATTTTTTTTTGATTTTTTAGCATCTTGTTCCTATTTAATTTTTTCAGAATAATTTTTTTGACTAACAAATGACCTCAAAGTTTAAAAAAGCAGTATTTTGAGTAATTAAAAATTTACAGAATAGATATTTATTTTATTTCCGTTCTGATGAAGCTTATCCACCAAAATACCTTTGCCTCTATGACGATTCCATTAAAATAATCTTACCTTTGCTGTTCAAACTAATTTTCATAATTAACTTGAAATTGTTCAGGTTGCTAATTTATTGTAATGACAATATCACAAAACAAAGTTATCACTTTGACTTATGAGTTAAAGTTGAACGATGCGAATGGCGAATTTGTAGAAAAAACAGAAGCGGAAAATCCATTAGTTTTTCTTTATGGTGCAGGACAAATGATTCCGGATTTTGAAAACAATATTTCAGAACTAAACGTAGGTGACGATTTTGCTTTCGGAATTACTGCGGACAGGGCTTATGGAGAAATTGATGCAGAGGCAGTTGTGAATATTCCAAGAGAAATATTCGCGGAAGCAGAAGATATGTTAAATGTTGGGCAAGCTGTTCCGATGCGCAATGACGAAGGTCACTTGCTTCAAGGGGTTGTTCAAGAAGTAACAGATACGATAGTTGTTATGGATTTTAATCACCCAATGGCAGGTAAAAACTTGTATTTCACTGGTTCGATTCAAGAATTGCGTGAAGCAACAGCAGAAGAAATTGAGCATGGACACGTTCACGGAGAAGGTGGGCAGGAGCATTAGTAGGTGTCATAATAATTTTTAAAATAACGTATTGTGATGATTTTCTATTAAAAATTAGGAAATGAAAATGTTCTAATGAATAGGTTAAAAAAGGTTTCTCTTCGTCATTGAAGAGAAACCTTTTATTTTTGTAACCTTTGTCGTTTATTTTAATAGCATATTATGAAAATTGAAAATTATAGAAATACAAAATGGTTTGATTGGTTGGCAAGAGGTTTTTTTAGTCTGTTTGGTGGTGATTTTTTGAAAAAACGAGCGGAATTGTTGTATTGGCAATTAAAAAAAGTGCGAGAAGGAACGCTGACAAATCAACATTATGAACCATTTTATACGACTTATTTTGATTTAAAAAAAGAAGATTACCAAGGCAAAAAAGTCATGGATATTGGTTGTGGCCCTCGGGGGAGTTTGGAATGGGCAACGATGGCAGCAGAATGTATTGGACTTGACCCTTTGGCAGATAGTTATTTAAAATTAGGTGCGGCAAAACATCGGATGCGTTACGTTAATTCGGGCTCAGAATCGATTCCATTTTCGGATAATTATTTTGACTTCGTTACCTCTTTTAATTCGCTTGATCATGTTGACGATTTGGATAAATCTATTAGCGAATTGATAAGGGTTTTGAAACCAAACGGCTTATTTTTATTCATTGCGGATATTCACGATGAGCCTACGATTACCGAGCCTTCGGCTTTTTCTTGGGACGTTATGGAAAAGTTTAAAAATGATTTTACTATCTTGACTGAAAATCATTATGAAGGACATCAACTTTACGCAAGTATTCGCAACGGTATCGCTTTTGACCATAATAATGTAGCAAAACGGTACGGTGTTTTGACGGCAAAATTGAAACGAAAAAGCTAATCAGAACGGATAAGTATGACTTACTTGAATTTGAGTTTCAAAATTTCAGAAGGAGAACGATGATAGATACAATCAAACAGCTAATTAAATATTTCAAGACGGATATTTGGAAAATTAGAACTAAAAGCCTTTCTAAATGGAATGCACTTGGGATTAATTCCGTCCGAGTATTGCTGTGGGCAATCAAAGACTTTACGAAAGATTTGTGCGTTTTACGGGCTTCCGCCTTGACATATTATACCTTATTGACGATTGTTCCTGTATTAGCGATGGCGTTTGGAATTGCGCAAGGTTTTGGGTTTGAGCAAAGTTTGGAGAAACAAATTTTGGGACAATTCAAAGGTCAAGAAGAAGTAATTAAGCAAATATTTACCTTCGTTTCCGCAATGTTGGAACGAACACGAGGTGGCTTGATTGCAGGAATCGGGGTCGTTTTACTATTTTATTATATCTTTAGAATCATGTTTAATATCGAATTAACGTTAAATGCGATTTGGAAGGTGAAAGAAACTCGTCCTGCAATTCGGAAATTAACGGATTATATGACGTTGATGATTTTGGGTCCTTTAGTAGTGATTTTATCAGGAAGTTTGAACGTTTATATTACGACGGTGGTCGAACGAATTACCTCAGAAGGGGTATTAGAAACGCTATCTCCTCTCATAAATACACCGTTACGACTCATTCCTTATGCGATGATTTGGCTGATTTTGACACTGTTATATGTGGTGATGCCGAATAAAAATGTAAAGTTTTTTCCCGCTTTAATTGCAGGTGTTTTAGCAGGAACGACCTATCAATTAACGCAATGGGGCTATATTACATTTCAAGTTGGGGTGTCTAATATGAATGCAATTTACGGTAGTTTTGCGGCATTGCCATTGTTCCTGATTTGGATGCAATTGAGTTGGACGATTATTTTATTTGGTGCGGAAGTCGCTCATGCCATTCAAAATATTGAGCTACACGAACAACAAAAAGATATTCAAAAGTTAAGTCCAAATTTCAAACGTTTATTGACGCTTTATCTTTTGCAATTAATTGTTAAACGGTTTCAAAACGAAGAAAAGCCACTAACGGCTGCCGAACTTTCGGAACAGTTAGACGTACCGATTTTGACGACAATTGAAATTATTGAAGATTTAGAAATGGCGAGAATTATTGCCCGAACAAAGGAAAATAGCGATGCAGATTTGGCATATTTGCCAGCACGAGATACTGAAAAGTTAACGACGCTTTATGTCATTCAATTATTGGAAGTTAACGGGATTAATACCTTGAATATTAGCGATTCACCAATTTTGAATCAATTAGAAAATGCCATTACAGAATTGATGAAAGCCGGTGAAAATTCTGATTTTAACTTTTTATTGAAACAAATTTAGCATATCGGCGGCTTTAGTCGCCAGATAACGGTTATTATATATCCGATGGTTAAAGTCGTCGGTACGTGACATCTGACGTTCATTTTAATTTCGTCCAAAGTCCAAACCTACTTAGGTCATAATTTACAAATTCAATCATGTTTTTCCTTCTTTCAAAAATTTTATTGTTCCTAATTTCGCCAACGATATGGCTCGTTGGCTTAGCAGTTTTTGCCCTTTGGACAAAAAACGTAAAACGTAAAAAACAAGCAATTGCATCATTTTTAGGATTATTTTTAATCTTAACTAATACCTTTTTGACGCAGTTTTTTGTCGGAAAATGGGAATATCCGATTCAAAATATTGCGGAAACGCAAGACTATGAAGTGGGTATTTTGTTAGGCGGTTATACGTCAGAACAAAAAGAAAATTATGATTTTACGACGTTGGGCAAAAATGGTAATCGGCTGATTCAAACCATAGAGTTATACGCTTCGGGCAAAATCAAAAAAATTATGCTTTCGGGCGGAAATGGTATGATCGGTAGTGATTTTGAGGAAGCGACGAGTACGATGGAATTATTACAAAAAATGGGTGTGCCGAAACCCGATATTTTATTTGAAAAACAATCCCGAAATACTTACGAAAATGCCGTCTATTCTGCTGAAATTTTAAATAAAGAATATCCAAATGAAAAATTTCTCCTCATCACGTCCGCTTTTCATCAACGCCGAGCCTTAGCTTGTTTTCAAAAACAGGGTCTGAATTGTGACGCTTTTAGTGCGGATATTAAATCAAAAACCAAAATTCCAATTACCAATTTTATCGTTCCCGATTCCGAAAATATCGCCTTATGGCAACTGACGATTAAGGAAATCGTGGGTTATTTGACTTATAAGGTAAGAGGGTATTTGTAATAAAACCCTGATTTTGTACGAATATAGTAACAAATAAGTGTCATTTTTGTCGGGTTGATAGCTAAATATTTTAATATAAATTTTGAAAATAAATAAAAGTATTGTTTCTTTGGATTAAAATATCAGAAAATTAGTTTGACATTAGACTAATTTAATCACTTATTTAACTAATTATTTAACAAATATTTTTATGAAAACTTTATTTTACACTTTAGCTTTATTATTAATAGGGTTCAGTGCATTTGGACAAAATGATACCTTATTGCATGAAAACTTTAACACGATATTTGATGCTGTTCCGACTGATTTTGGAGAATCGGACGGCGTATCAGCAATACCTTCAGGTTCGGATACGATTTGGGTAAACTTGGATGCTGATGGTATCGCAGTTGGCGGAAATTCACCTTCCCAATTATGGTATTGGGATAGTTTGGATTTTTTTAGTAATGACTTAGGCGTAATGAAAAGTCAATCTTGGTTAACAGGTTTTTCTCCTGATAACCGTAACTGGTTGATTTTACCGGCTTTACAAATTGTAGATGCGACCGCTAATTTATCTTGGGCTTCTGCACCTTATCAAGGACCTCGCTACGTAGATGGTTATACGGTTTTGGTTTCAGTTACGGATAATGACGCAACGGCTGCATCGCATCCTTTCGTTGATACACTTTTCCATGCTGCTGAAATGGAAACGACTCTAGGTTCAAGTAATCCATTATTACTTTCAGATTATACTTTTTCTGACGGTTACATTCACGCAAATGGCTATACGGATTCTACCTACTTCATTTACCCGGGACAAGATTCGTCATTCGCAGATACAGAAACATTCAACTTAGGTTTATTAGAGCCACATTCTGTAAGTTTAGCGGATTATGCAGGTCAAACGGTTTACATCGCTTTCTTGCATGATTCAGAAGATGATAATTTATTAGAATTGGATGATATTTTAGTAACGGGAACTTTCCCTGTGGTCAACACGAATAAAATCAGCGAAGAATTGGGCATTGCGATTTTCCCGAATCCGACTCGTGATTATGTTAATTTGAACTACGAAGTTTTAGAAAATACAGAAATTTCCGCTCAAATTTATGATATGCAAGGTCGTTTAATGCAAGTTTATAACAACTTGTCAAGCAACGCAGGCGAACATCAGCACAGATTAAACGTGAGCAATTTTGCAGCAGGAAATTACACTATTGTAATTACAGCAGAAGGACAACGTTTAAGTAAAATGTTTGTTAAGCAGTAGTTTTTTATCTTAATTAAGAATAATGAAAGCCTTGCAAAACTTAGTTTTTGCAAGGCTTTCTTATTGTGTTTTTATCTTTAAAATCACTCTAAGAATTATGCTGTGGGCTTATTACTCTTTTACAACATTTTAATTTGCTTCAACAATTCTTCAGTTTCAGCAGCATCTTGACCATCTTTTTCGGCCGTTTCAATAGACTTTTTCGCCCATTTTTTCGCTTTTCTTTTTTTACCTAATTTAAAACAAACGTTTGCCATTGTATCCATATTTGCATAATTAGGATCAAGTTTGACGGATTGCTCTGCCCAAGCACAAGCCTTCATCAACATCGCTTCATCATCCGAAGTTTCGTAAATGTGCCAAGCGATAGAGTTTAGTTCATTGGAATCATCAGAATCATACTCATCCAAATAAGCCGTTGCTGCTTCCGCAAATTTTTCATTCGCACCGTCTTCACGAGAATACATATAATAAATAGTTTTATATTTTGCCATTAATCTGTCAGCATCGGCAGGAAAAAACTCTTTATAAGCCGCTTCCATTTTATCCGTCTCGTCGAAATATGCTTGTAATAAAGCAGTTTCCATGCGAGATTTTACCTTTTCTTTTCCCAATTCCTTATAAAAAGCATCAGCATTTTCTGACATGATTTTGAAGCCTTTTTGAGTTGGTTTCGTTGTCGTATTGTAGATAAATTCCATCACTTTTGGCGAATCGTAAGCCATGATAGACTCCAAATATTCGTCTGCAACCTTTGACACTTCTAAACCGCCATCTTGCAAAGCCGCCGCATAATTAATCATAAAATTGCCTTCTCGTTCGCCTTCGTTGTAGCGTTTTTCTAAACCTAATAATTGCAAATCTGGGTCGCTTGCTGCTTCTCCCAATGCGATAAATGACTCCGCAGGACGACCGCCAACGCCTCTATGTACCAATTCGCCATCGCCATTGACAAACAAAAAAGTCGGATAAGCACGAACTTCATATCTTTTCGCAAGCTCAATACCTTCGCCTTTTTCCATATCAATTTTCGCATTGATAAAAGTCGCATTGTAAAATTCGCCCACCTTTGCGTCGGGGAAAATATTGGCAGACATCCATTTACAAGGGCCACACCAAGTCGTATAAGCATCGACAAAAACGATTTTGTTTTGTGCTTTCGCTTCCGCTAAAATTGTTGTCCAATCGGATTCGTTAAACGTCATTTGAGCCGACATATTTAGGCAAAATGCCATGACGACTACCATTGAAAATATTTTTTTCATGTTTTCTGTTATTTAGATTTTAGTATTTAGATATTAGACCGCTTTGCATTTAGACCTGCAGCTCTTATCTGATGTTAATAAATTTAAAAGTAAATAATTATCTTATGTTTTCAACGTATTTAAGATTCTTTTAATAGGAAATGTGTTAAAATTAATAAATCATAGAATCATAGTATCGGCGGCTTCAGTCACCAGATAACGTTAAATGTTATCCAACCGCCAAAATCGTTGGTACAAAACCGTACAATTATTCGGCTTCCAAGCTTCTCAAAATCAAATATGCCATCAAACTTTCATCAAAATTAGAAATACCCAAACGGTTGTTATTTAGATGAATATAACTTGCTAAAATATCGGGAATTGGTTTCGTTAACTCGGTTTGACGAAGCTTTTCGAGCGTTTCGTCGCAGTATTTTTGCCAATTTTCAAAACCTTTAATTTCATTTTTTTGAAATAAAATACTTTGCGTAATTTCTGTTAGCATTTCGCCTTGTTCGGTATAAATCGTTTCAAATTGTTCAATCATCTCAGCTTCTGGTATGGCTAAATGTTGAAGGTTAAAGTCGAGCCAATGATTGAAAATAGATTGAAATAGGGTAGTGCTGTTATTTTCAAAATCGCTTTGGGCAACGTACAAATTCATCACGATTCCGATTAATAATGTCGCTTCATAATCGGTTTCTGTATTAATAAAATCAAAAATAGTTTCGGAAGCGTAATTAAAAAATTGTTCACTAATTAAAATCCCATTTTTGCCACCATAACGTTGCGTTTCTGGTTGATAATCAATAATTTGAATTGCATTATTAATAAAACTATTTTCATTTTCAATCAATCGTTCAGACGGAAAATTAGTAAAAAAGATACCGAAAGAAAAATTCCCTTTTTTGACTAAATCAACCACATTTTTTTTATCAGCTAAAAGTCGCAAACGAACGTGCTGACCATTTTCCATATATCGAATAAAAAACCACAAAAATATAAATTCTTGATTCAATTCTATAAACGGTTTTATCGCTTTTTCAATAAAAAGGTTAAGCGAACCGCTGTAAAATAAATGTATGGAAAGCCATTTTTGCTGCATAAAAAGTCGATAATATTGTTTCCCCAAAATACGAATAAAATTTCGGCTTAAATAAAAACCCGTTTCTTGATTTTTTATTGGTTCGTAACTAAAAAGTGTCGAGATTGTGGTATTCCAGTTTGAGCGACACGATTTAGAAAAAATTCTAAAGATGCTTATAGCTTTACAACGAATAAATATGAAATCTATGAAAAAATCCTTGCTTTTATTGCTTCTTGCGATACTGTTATCACAATGTTCTAACGAAAAAACAGCTGATTTGCCAACTGAACGGCTAACCGAACGAGCGTTTTATTATTGGCAAACAACGATGAATTTTACGAAAACCGATGATTCTTTAGCCAATCTTTTGGAATTACAAACGGTTTATGTTCGCTATTTTGATATTGATTGGAGTCCTGGTTACAAGTCGGGCGTTCCCGTTGGTGTTTTAAATGGTGACAAT
>Ga0306865_1000634_pt1 | contig 12058 bp, 10 predicted proteins | sample AntRauTorckE5431_FD_190441 | JGI IMG/M metagenome (GOLD analysis project Ga0306865, IMG submission 190441) | Saline lake microbial communities from Rauer Islands, Antarctica - Metagenome Torckler E5 #431 (v2) (version 2) | ecosystem: Environmental > Aquatic > Non-marine Saline and Alkaline >... | reverse complement strand
ACTGATTAGTCCTTTGGCATTTTTTATGTCAAAGTCTAATATATCTTGGCAAAACGTTTCTGAATTTTTTTTCACACTCTAAATTACAGAATTTTTACGTTTTGCCCTTTTTTTGTCCAAAGTCTAAAACATATAAACTATGATAACAACTTTTGAATTTGGAACACCCGCTTACGATGAATCCGTAAAATTACGAGATGATATTTTGCGAAAGCCTTTAAAAATGGTCTTTTATGCCGAAGATTTGGCGAAAGAATACGATCAAACACATATTGGATATTATGATACCAATGGCGTTATGGTCGGCTGCTTGATTTTGCAAGATTATGGCGATAGCAACATAAAAATGCGACAAGTTGCCGTTGCTGAAAAGCAACAAGGTAAAGGCGTCGGTCAAAAAATGGTCGCTTTTTCGGAGGTTTATGCTCGCCAAAACGGTTTTACAAAAATGGTTTTGCACGCTCGTGAATCAGCCTGCCCGTTCTATGATAAATTAAGCTACGACCGAGTTGGCGAACAATTTGAAGAGGTCAATATTCCCCATTTTAAAATGGAAAAGGTTTTATAATTCGTTGCTCAATTCGTATTTATGATAATTGTCCGTAAAACGAAAGGCGGAATCGGGTAAATGGGTAAAACCTATGGGGTGGAATTTTGAAAACTCCGTAGGTTTTAAATGAACGGCAATAAAGTGGATATTTTTATTTTTTTGCCAAAAAAAGCGACTATAAAATATTTGAATAATAATTATTATGCAGAAAATAACTTACAACGAAAAGTCCGTCAACTTCGAGGATAAATCAGAAATTATCAATGTAGAAGAGGGCAAAGTGACTTGGTATAATTTTGATACGACGGAAGAAAGCGAAGTTCGACAAGCGGGGCGTTTTTTCAATTGGCACCACCTTTTGGTGGAAGATATTGTGGATGATAGCCGACATTTACCTAAGATTGATGCCTTTGAAGATTATATTTTTTGCTCGTTACGATTGTTGGAAATTAAAGATGATGAGATTATTGAAGAACACATCAGTTTTATTTTAGGTAGTAATTATTTGATTTCATTTCAAGAAAAACCTGGAGATATTTTTAATGAGGTTCGAGAGCGAATTTTGATGGATAAAGGGCGTATTCGCAAACGAAGCGCAGATTATTTACTCTATCGTTTGGTTGATGCAATAGATGATGAATTAGGTAAAATTATTACTTTTTTTGAAGATAAAATTCAAATAATTGAAGATCAATTGATTGAAGAATCTCACCATTATGACTCTGTGGAAGATATTTTAAATCTAAAAAAACAGTTGATTAATATTCGTAAAGTTATCTTTCCAATAGAGGAGGTTATCCGAAAATTAGCGAGAGAAGAGTCCGAAATTATTGATCATGTTACGCAGCAGTATTTTAAAGATGTTCACGAGCGACTCCTCCAAATATTGGAACAATTTAAGGATTTCCGAGAGTTAACGAATAACCTAATGGAACTGCATCACCTCAATTTATCGAATCGAACGAATAGCGTCATGCAGCTTTTAACCATCGTTTCCACCATTTTCATTCCACTGACTTTCATCGCAGGTGTCTATGGAATGAACTTCGATTATATGCCCGAGTTACATTGGAAATACGGCTATTTGTCGATTTGGGGATTGATGGCGGTGATTACGGTTTTGATGATTTGGTTGACAAAAAAACGAAACTGGCTGTGAGGGATTTTGAGTTTTTTGAATATCGTTACAGCGACAAAAAGCCTTATTTCGATAAATACGGCTACATTTATTATTCCTATTTTCCTTACCGTATTAAGACGAACTAATTTTAACAATCAAAAATTCCATATTCAAAATTCAATTCACTCAATTCGTACTTTTTGTAACTTAGAAATAACGTCATTATTTCTAAAATCATTTTGCAAAAAATAGAGAAAACCGCCTTTGATTTTGATATTATTCACGAATGCACGTTCGAGTTCGATAAGGTCTTTTGTTTCGCCATTCTGAATATCAATTCGCTGAACCGTATAGCCCCAACGAGTATTAAAAAGGGTATAAAACTCCTGCGTTTCCTCATCTCTGATAATTTCCTTTATCCATTTTTTATCTTGTGAATAGATAATTGGAACAGTTTTGAAAATCGTTTCGGGCGTTTGATAAAATTCGATTTGGCTCATTCGATGATTAAAAATTATCAACGTATCGCTGAGTTGAAATATCGGAACATAAAGCGGCTCGAAGACCACTCGACTCAAAAAACTGGCGTTACTCATACGTTCGCCAATACCCATCGGACGAGATTGAAACTGCTCAATATTACTTACCATTTGTTGAAAATCCGCTTCGGCTTCTGCCATAATTGCTCGCTGTTCGTCAATTATTAAAGCAAAATTTTCTTTTTCTTTTTCCCCATCTTTACTTTTTTTATGAATTCGATGATATTGAACAACTTGACCTTTGACAAAGTAATTTTGAAAATAAACGTAATCGTTTGCAGCCAAAACACAAGGATAGGCGGCTCGTTCAAACGTTAATAAATCGACCGATTTATAAAAATAAATTTCTTTATCTTGAATATAAATTTGCCTTGCGACATCGGCTGTCAAAAAATAAACCGCACCCAGACAACCTTTGTAGAATCCAACAGGCACTCGCTGCCCCAACGATTCTTCCGTTAATTCTTTACCAGATTCATCAATTAAAATTACGCTGTACCGCTTGCGAACACCTCGATATACCAATAATAAAATATAATTATCAAAAAACTCATAATCAATAACGCTATACGGTTCTTTATAAATCTGCTCAATTTTGGGCTTCGAACTCACCACCGCTTCGGGTAGTTGGCTCGCAACGGATAATAATTCAACCCGTATTTCGGCAGTCGGTAAGGTCACAACTGTAATTTTTCGACTGGCATAACCAATATATGATACGGTCAAAACCATCGGCAAACTTTCAATTTCTAAATCAAAAAATCCGTTTTCGTCTGTCGTTGTACCGATTGTCGTCCCGTCAATATAGACGTTAACATCCATTAAGCCTTTTTTTGTATCGCCATTAATAACGTAACCTTTAATATTTTGTGCGTTGGAAAGCAAGGGTAAAAAAAGAATAAAAGATAGGGTTACGAAGTACAAGTTGCGTATTGCGAATTTGACTATTTTTATTTGAAATAACATAAGTATTAAATTTTATGGTTATTTGATAAATTCCGTGGAAACTTAATTTTTTATTTCACCACAAAATTTATCAAGAATTAATTTTCTAAAAAAATCAATTGGTTGCGTTTCTAAATTTATAAAAAAACTATTTACAAAAAAGTCAAATTGAGTGAATCACGGTGTTCGGATTACGAATTTCGAGTTCCGCCTTGTTTTTCCTTGTTCTGAAGTGAGGGGACGATTTTCGTTTTGATAAAAAATAATTTCGGCTATCCGTATGCTTTTATATTCGGTTCACGTTATTTTAGGACTGAAAAAGACTTTTTTGTGTAAAAATAATTGGCTCTTTGACAATTTCTGCAAAATTCGAATAGATTGAGATTTTCGTAACGGCTGTCTTTGGCTGCCGCAAGGATTTTGAGACTTTTCGGAAGCTAAGGTAGCCGCTACGTGCAGAAATTGTCAAAGAGTCAAATAATTAACCGAATGACGCTTTTTTCGGAAAAATATCGATGGTTTGTCCTATCTAAAAAACAGCATGAGCTTGTCTAATTTTCATCGAAAACCTCTTTAGAATTAATAAAAACAACAGATAATCCAAAAATACAAACCAATCCATTTGTGTAGTTAATTTATTCAATCAATTCCTTTAGATTTGCTTGATAATTTTCATCGAAGTCGATTATTAAAAAATTAAATAATCATATTTAAGGTATAAATTACAAATCCTAAATACCTTTACTTTTCAGTATCTTACAAAAAAATAATATTATGAGTCGTATTCTTACAGCGTTAGCAATGTTGGTCGCTACTTCAACATTTGCTCAAATACCACCTCCTGAAGCAGCCAGAAAGCAGGTAGAAATCAGCACCTTAAAAGTTCAACCAGAAGATTTATCTAAAAAATATGCTTCGACGATTACGGCTGGAGAGTTAAAGCGAATTTTAACCATAATCGCTTCGGACGAAATGGAAGGGCGTGAAACGGCTACGGAAGGACAGAAAAAAGCGGAGGCGTATATTGTCAAACAAATCCAATCTTTTGGTATTCCGAAGATTGATAGAGAAGGGGTGACGGATGGTTATTTGCAAGAAATTCCGTTTACAAAAGAGGAGTGGGGAAAAGTAGAATTGACTGCAAATGGTAAAGAATTCAAGTATTTGCGAGATTTTTATTGCTTCCGATCCATGAATAATAATCTGCCACTAACGAATGCTGCTGAAATCATTTTTTTGGGCTACGGCATTGACGATGAGGCGTATAGCGATTATAATGGAGTAGATGTGAGCGGTAAAGTCGTTATGATTTTGGCGGATGAACCCATGGATAAAAATGGAAATTCTTGGATTACTGGTTCTAAAAAATCTTCTACATGGACTTCTAATTGGAAGCAAAAGCTAAAAACGGCAAGCGAAAAAGGAGTGAAAGCGATTTTAGTTATTGATCCTGAAACTGGTAGAAATATCGGTCAATATAGACGCTATTTAGTTGAGCCGTCGATGTCGGTTGGTATGCCTGATCAGGAGAAAATTGATGTGGTCAACAGTTTTTATATTTCTCCAGAAATGGCTCGTTCGATTGTTGGAAAAGAGGCAAAAAGATTGGCGAAAGCACGTAAAAAAATTACAAAAAAAGGTAAACCGATTACTTTTAATTTCTTTTGTAATCTTTCGATGTTGCAAGAAAAAAAGCAAGAATTAATTTATAGTACGAATGTTATGGCGTTCATCGAAGGTAGTGACCTAAAGTTGAAAGAGGAAATTGTAGTGATTTCGGCTCACTATGATCATCTTGGCAAACGAGGAAAGGACGTTTATAATGGTGCCGATGATAATGGAAGTGGAACGACGGCTTTGTTGGAGTTGGCTCAGGCTTACGCTCAAGCGGTAAAAGATGGAAATGGACCTCGCAGAAGTGTGTTATTGATGTGGGTTTCGGGCGAAGAAAAAGGGCTTTTGGGTTCTGAATATTACGTGGATAATCCGATTTTTCCTTTAGAAAATACCATTGTTGATGTAAATGTAGATATGATTGGACGTGTGGATAAAAAACACGCTGATAATCCTAAATATATTTATGTGATTGGTGCGGATAGATTGAGCTCAGAATTGCACAAAATTAATGAGGCAATGAATGAAAAATATACAAATATCGAATTGGATTATACCTTCAATGAAGAGGATGACCCAAATCGTTATTATTACCGTTCTGACCATTATAATTTTGCAAAGTTGGGTATTCCTGCGGTGTTCTATTTTAGCGGTGTTCATAAAGATTATCACAAAATTACCGATACGGTGGATAAAATTCAATTTGAAAAAATGGAAACTATCGCCAGATTGGTTTTTCATACGTCTTGGGAATTGGCAAACCGTGATAAACGGATTGTGGTAGATAAGGAGTAGATTATTGTAACCGATTTATCGCAGTTAAAAGATAAGTCGTATTTCAATTATTAATTACAAACTATTGATTATCAACAGTTTGTAATTAATAATTAAAATGCTGCACTTTTGTTTTTTATATAAAAATCTCAGTATCCTATTAAAGAACCAATGCAAATTCCTGCTTTTCAGATGATTAATAAGATACGGTTTTAGGTTAACAGTTAATATTTAGTACTTAATGTTAACCTATCCGTCATCATTTTAGCCGCAGCCGAAACAGTCGTTAGCCAACCAAAATAAGATTTTAATTGAGCATATTATTGAACAAGCAAGTGCGGTAAATTCGGCAGAAATAATTGTCGTTTTGGGTGCTTTTGCCGAGCAGATTCAGCCGCTTTTGGCTTTCGCCAATGTCGAAATTACGAAAAATGAAAATTGGCAAAAAGGCATTAGTGCGTCACTTCAAAAAAGTTGGGAATTGACTCAAAATAGCGATGCCGTTTTGGTCTTATTATCCAACCAATCCTTTGTGAATACAATTTTAGTCAACCTAATTATCGAAAAAGCAACAGGAACAGATTTATCAATTATCACTACAAAATACAATAATATTGTGGGCGTTCCTCTACTTTTCAAACGAGCAGTTTTTCCAGTATTAAATGCCTTGAATGAACAGGAAAATGCAAAAAAAGTGATTCAATAATATTTGTAAAAACAACAAGTCGGCATTGTGAATTTTGAAAAAGCAGCGATTCATATTGATATAATTGAGGATTATGAACGGTTGTTGAAGGAAATTTGATTTTCTGTTCTCTGAATAGAGCGAATCAAAAGGTTTTGATAGAAGAAACGCCTAAAATTATCTAATATTAGGATAAGTATATTACCTTTATAAAAAAAGTTATGAAATTAAATTTATTGTCTTGTGACGCTCAGAAACCAAATAGAAGAGCGATAGCCAAATGTATAGCCGAAATTACATCTAACATAGATGAATCTTTGTCGAATGAATTGACCGATATACTCTTAGAAGGAGATGCCGTAGATATTGAAATCGATGATAAGAACCACAATTCGGCGATGAGAGCTTTGCGGAAATTAGATATTGATTACGAAATTGTAGAATAACGATTTTAGACCGCTTCGCTTTTAGAAGTTGGATTTTAGATATATTCTATGACGATTTTTAGCATCAAAAATTAAAATATCAAACCGTGTCCGTTTTCAAAACCGACACGGTTTTTGTTTTTAAATTCTCCAAAATATGATTGTAATTTTCGATTGGTATTCTGGGTTGGCATTTTTGATTTTAGGTTAAAAGTATTTAAAAAATGTTAAGAACAGACTGGTGTCTAAGCACAGCGATTTTCAGACTGTTTAGCTTTTTCAATACTTTCGACCGTTAAAAAATCAATTGAGCCTTGATTTTTGCTTCTTTCATTATGTTATTAATCCCGATTTCATATCGGAGGAAAAGAAGAATAATTTTCAATAGCCAAATATTATCTTGTTTCAGTTAAATTTCAATGTAAATACAAAATAATGTTTTGTATAAACTTGTTATGAAAAATAATTAAGTGCGTTAGCCATTGATTAATATAATTTTCGGGCGTATCAAAGTTAATTGTATTATGAAAATAATAGAAAGTATCGTTTTATTAACCTGCCGAATTTATAGATTTTTCTAATTCGTTTGCTAATTTTTGGGTTCACACTTAATAATTCGTCTCCTTTTTTCTAACAACCGTGATATTTTTCTTACCAACAATTCGATATATTCTCCGACAGCATAATTCTTCATCTTTCCTAATTTGTAATTCATCAGCGTACTCTATTTCCATTAAAATAACTTGTTTCTTATTCGGAAAATTGATTGCAACCGTAAACATATATTCAGTGCGTTCAACTTGTTGAATTGTCATCAAAATCGTATCGTAATGAGTATGAATTTGCCGTTGTTTATAATTGTTTTTATCCGTAAAAAATACCATGATTTGACCATTTTTTTGATTAATCGAGAAATAATCTAACTTGTCGGTCGCTGAACAAAATTTATAGTTATTTTTTATTTTCAAAACTTTAAATAACTTAGGCGAAACAGCTTTTGAGGCAGAGTAATTCAGTACTTCCGTCCCGTCATTCAGCGTGAAAGCATAAAAAAAAGTCAAGTCCCAAAGTTTGGCGATAGCATCTATTACTTTTGGCACTTTGGTCGCATCTATTAATTCAAATTGATAATCAAATAAAATAATCACTGCTTTTTGATGACTAATTTGAACTTTAAAATCAAATGAAGCTACGTGACGATAAGCCTTCTGCACTTTACCAGAGAAAAAATAAGTAGTAATAATGGATTTTTCCTTTTTTAAAAAAGTAAACTTTTTAGGAATATCTTTACGAGGACTATATTTAAAATACGCAAAAATTGATGCAATAATTGCCAAGCCGAATACTAAAAATGATTGTCCAAAAAAAGCCGTAAGAAATAAAAGAGGAATTAAAGTATAAATCAGAAACCAGCCATTTGTACCAAAACCAGAACGATTGACAAGTGATTGTTCGCAGTTAATTTCCAATAATTCATTAGGAATATAAACAATGTCTTTATGAATGATGATTGGTTTTTGCATCAGATATTAGAGGATTATTTTTTGGAAGAATGGAAGCGGGAAAATTAGGAATTCAATCATGCGGATTTATAATTCGCAATTACTTCGGTGGATGTTCGTCGATTGCTATCATTGCTCGTCTAAGATTTACGACACCGTTTCTGTTTAATTACAATAATTCAACAGTGACTCGACCTATTGCCGAAATTCCAATGATTTTCAAAAAGTTCTCACTCCACCTAAAATGCTCTGACCATATGTGTTTTCTTGGATTATAAACTGGAAAAAAATCACCAGTTACGTTATCCAAAACCTCGGTTGCCGTGTATTTTAGATTGTTACAACCTTGACAAGAATTTGCTAAATTGTCAATTGAATTCGTACCTTTTTTAGCCAAAGGAATAATATACTCCATAGAAAATGGGTCGGGACAAAATTCTTCCTTTGAAAAACAATATTCGCAATAACCCTTAGCTCTGTTTTTGACGGTTTCTTTATCTCCTTTTGGAATATATTTAGACATTTTGAGATTGTTTAATTCCCAACTCTTCCATCAATTGTCTAACAGGTGTATTTCTCAATTTTGATAATTGAACCAAATGCAACATTCGTTCTGCATTCGCTTCTTCAATCGCATTATAAATCGCATTTAATTCTTGATATTCCGTTGTAGTAAGGGTTTCTCCGATTCGTTTTTCTTTTAATTCGTGGTATTTTTGCCATTTTTCAATAGCAACGCCTTGTTGAATTTTTTCCAATAATTCTTCCTCTTCCGTCAATCGAGTATCAAGATGTTCCTTGATAAGTTCCGCTACAAACTGCTCTAAATCAACCCCTTTTTGAGTACTAAATTTTCGTAGTTGTTGCTCTGTTTCCAAGCCTAATTGAAGTGTGATTGACATATTCTTAAAATTTATACCATTTTTGAATAATAACCCAAGAGACTTTGGGGTAAACTCTAATTTACAAATTTTCCAGTTTATTTGCTAATTTTTAGTTTGTGGTTTCTTAGTTTTGTAATCACATCAGCGTAAAATACTTTTAGACTTTGTACGGAATATTTTGGACACCGTCAATATTTTTCATCAATTCCGTCCAAAGTCTAAAACACCTAACAATTAAGAAACGCCTTCCAAAATATCCTTCAAAACCGCCTTCGCTTCCGTCATATTTTTCACATTTTCCCGCACCAAAAGGAAATAATTACCTGACTTTTTAAAGCCCATTTTGCTATCGCCTTTGCCATTGACGTACATGATGACTTTTTGGAATAAGGCACTTTCGTAAAATGGCGATTGCGGATTAGACACAAAGTAGCAACGGAGTTTATTATTTTTCAAAATAATGCGTTCAAAACCTAATCTTTTGCATAACCAACGCAGTTTCAAACCATTAAATAGCTCTTTTACGGCTTGTGGCAAGGGCCCAAAACGGTCGATAATTCGCTCCGCAAAAAGGCGAACTTCCTCGTCCGTTTCGATATTATCCAACTCGGTATATAATCGCAACCGTTCTTGAATCGAATTGACATATTCATCGGGAATCATCATTTCAATATCCGTATCAATTTGCACATCTCGGACGAATTTCGCTTCTTTTTGAACTTCGTCTTTAAACAAATCTTTAAAGTCACTTTCTTTTAATTCTTGAATCGCTTCGTCCAATATTTTTTGGTAGGTTTCGTAGCCAATGTCGGTGATAAAGCCACTTTGTTCGCCGCCCAAAATATTTCCAGCACCCCGAATATCCAAATCTCGCATCGCAATATTCAAACCGCTTCCTAAGTCCGAAAACTCTTCAATTGCCGTCAAGCGACGACGAGAATCTGCTGGCAAAACCGAAATTGGCGGTGCCATTAAATAGCAATATGCTTTCTTATTTGACCGACCAACTCGACCCCGCAATTGATGCAAATCACTTAAACCAAAATGATGGGCATTATTAATCATAATCGTGTTCGCATTCGGAATATCCAAACCAGTTTCGATGATATTCGTACAGACCAAAACGTCGTATTTTTTATCAATAAAATCCACCAAAGTAGATTCCAAATCCTTTGGATTCATTTGTCCGTGAGCCATTCCAATATCAACATCGGGACACAAACGCTGAATCATGCCACGCATTTCGGGCAACGATTTTACTCGATTATGAACAAAATAAACCTGTCCGCCTCGCATGACTTCGTAATAAATCGCATCACGAATCAAATCGCCATCAAAAATCCGAACTTCCGTATGAATCGGCTGACGGTTAGGCGGTGCGGTATTGATGACCGAAAGATCACGGGCAGCCATGAGCGAAAATTGTAAAGTTCTCGGAATCGGTGTCGCTGTTAATATCAACGTATCAACGTTGATTTTCATACCTCGGATTTTCTCCTTTGCGGCAACGCCAAACTTTTGTTCTTCATCAATGACCAATAAACCTAAATCCTTAAACTTTATTTTTTTATTTAAAATAGCGTGTGTACCAATTAAAATATCAATTTCGCCAATTTCTAATTTTTTATAAATTTCCGTTTTCTCTTTTGACGTTCTAAAACGATTTACATAATCGATTTTTACTGGAAAGTCCGACAAACGCTCTTTAAAAGTTTTGGCGTGTTGCAAGGCTAAAATCGTGGTCGGCACAAGGATAGCGGCTTGTTTTCCGTCCGTTACGGCTTTAAAAGCGGCACGAATTGCGACCTCTGTTTTACCAAAACCAACATCCCCACAAATCAACCGATCCATCGGATATTCTTTTTCCATATCCTCTTTTACATCCTGCGTTGCCTTCGCTTGATCGGGCGTATCTTCATAAATAAAAGATGATTCCAACTCGTATTGCAACCAATTATCTGGCGGAAAAGCATGACCTTTAGCGGCTTTTCGTTGAGCATAAAGTTTAATTAATTCGGCAGCAATATCTTTTACTTTCTTTTTTGTTTTATTTTTTAAATTCGTCCAAGCGTCCGTACCAAGTTTGTAAATCTTGGGTGCTTTGCCCTCTTTTCCGACGTATTTTGAGATTTTATGTAAGGAATTAATACTTACATAAAGCAAATCATTGTCTTTATAAATCAATCGAACCGCCTCTTGAACGTGTCCATTAATATCGATTTTTTCTAACCCCGAATATTTACCGACACCGTGGTCAATATGCGTTACATAATCACCAGGTTGCAGCTCCCGCAACAGTTTGATGTTCAATGCTTGCGACTTCGTAAAGCCTTGTTTGAGGTTGTATTTGTGAAAACGGTCAAAAATCTGATGGTCGGTAAAACACGCAACTTTGAGTTGCGTATCCATGAAGCCTTGATGAATTTCATGGCTAATCGGATGAAAAACGACATTCGCTTGCAAATCCTCAAAAATGCGATAAAACCGCTCAATTTGACGTGGATTTTCCGTAAAAATATAATTCGTAATTTCGTTTTCCGTATTGTCGTTTAAATCTTTTATTAATAAAGCAAAATTCTTATTAAAACTCGGTTGCGGCTTCGACGGATATTTGACGTGTTGCACCCCGACATCACCTTTAAATTCAAAATAAGAAGATTTTGCAACCTCAATAACCGTCCGATTCGTCACTTCGTCCATCACGACATTCGGCAAAATAAACGCCCTTTCGTGCATAATTCTTGCTGATTCTGTCACGTCATCATCTTGCAATTTATCCGCAAAATCAGCGGCATTATCAAAACAAATCTGCAAACGGTCAATCAAGTTTGGAATACTTTTAATCCAAATTGCCGTATTTTTAGGCAAAGTATTAAACAAAGGAACCTTTTGATTTTGCTTGAATTCCGTTTGAATATTCGGAATAATCGACACCTGTGCAATCTTTTTCAGCGACAACTGGTCTAACGGATTGAACACCCGAATACTCTCGACCTCATCATCAAATAATTCAACCCGAT
>Ga0306865_1000633_pt1 | contig 12066 bp, 16 predicted proteins | sample AntRauTorckE5431_FD_190441 | JGI IMG/M metagenome (GOLD analysis project Ga0306865, IMG submission 190441) | Saline lake microbial communities from Rauer Islands, Antarctica - Metagenome Torckler E5 #431 (v2) (version 2) | ecosystem: Environmental > Aquatic > Non-marine Saline and Alkaline >... | reverse complement strand
CAATGGTGAGGATGGTATAACAGGTTTTAACGACACTGTTAACATCGCGGCTTCTGACGTCCCTTGCTACGGGAATGACTCAGTTAACATCGGCGACGGCGGCGCGGGCGATACCGCAAACGATACAGCATCTTCAGGTGGGATGATCAATATCGGCAGAGGCGCTGTGTACTCTTATGGGGACGGGAATGGCTCTGACGATTCGATCAACATCGGCGGCGGCGGCGCGGGCGGTAAAGAATCATTCAACATCGGAAATGGGGGCACCGGGCCGTTCTCGATCAACATCGGCAACGCTGGCGCTTTTCCGGGCGCAGGAGCCAGTAAAGAAGGCGCTATTAACTTTGGTGGAATAGGCGCTTACTTACCTGGAACAATTGCCATTGGCGTTTTTGATGATACCGGCGATCCTAATTCAAGCGCAGGCCCACAAGGGGATGGCGCAGTCGCTATCGGTCGAGGTTCTTCTGCACGAGACGTTAACACAGTTGCTTTGGGCAATCAGGCCTGGGTTGCACCAACGCACACTAATAGCGTCGCGCTCGGTGCCGCAACCGTTACGACTGAAAGTGATCAGGTAAATATCGGCAACAAGGATCTCGAAATTGGCGACGGGAGCACCCAGCTTAACGGTCGCGGCCTTTACCTTTATAGCCCAGATGGAACCCGGTACAGCGTCCGGGTCGATGACGCTGGATCGCTCGTTGTCGCGACCGCGCCGTTTGCATAAGCGTAATTAGAAGGCGTTTGTTCTAGTAAATTAAACGCGGTATAATGAGCCGCGTTTGTCTTATTTAAAAGGTCTTAATTGTCGAGGGTTTTCCCATGAACAAAGAAGCTGCTTTCAATCAAAGCCACATTCTCCAAAAGTCTTCTGAGAATGGCAACATCCCTGTTAGGAAAATCGTTTCTGAAATGAACCGGCTGGAGCTTGAATTTCACGAAGTCGATATTGACGGCGTCAAATACATTCTAACGAAGGCGGGTTAATGGCCGAAGAAACCGCCGGAGCTTTAGAGATGGACCCTGGAAATTATAAGCGCGGAACTCTCGAACCAATCTGGGGCCGCTTGCAGGAGCATGAGCACGACATCCGGGAGCTTTACCGGGCGTCTACTCAGGCCCACGAGCGGGTCAGCGCGACCAACGAAACGATCATTCATCTTCGCGAGGACATGCGCGATTGGAAAGAGCAGACGCACCGCGATAGCACCAGCATCCTGACAGAGCTTAAAGCTGCGAACGTCCGGGCCGCTACTGTCGACGCGAAGATGGCAGCGGAGCAAGGGAAGTCGAGCGGCCGGTGGGAAATGCTGAAGGTTGTTGTCCCGGTTGGGCTGGGCATGGCTTCGCTCATCCTTGGCGGCCTGACGCTTCTATACAAATTCGGAGTCCTTGGCTGATGCCAATCTTTGAAGGCGCGTTCCAGAACATCGTTGACTTTCAGTCCGGTGACTTCGTTCTGGTTCCGCTTCCGGGGCAAGGGCAGGCGTTTTTTGTCGGGGTGAATTGCGACTTTGATGTGAACTTTGGCGTCACCGCGCTTCGCCTTCACACTCGCGTCAAAGATCCAAGCACCTGTCTCGGAGCGGATTACACTTGCGACGGGTTTGCCGGGCAGCGCAACTTGAACATTTACTCGCCAAACCTCAGCGCGGGCGACGACCTTTTGGTGCCGGGTTCGGAGCTTGATCTTGGGGTAACGGTCCCGGAAGGCGAGACGCTCGTGGACTGGAGCACTTACGCGATAACCAACCCGCGCTCGCTGTACGACTTTTGGAAGTGGGCCGGGAACTTTGTCTGCCAGTGGGACATCCAGACCTCAGCTGTAGAGGCGCGGACGAATGGGCGCCCATATTATTATCTGGACAATGATGACCGGACCCTTTCCGATCCCGGCACAGAGCTAATCCCATCAACGCCGATCCCAACAGGCCAGAAGCTAGTCATGGACAGCGACGTCTTATTCAACTCCTATGCGATCGGCACTGTCGTGGCATACGGGCCGAACGTCCGGGTGAACGCAAACCAGAGTACAAAGCGCAGCGTCAACGAACTCCTGGAAGAGTTCTTGAGTTCTTCCGATCGGCCGCCGGGCTTTCCCGGCTCAGCCGATCGGCCGCCATTCCTCGCTGTGGTGAGGAAGAAACAAGCGCCTGCAGTTGTTACGGCGGAGGGCGGTTCCGGGATATTTGGAACGCACAACGTTGTAGAAACTTCAGGGCCTATGGAAAGTTACGACTCTTTCAAAAGCCAGAAGCTTGGCGGTGATTTTACCATAGAGTCTTTTGCTGTAGCTTGTTCAGCTGAAGATGACTCCTTTCCTCCGGGCCTCAAAACGCGCGAATACATCGACAGCGTAATTGTTGGTGGCGGCGTGAACATCGAAGGGGTTGAGTTCGTGAACTGGGATTCGGTTTACAGCGGGTTCCAAGAAACCATCTCCCTGCCCGCGTTTGCTTATGGTGGCCGGTTCACGACGATTGGAAGCAGTATACAAGAAGTTTTGAAATTCCGGTTCGAGGTAAGCGGCTTTGTGTCCAGAGATCCGCTTGAGAATCTGCAGAGAGTTGTAGGCACGCCCGTCAGCCGGTTCACCACCGTGAAGCAGTACATCGCGGCGCGGCCGATAACCAGCGAGCCGTTTTGCTATGCAAACGTCATCGGATCGCCTTTCACAACGAGAGCGATGGCGGATGAACACGAGGAAGTCGAGGCGCTGACTCGCAGCTTTACAATAAACGACTATCCGACCCGCATAGCAACTGAAGGGGAATTTACATACAGGATGACTCCGGCTTATTTCTTGCGAACCTTTCAGACCTTCAACAACACTGAAACGATTTTTATTATGTACAAGGCGGAGGTTATCGCCTATCAGGGAGAGTCGGTGCCGCCACTGACCTCTGAAGAACTTTCTTTGATAACGGCAGCGATACCATGAAGCATTTTGATCCTTGGGAATTTCACGGCTGGTTCGAGCAAATGAACAAGAGCCTCTTGACCGGACTCGACGCGCTCCGGGAGCGTTGGGGCAAGCCAATTCACACCAGCAGAGATCCGGGCGCGGCCGGGCGATCCAAAGGCAAGGTTGACACGAGCCAGCACAACTTCGATCGCTACGGCCAAGTCAACGCAATCGACGTCAAGCCAGAAGGGATCGAGACGCCGGAAGACGCCCAGCAGTTTTATGACCTCGCTGTAGAGTGCGGCTTCACCGGGATTGGCTTCTATCCATTCTGGAATGAGCCCGGCTTTCACCTCGACGTTCGCTGCAACGAAAGTGAGCAATATGTCGCGAGCTGGGGCCGCATCCCGGACGATAGCGAGAAAGGATATACTGACGTGGCCATAGGCGCGTCGTTCGCAGCGCTGAGGCACCAAGCCTAACACACACAGCGCACTGTAGCTGTAGAGTCGGTGCGCTCGTAGCGGGTCGATCGCTAACCCCAGCGACGGCCATCAGAGAAGGCGAGAGGGCACTATGATGAAACTGAGAATCTTACTGGCAATAATCTTCGCGGCAATCCTTGTGGGTTGTTCCGCGCTCCCGGAATCCGGCACCAGCGAAGCGTTCGCTGTGAACTACCTCCTCGCGAAGTCGACCCAGCAGGTCATCGACGGCGACGCAGACCGCCGGACAGAGGTGCTCGACGCAGTAAGCGACGCTCGCAGCTTTGTCGAGGCGTCCGACACGGTGACGATCGGGCTGCTGTACGAGGGAGCCATGGAGCGAATCGACAGCTACAACCTCGACCCGATCAGCAAACAGGCGCTCCGGGAGATCCTTGGGCTGGCAAAGGCGCGGCTGGAGACTGCGATCAGCGCAGAGGAGTTGGACCCGGACGAAAAGCTGGCGATTCTCGATGCGCTGAATTGGATCGAAGCGGCCGCGCGGGGTGAGTCATGAAACGCTTTCTGTTCGTGATCGTCGCGCTCGTTTTCTCCGGCGTCGCGGCCGCTGAGACGCTCTCGTGGGAGCCGCCCACCTCGCGAAATGACGGAACGCCTTTGGACCCGGTTGCAGAATTAGCGCCATACGAGCTTGTCTGCAGCGACGTAGTGACCCAGATCCCTTCGACGAACGACGGGCCGCAGGAATACGAAGTGACCAAGCACGAGATCCTCCCGGCTTACGGGACGACTGATTGCTACATGGTCGCGGTAGACCTCGACGGGCTCCGCTCAGAACCCAGCAACAGCGTCCCGATCTCATGGGAGAAGGCGAGCCCGGCAAGGCCAACCAATCTGCTGATCATAATCGAATGATACACTTGGTCCACGGATTCAACGTGGCAGACGGCGGCAAGCAAACTGTCGCCCGTCTGCGGCCTTCGCTCCCGGAGCCAGTCGTTGTTCATGACTACGGCTGGACATTCGTCTTTCGGCTCCGGTGCCGCAACGCAGCGACGGTCAGAAAAATTGGCGAGGCGATCGAGCCGGGCACCGTTCTCGTCGGGCATAGCAACGGCGCGCTGATCTGTTATAAGGTCGCCAAGCGTTACCCGGAGAAGGTCCGGGCCGTCGTAACGATCAACGCTGCGATGCGCCGGGATACGATCTGGCCGGAGGGCGTCCACGTCCTCAACTTGTACAACCCGCACGACATCGCTGTACAAGCCGGGCGCTGGTGGTCGCGGCTCGTCTCTCTCGGAGGTCTACGCCCTCACGGATGGGGCGCTGCTGGGCGCTACGGGTTTACAGAAAAGCAGATTCTGGTAAGCAACCTGAACACGGCGGAGGAACGCTGGAGCGTTCCCGCGCGCCGGCACTCAGGCGTATTCGAGGAGGACGCAGCCGCGTTCTGGGGCCGCATGATCGCAATTTGGCTCGCCGCGCTCAATCTCGCTTTTCGCGACCGTTAATCACCATCATAGCAGCCTCGAACGGGCTGCTGGCTTTACGGGCTCCTGTCGTGGGCATAGCGAGCTTTTCGCCAAAGGGCATACGTCGGGCCCAGACCTTCAGCCCTTCCTCTGCAAACTCCACGAGGCATGGGCTGCAGCGCACATCCCGGAGCCCAAGAAGGTCTTTGGCCTCTTTCTCCCATTCCTGAAGCTGAACGACGAGATCCGCCATGCCGGGATCGTCGAGAGTGGTGGCCCAATGCTCGAACTCCCATGCGCCCATCCCGTAAAGCTCTGCCACCTGCGGCTCGTCGAGGTGCGGCGCGTTCCGGGCGATAATTGCGGTAACAAATTTGCTGGCCATGCTGTTCTCCTTACGACTGGGCCGCGACGACGCGAAGGCTGCGACGCTTCCGGGTGAGCGCCCGGAGATCCCGGATTGTCACCTTGACGTCGAAGTGAGCGGCGAGGTTTACGAAAGTGTACAGGCCGGGGCGTTTCACACCTTGGTCCCGCCAGCGGCGAATCGTGGGCTGGGTGACGCCTGTTGCGTCCGCGACCTCTTTGACGTCCGCGCCTTGTAGCAGCATGCACACAAGTTCAATCGCGATCTTGATGCTGAGTTCGTGTTTATCCATTACAATTCTCCTCGTAGTTCTGTTTGTAGTCCGGCCAGCCGTACTCGCCGCCGGAAGTCTGGTACAGCTTTACCATCTCGCAATACTGATCGGCTTCCAGCTGCGGATCTTCGCAACCGGCGAGCGCGAACGCCGCGAGGACGAGAGCCAAGGAGCGGATCATTCCGCCACCTCGACCGCTGAGCGGGCTGATACGGCTTTGATCTTGCCGGTATCGTCGAGCCGGACCCGGACGAGCCCGGTGGGAGTGGTTCCGACTTTCTCGCCAGAGAGGCGGCCAATCTCGCGGCTTCCGTCGCGGCTCAGGATTACGATTTCAACTTTCATGGCGCTCTCCAGTTCTTTTTTCGTTCGATGTATTCAAAGTATCGGCTTTTTGGCAGCAAAAGTAAAGCATTCTGCTGAAAAAAATTTGCCCGGCTTTCACCGGGCTCCTCGATTACGCCGGGACGACTTCGACGATCAGGAAGGCGCGCTTGGCCTTGCCCTTGGTCCAGTCGATCGTCTCGCCGTCTTTGATACAGACGATATGCCCGCCGCCATTTGTCAGCATCAGGAAGGTACGACCAGCCCACACCGTCGCTTTCGGGAAACGCTCCGGGTGGTGAGTCGTTACGCTCTGGAGCTTCTTGTGCGCGCCGGGATAGTGCTGGGTGAAATATTCGACATCGAAGCCACGGCTGTCGTAGGTGAAATGGGTGGCGCCGCCGTTCTGGTCGACGAGGCGGAAACCAAACTGCTCGATCGCGGCGTGGATGTAGCCAACGGGGGTGCCTTTCTTTTCCTCGCGGCCCAGCTTCGCGAGAGCTTGGTGCGCGCGCATGTAGCTAACGCCAGTGGCAGCGGCAACGGCTTTCACGCCGCAGTCGTTATTCTCGCCCATCACGCCGGAAGTCTCGGACAGGACGTTGAAAGCATCGTTGCGGTTGCTTGACTTAGGTGCGGGCATCTCGTTTCTCCAGTTCTGTTTAGTTCTGTGTGTTCTCAACTTACATCTATTATCTCCTTTTGCTGCACAAAGATCAACAGTTTTGACGAAAATAATTACAGATTATTCATCACAAAATCCGCGACCTCGCCTTTGCGCTGTAACGACGTGGCCACATGCTCGTCGATCGAGTCGACCGCAACAAGGTCGATATACCGGACCGTGCCCTTCGTTCCCTTCCGGTGGCAACGATCCTCCGACTGTAGCCGCAGCTCCAGCGAGAAGTCGTTGCTGTAGTAAATCGCTGTCTGCGCGGCCGTTAGCGTCAGCCCAATCCCGCCAGCTTGAGCGTTCCCGACGAAGGCGGCGGCAACGCCGTTCTGGAAGTCGTCAATGGCTGCCTCGCGTTCTTTCTCCTTAACGCCGCCGTGGTACTCGACCGCGTTGATGCCGGCGGCCTTTAGCGCCTCGACAATCTGGCGGATCTCCTCCCGGTACACAGCCCAGACGATGAATTGCCCGTCGACATCCTCAATCAGATCCTTGAAAGCGGAGAGCCGGGCGGAGTCTTCCGGGAGTTCCGTTGCCTCGCCGTCGAGCATAATGAAGCCGGAGGTAATCTGGCGGAGCTTGTTCAGCTTCGTGAGCGCGGTGAACTTGTCGATCTCGCCGCTGTCGCGCTCATACCGGAGTTCGTGCTTGGCGCTTTCGTAGACCTTCCGCTGCGCCGGTGGCAGCTCAAAATAGTGGTTCTGGTAGACCTTCGGCGGGAGGTCGAGGCAGTCCGCCTTTAGCACCCTGTACACATACGGCGCCATCAGCTCCCGTAGCTTCTCCAGATTCTTGTAGATGAGGCGGCCTTCCGAGTCGCGAGCGATGATCTGCGGAGAAAAGCCTGATTTGCGCGCGGCCTCGACCACAATGGGGTTGTCCGCCGGGAGCGTCTGGCAGTACTCCGCAACGAACGCCCGGAACGACGTTGTGCCCAGCAGCGCGCCATTCCCCTTCAGGAACTCGAATTGGGCAAACAGATCCTGCGGGCCTTGCGTCATCATCGTTCCGGAGGCGATCCGGCGAGAGGTCGCGAGCCTCCCCAACTTGACAGCCTTCTTGGTCCGGGCCGCGCCGGGGTTCTTAATCCGACTCGACTCGTCCACGATCATTACCGCGTCGTGCGCCTTCAGGAACCGGGCCGCGATCTTGTAACCATTCGGCGTGTTCAGCGCGTCGATGTTGATTGCGAAGACAGCCAGCCAGCGGTCGTTCTTTTCCATCAACGCCTCCCAGTTCCGGGCGCGGCGCTTCCCGGCTCCCGACATGTAATAATCAGCGGCAACCGGGATCTCCAGATGCGTCGGGATTTCGCGACGGACCCAGTTGGTATGAACGCCCTTCGGAGCGATAACGAGAATGCCGGTTGCCCGCTTCTCTCTCCATTGGCGCTCCGCGTCTTCGAGCAACATCCACGTTTTCCCGGTGCCTTGCTCCGCTCCGAGCCCGAAGAACTCCGGGTTGGCCGCGAGGAGTTCGCCGCCTACCTTCTGGTGGGCCATCGGTTCAGTTTTCATAGCTCGATCCTTTTTCAAACACTGTGTAGATTTCTTCCCAACTCGACGCAACGGACACGGCCGCGACTTCAGCTTGGGTCATTTCGTTCAACTCCTCCGAATGGTCGCAGTGGACGAGGTAAAGCCGCTTGCTGTCGTCCCTGATGAGAGTATAAACCGGGAGCCGAAAATGCCGGGCGGTGCTGTGCCAGTTCAGCTGACTTACCCGGAGCCCTTCGGAGCCCAGCAGACGGGTCGAAGCGAGCGCCGGGACCGTCGCAGCCTTTAGCTCGCACCAAGCCATACGCGCCAGCGCACACACGAATACGTCCGGGATTCCCTCCCCAACGAGGTTCTCGATTCGCTCCAGCTCGATGTGGCGCGGCTTATTCCGTTTCAGGGAGTCCCAAACGCGCTGCTCTTTCTTCCTCATGTGAACATCTCCGGGTTGGTGAGGCACTTCACTTTGTCAACGATCATCATTGAGAAGTCTTTGAGCCAGCGGCCGCGAATCAGGAACCAGTCCTGTCCCTCCACAGCTCTGTCCGCGACGATCTCGCCGAAAGCGTCCCAGTTGCGCGGCCGTATCCGGCAAGTCACCGGCTTGCTCGTCGAGTCGTCGACCACGAACATGTCGAGGAAAAGCGTTGGGCCTTTCCGCACCTCGCCGCCTCGCTTGTTAATCAGGACGTTCTCGTTGTCGTCCCGGCGCGACTTCTTAATGAGGCGAGCCACCACGCATCCATTCTCCTGGTCGTCGAGAGTCGTGAACTCCCGGACCCGGCCACGAATGTTGTACTGCTCCGGGTTGCGGTATACGTCTCCATACAGCGTGTGCGCTGGCCAGAGATCCTGATGCTTGACCTGCTTCGCGGCGAGGTCTTCCAGATCCTTTTCTGTCAGTCCGCCAGCGTCGCGCTTCTCAATATATTTGCGAGCCTTGACCGGGCCGATCCCGACGAGGTTTGTGTATCCACCATACACCTTCCCTTCCTTCGCCGTCCAGTTAGCTTCGGAGTGCTCCGGGTCGAACGGCTCATATGGGACGCCCTCCTTGACGAGTTCCCGGAGGATCTCCACAGCTTGCTCGTCGTCCTTCGCCGATCGGAGACACGCGGCCGCGTACTCAATCGGAAAGTATCGCTTCATGTAGGCGCACCAATACGAGATCATGGCATAACTCGTCGTGTGCGATTTGTTCATACCCCACGCGCCAAAGTTGTAGATCTCCTCCCAGATCCCGTGGGCGTCTTCGTCGGAGATCCCTTGCGCCCTCGCACCCTCTGCGAAGCGCGCGGCACGCTCGTTGAAGAACTCCTTGCCCTTACTCGCGCTCATCGCTTTCCGCACAATGCTGGTCTCCTCCCAGCTGAATTGCCCGATCTCCCGGACGATCCGCATGACCTGCTCTTGATACAGAACGACGCCCATTGTATCGGCGAGATAGGTTGACATCGACGGGTGTCTGTATGCGACCTCCTCGCGGCCAAGGTTCCGGTTGATGTAGGTGTTCGCCGCGCCACCACCGAGAGGGCCGGGCCGCGCCAAAGCTGTGACATGGTCGATCTTTTTGAACGAGGTAATTGGGATCTGGACCGATACCCGGCGCTGCGCGGCTCCCTCGAATTGGAACAGCCCTGAGAACTTTTCCTCATCGAAGATGCGGAGCACATCAGGGTCGTCGAAGCGCATCGCATACAATTCTTCGTTCGTGATACGGCCGGTATCCTCGATCACTCCGAGCGTCCGAAGGCCCAGCGCGTCGATCTTCAGGAGGTTGAGGTGCTCTGCGTCCTTCTTGTCGATCTGCGCAACGCCGTCCCGGACGGTACAGAACTCAACAACAGGCTCGTTGGCAACGATTATCCCGGCTGCGTGAACGCCGGAGTGGCTCGCGTGGTTCTCCAGCTCGCCGATCAGCTGGCCTTCGGGATACCGGGCCGCGAACTCCTGGCCGGGCTTCGTGTTCTCGATCGTATCCCGGAGCGCCTGACCGTAAAGCGAGGAGCCGGAGGAGTGCTCAACCAGCACGTTGAGGACGGCGAATGTGGACCCGGCTGGGATGCCCAGTTTCTTACCTGCGTGTGCCATGACCGATCGCGGCTTGAGCCGGTTCACCGATCCGATCTTTGCGACGTTCTCGACGCCGTACTTGTCCGCGAGGTAGTCAAAGACCATGTCGCGCTTTTTGTCGTTGAAGTCGATATCAATGTCAGGGAGGTCGTCCCGGTTGATGTCGATGAACCGCTCAAAAATAAGCTCGTGGACAATCGGGTCCACCTCTGTTATTCCGAGAAGGTAGCACACGAGAGAGCCCGCAGAGGAGCCGCGAGCCGGGCCCACAAGCATCTTCGTCTTCGCCCACTTTACCAGATCCGCGACCACAATAAAGTAACTTTCATAGTCCTTGTGCTTTATCAGCTCCAACTCGCGTTCGAGGCGCTTCTGGTAAACGTCTGTCCACTCCGGGATAACGCCCTGCGCCAACCGATCCTCGCGGCCTTCCTCGACCTCTGCGGCGAGATCGCCGGGAGCCCAGATCATAGGCGCAGCTTCGAGCGACTTACCAGCGACGCGCTCCGCTACCTCGAAAGTATTACGCCGGGCTTGGCTGTACACTTCGTCGGAGAGGAACCAGAACGCGCGGCGCATCTCGTCAGCGTCGAGGATATGCTGCGGCGTCATTTTCTTCGAGTCGTCCCAAGCCAGAAAGCGGTCCCGGTCGCCCGGCGCGGGATAGTCGTTGTCACTCGTCAGCACCATCGGCTTCCCAGTTTCCTCCGCCAGCTTAACGCGCCGGAGACACTCGCCGATCGAACGCGGGTTGAGGTCGATATAGTCGAATGCGTCCGGGTCCGTGAGCGCAGCTCCGGCGAATCGGATCACGCCTGTCGCTTCGGCCATCTCTCGTGGCGTAGAAGGGTTGCTTGACGAAAGCCGATAGAAGGCACGAAGGTTCTCCGCCAGCACCCAGCAAGTAGGTTTCCGGCCGTCTTCCGTGGGGATAACGAACTCAGCGCCGAAGGCTGCTGAAATATCCCGCTTTTTCAGCGCGCCTTCCCCAGCAGCGTGTCCCCACGTCCCAACGCGGTCAACGATCCCGGCGGCCGGGCACCCGATCTCCTCCAGCCGCGCCGCGACCTTATCGACAGGACCGAAGGCGGAGCGGAATGAATACTCAGTTCTGACTTTCAATTGCGGTATAGATTTCATGTAGCAGTCCTGTTTTGATGCAAACCTCGACAAGCGCGTGTACGTCGTCCAGAGCCCTGTGAGACTGGGCCAACTTCTCCCCTGTGACCTCCTCGTACATCTCTGTCAACTTGGGCCTTCTGCCCCATCTCTCAGCATTCTCCTGGACTGTGCACAATTTGATGTACGGGAACGGGAACGACTCGTTGCCCAGCCGCTTCTCCTCCAGATCCAGAATTGTCGAATCAAATGGAAGGTTGTGGGCGATTACCGCCTCAGCCATTCCGAAGAAAGTCCGAATTTCTGCAGCTTGCTGTTCATACGTAGGTTGGTCCGCGAGATCCTCGCCAGTGAGCCCTGTGATCTTTGTAATGATCGGCTCCAGCTTTACGCCGGGGTTGAAAAGGCACTCGAACTCCTTGTACACCTTCCCTGTGTAATCGACGAGCGCCGCGCCAAATTCGATAATGCGCGGCTGAACCTCGTCCTTTGCGTTCGGGTGCTTTGGTATCCCGGTCGTCTCAGTATCGAAGACGGCAAAGAGGTTCATTGCTCACCGTCCTTTACGAGCTGCGCCATCAGGCACAAGTTGCGCTCGACGACTCCGGCGATCATGCTAAACGTCACCGACATTTTCCACTCGCCGTGCTTGTCGTAATACGGGTTGCCCAGTAGCGTCTTCAGCGTATCCTCGCACCAGAAGCTCTTGTGGTCGAGGTCGTGGAACGCCATCGAGCCAAGCCTGTGCGGCACGACGATCGTGAGAACGCCGCCAGGAACCAGAACGCGCTCGCACTCCCGGAGAAGCTCGATTGCGCGATGGCCGGTGAAGTGCTCGAAAAAGTGAAAGGCGTAGATGGCCGCAACGCTCTCGTCCTTCCTCGGAATATCGCACAGCTCCGCGTCCCAACCGG
>Ga0306865_1000632_pt1 | contig 12071 bp, 10 predicted proteins | sample AntRauTorckE5431_FD_190441 | JGI IMG/M metagenome (GOLD analysis project Ga0306865, IMG submission 190441) | Saline lake microbial communities from Rauer Islands, Antarctica - Metagenome Torckler E5 #431 (v2) (version 2) | ecosystem: Environmental > Aquatic > Non-marine Saline and Alkaline >... | reverse complement strand
TTTATTTGTATATAAGGCCTCTTTTTGGTAAAACTATACAAAAAATAAAAGAACCTATGAATGGCGATTTTGTGTGGATAGACAACCAATGCATTATATTTCCGAACATAAACGAAGGATATAACACAGACAAAACTTATGTATACGACGTAATACAAAAGAAGAGAACCTTATTATATGAAAACAAAGATACGTTTATACATTTATACAATATCAACGACATTGTTTTTTTATACGACTCTTCTTATGACTCCGACGAAGTATATAAAATAGAACACGACCTTACTATGAATAAATTGTTTAATAAATCAAAAGACGTATATTATCCTTATATAGAGCATGACGACGACTTATGGTATATACATGAAGCAAATCGCGGTAAAAATATCATAAAGACCACGCGCGATTTTAAAACATTTCTTATTGTATATAAAAACGACGATGTGTACACCACGCTTAAAAATATTGTCGTTCAACACCATAAGGTGTATTTTATTTTATGTAAAGGTGGTGAAAAAACGTGCGTTCATGGACCATCGCGTTTATACATTGACGATAAATATAAAGTTACCATGGATGAAAAACTAAACGTATATGTAGAGTCATATTTAACACCGAAACATAATATAAAATTTTGTTTACGCGAGTCTCCTTATATAGAAAAAACGATACACATTAAACCTATGTTGTCGTTCACGATGATGTATAAAAAAAAACATATATTAAACCAGTCCAAATGTTTGGTCTATGGATATGGGTCTTATGGACAAGACACTATGAAATATTCACCTTTTTTGTTTGAATTGCTAGACGCTGGATTCATTGTAGTCATGGCGCATATTCGGGGCGACGGGTATTTCGGTTTCAAAGGATACGACCAAGGAAGAATGTTACATAAAAAAAATACATTCAAGGATTTTGTCGACATTATATTTTATTTATTTGAAAAGAAATATACGAATAAAGAATCGCTTACTATATGGGGACGAAGTGCCGGTGGATTGTTGATTGCTAGCGTATTGAACCAATACGATATATGCCATTTAGCCATTTTAGGAGTGCCTTTTGTGATGCCTTTGTTGAATGTGTCTTGTCCTATGTATCCGTATGGGCATGCGTCGCGAAGAGAATTTGGTAATATAGAATATAAAACACATTATCAATATTTGAAATCATACGACCCTTATTACAACATAGATTTAAACCATAATTATCCGCATATATTTATATATACCAATCAATACGACCGCGTTGTTCCGACCATTGAACCCATAACCTATTATGAAAAATTGAAACACGTCAATGTGTTTAAAACCAAAGAAAAAACGTTGACCTTATTTGTTGACCAAAAATACGGTCACGGGCAAGGAAGTTCGAGAAAACAAAAAGAAGGGTCGAACGCACAAATTATAGACTTAATTATAAAATTGAATGTAAAAACATAAATATAAGTATATATAATGTTGCGAATGTTCATTGGACCGATGTACGCCGGTAAAACCACCACACTTATGGACATGTTTCACGAAAATGAAACCACCAAAAAAGTGGTGTTGGATTTTGAAATGGGTGTAAAATGTTATGAAGGGGTTTTGAAAAATCATAACAATGAACAAATCCACGCCATAAAATGCGAAAAATTATACGATACCAAATGCGCATATTGCGCGCGCGGAAATCTTGCATTGAGCCACGATAATATAAGCGTATTTGGACAACCTTTGTTTGACCCAAATAAACATAGTGAACTATTTCACATAAGTAATATATTATGGTTTGCTGACCACATATACATCAATGAAGCACAATTTTTCCCCGATTTATATGACTTTGTATTGGATGCTTTGAAACAACAAAAAAATGTTTATTTGTATGGTTTGGACGGAGACTTTCGACAAAAGAAAATGGGACATATTTTGGATTTGATACCCCATTGTCACGAAGTAGTCAAGTTGAAATCAGTTTGTGCAAAGTGTCAACAAGACGCCATTTATTCCAAGCGTATTATTGATTCAAACGTACAATATTTGCCTGACGAAAGTGCTTATATACCGCTTTGTCGATTATGTTTTGATACATATATATGAGTTTAGATCATTCGTTTTGGGAAGCCAACAGCGAAAGCGACGACGACGAAGAAAAACACCGCAAAATTACACTGGATGAATTACGCAAAACATTGAGCCATTATTATGAACCCAGTATTATTCATAATTATTCTTCCGCATTGGATATTTTAGCTAGTTTTATTAAATCCCAGTCGTTTATATACAATGAAGCCAGTCATTTTTGTAGATTTCGATTGAATATGTTGATGTTCCCGTGTATTTTTTTATCGTCATTATGTAGCGTTTTGTCCACCGGTAAAATACCTAATAGTGTTTTGTATATTTCAAGTGTGAACGCTTTTATTTCTTTTTTATTGTCCATTGTAAATTTCTTAAAGCTAGACGCTCATTCCGAAGCCCACCAAATATCGTCCAACCATTATTCTAAATTGCGTATTACGTTAGAATTTTCGTCGGGCGAGTTGTTGCTGTTTTCAGACCCTTTGTTACAAAACGATGGAATCCACAAAGAAATGGATATGTGGAATGTAATACAACCTTCGTCGTCTCAAAAAAAAAAAGAAGAATTATATTTGAAACGAGACAAACTAAACCATGAAATGATTGCGAGTCTTCAAGAAAAAATCACCGACATCAAAAAGAAAGTCATTGAAATACGAGAAACCAATCGTTTTAGTGTTCCGAAATATATTACAACGCGTTATCCTATTATTTTTAATATTAATATTTTTTCGTTTATAAAGACTGTGTCGGATTACAGAAACAATCTTATTAGTACGTTAAAAAATATTAAAAATGAAATACGCTATTTAAGTCACTTGCCTACATTGAATGACATTCAGTCCAATCGTATAAAAGAATTGTACGCAGACAAATTGGATATTATGAAAGAATTATTCGCATTAAGTAGCACGTATAATTTAATTGATATTATGTTCCAACAAGAAATTAAAAATAATCATTTATTTAAGCATTATTTCTATTTGTTTTACTTACAAAAAATTATATCTTTGTTTTCGAATAAATCTATTTTACCAGAAGAATATAAACATCCATATGATTGTGGATATTTTGACAAGAGACAAAATAAATCTTTATTAAGAAAAATACTCAATGTTTAACTACAAGAAATCTCGGTTTTTAGTTGGGTCGCCATATCAAACCACTTATTCAATTCATCTTTTTGGTCGCTTGTAATAAAATGTTCCATTATAAAGAACCGGTGTAAAATAACCAACAAAAGTAGTATAATTATTATAATCATTATATAATGACCAAAGATTATATGAATAAAGATGTATTATTGCTCATATATTTTGTTTGTACTTGTATTTTAATTATATATAGTCTTTTTACCAAAGGATTTAGTCTATTTCGTTTTTTTCGGTTAAGTATTTTTTTTATTTTATACCCCATTAAATTTTTCATCATATTGATATTGGCTTTTTTACATTTTGAATTGTCTACACTCGTTTTCAAAGAAATATTTCAACCCAAAGGAACACTAGATCCTGTAACCAAGAGCGTTCTCAATAAATGGTGGGTTCTTTTGTTAATCTATTTTATTACAGGCAACAAAATGATGGTGGGCTTTGTTGTAATGATTTTATCGTTTGTTATGGGCGGATATAGTTTACGAAAAAAATTAACAAAAGATAATGAAAAACAAATAGAAGCAATTAAAGACATTAATTTTGGTTTGTTTTTTACCATTATCATAATTACAATGTTTATTATTTTTATGGTTCAAATTATGATAAATCGTAATGCGGAAGAATATAATGTCATGTTAAACCGCGGGGTTATGTTTATTCAAACCTTTTTGTTTACAGGTCTTTTTATTTTATTTGTGATAGATTTAAATCAAAAAAATGAAAATAAGAAAAAAACAAAACAATCTATAGACCTACAAACGAATATAAACATAAAGACTACTTATATGTTTCCGTTCGAATTACGAAAGCGCAAATGGTATGAATGGGTAGTAAGTGTCTTTGTTGTATTATTAGCAATGCTTGCCATCATACCAATTGGATATGTGTGTGCCTTTATTTACATGTTTAATCCCGATTTCCAATGAGAAGTTACTATTCTTCCGTTGTTGAATTCTATTTTTCTGAATCGTGGGTCAATCATATCGTGACTTATCATAATAAGGGTTTTACCAACACATAATTGTAAAATATTTTTTATCATCAATTCTTTGTTTTTAGCGTCCAAAGAAGCCAATGGTTCGTCCATCACTACGATTTTACTTTTTCCATAAAAAGAACGTAACAACCAAACAATTTGTTTTTGACCGCCCGACAAATGGCTACCGTCTAAGCCGGAACTTTTATCCATTTTTTCCGTAAATGTATGTGCCACATCGTCTAGTTTTAAGTCCCGCAACAAAGCAATGATTTTGTCGGAGCTTGGCGGGGCGTCTAGTCCATATGTTATGTTTTCGTATAAAGTACGATTAAACAATTTAGGTTTTTGTGGTATATAAAATATGTGCTTTCTTAATTCTTGGTTCGGTATATTTTTTATAGATATGCCTCGTATAGTAATGTCTCCCATTGTTAAAAGCAAAAATCCCATCAATAATTTTACATTGGTCGATTTTCCACTACCTATATGCCCTATTAACGCTATTTTTTCGCCTTGTTTTATTTTAAACGATACATTCGACAACACAAATTTATCTTTGTATTTATGGTAAACGCCTTTGTATTCGATGTCTCCATTTATAAATTTCGCGTTTGTGTTTGCTTTCAAATATTTATTTTCAATGTCCCCGAAAAAATGATCAATGTCCCCAATTTCACTACACAACTTGGATAATTCTCTTGTAATGTAAGGTGCCATTTCATAAAAGCGCAACACAGAAAAGGTCAGTGTAAACGTAGAAATCAAGGTTTCCATATTTATTTTCTTTTTCAAATAAGCATTGTAAATCAAGTAATTTAAAACAAAAAAGATAAATACACACAATATGTTCCAAACTATATTAGAATAAAGTATGATGTCTAAATCTTTGATTTCTTTCTTTATCAATGGTTCGTATTCTTTTAAAAATCCTTCTTTTTCTTCTTCTTCGCGATTGGCGCCGTAAATACTGACTAAATTAAGCATCGTATCGTTTATATATTCGAATAAGGTAGAACGTATATCATACCATTGTCGTTTGACTTTGTAATTCAGTGTAAACGTAACATATATAAATGCTATAGCAACTATTATAGCAAATATGAAAAAGAAAAATACTTCTTTGGATACATAATAATAATGATACAATGCGGTCAATGCTACAAATATTTGCGAAAATAATAACATTCGGACCGTCCATAAATATTCTAAAAATATAGACGAAATATACGGCAAACGAGCTAAAATTTCACCGCTACGGATATCGTCAAAATCTAATTCGAAATTGTCTACAATATAATTGAACATAGAACTGGTGGCAAATTTTCCGAACACTGGACCGATTTCTTTAGTAAAATAAATTAAACATATATCGAAAACCATAGTGGAAATATAAAACCCTGCCAAATAAGTCGCCATTTTTACAAATTTAGACGATTGGTCTTTGAATGAATTTATCACTAAACCATAATATTTTGGAACAATCACTTGTTGGATCGGATACAATAAGATGGTAAATAATATCCAAAAAAGCACTATGAACTTATGTTCTGTGGCAAATTCAATTAACAATTGATTTACATTTAACGCCATTATATATGTATAATAAAATAACCAATTATAATATGACAAGGAATAAATATTGGGAACAAAGAAAAACATATTACGACGAACATATTTATAAACCACGTGGATTTGTAGACCATCCAATATTGAGCGAGCTTCGTTATGATACATCGCCGGTGTATGCGGACAATCCAGTGTCTTCATCATGCGAACATATTTACAAACCGAACACATTTGTTGACAATCTTATGTCACACGAGCTTCGTTATGATACATCGCCGGTGTATGTGGACAATCCAGTGTCTTCATCATGCGAACATATTTACAAACCGAACACATTTGTTGACAATCTTATGTCACACGAGCTTCGTTATGATACATCACCGGTGTATGTGGAAAATAACAAACGAAGACACTTTGAACCAATTTACACTATGCGTGGAGGTGGTTCAGATTTAGACCAAACTATTATAAATCAATACATACAACATAAAAAAAATAATAAAAAGGATTATGAACAATTATACCGAATATTGGCACAAAAGGTTAATGTAGAAAAACATCCGGAACGCAAGCAAGATACAAAGATGTCGAAGGCGACAAATGATATTCTTCATTTATCTCAACAAGCGTTGACACACATTTCGAAAAGCAAAGAAGAAACAAAGGCGTCTGATGATATTCTTCATTTATCTCAACAAGCGTTGACATACGTTCCGGTAAGCAGTCAAGAGGCACACGCTCAGACGAAAGAAGAGACAAATGCGACAAATGATATTCTTCATTTATCTCAACAAGCGTTGACATACGTTCCGGTAAGCAATCAAGAGGCACACGCTCAGACGAAAGAAGAGACAAATGCGACTGATGATATTCTTCGTTTAGCCCAACAAGCGTTGACCCACGTTCCGGTAAGCAATCAAGAGGTACACGCTCAGACGAAAGAAGAGACAAATGCGACTGATGATATTCTTCGTTTAGCCCAACAAGCGTTGACCCACGCTCCGGTAAGCAGTCAAGAGGCACACGCTCAGACGAAAGAAGAGACAAATGCGACAAATGATATTCTTCATTTATCTCAACAAGCGTTGACCCACGCTCCGGTAAGCAGTCAAGAGGCACACGCTCAGACGAAAGAAGAGACAAATGCGACTGATGATATTCTTCGTTTAGCCCAACAAGCGTTGTCCCACGCTCCGGTAAGCAGTCAAGAGGCACACGCTCCGACGAAAGAAGAGACAAATGCGACTGATGATATTCTTCGTTTAGCCCAACAAGCGTTGACCCACGCTCCGACGAAAGAAGAGACAAAGGCGACTGATGTTATTACTTCACAACAAGAAACCACGTCAGCATCAGTCGCATCCGCATCAGTCGCATCCGCACCAGCAGAAGAAAATACAACAAGTCCTCCCCAAAAAAACGACGTTCTAACTCCAGAGGATATAAATACGTTGAAGGATAATCTTTTGATTAATAAAAATGTTTTTACTAGAAAATTTGGAAAAATTATGTCTAACTGGCCGCCATATTTGAATTTTATGAAAGAAGAATTGAAAAAAGAAAATATTAATTTACCAGAACCAAATGATTCTAATTTAAAATATTTTTTTACTGCCCATAAAAATTTAAAAAAAAATTATAAAAAAGTAAAAGGAGTGTTTGATACAAAAACATTATCAGATAATGATAAAGAAGAATTAAACGAAGAATTAAACAAAATATTAAGTCAATACACTCAAACATCACTCCCTCGTTCAAGTCAAACCATGGGAAGACCAGTAATAAAAACATTACGTGCATCAACAACACGTAAAGTACAACATAGAAAAAATCTTGATAAATCAATCAAACCACCTGGTACAGCGATATAACGAAATAAAGTTAAACGAATACTAGCAAGTAATAATGTCAGAAATCCTTTATTATAAAATAATATTACATAATATAATGAAGACGCGTAAGAAAATGAAACTCGAAAACACCGTCGAAAAAATGTTGGAAATGTTGATGTATATTAAAATTTATCATTGGAAAACAAGCAGTTATGCCACACACAAGGCGACGGATAAATTATATGCTTTGTTGAATGAACATATGGATAAATTTGTAGAAATTTACTTGGGTAAACAAAGTAAAGACGTTCCTTTAGTCGCCAATTTCTCGGCGAAGTTTTTGAATGAGAAAAAGTTCATTTCAAAAACAAAATCATTTATTCAACATTTGGAAGGATTGCATATGGACGAAGATTTAATTAGTGTCCGCGATGATCTTGTGGGCGATTTGAACCAATTTTTATATTTACTTAGTTTTAAGTGATGCACGAGAGAATAATTGATATGAATTTTAAGAATAAAGAGTTGGACGATAATAAAGGATACGAACAAGAGTTGGACGATAATACGTTAAGAAAATTAGTAGACCATTCCAATACTATAAAGTCTTTATGGAAAAGCGAAGATAAAATTTTAAAAGGTCAATGGTTTTTTTCCAATATAGGTCATATTTCCGATGGAAAAAAGAAAGAAACATGGCGAGAATTGGAAATATACAAGGCACTAAAAGAAATAGAAAAGATTATACTAAACATGAATATAGATAATGAAGATAAAGTAAAAAGTTTTTTTAAAATTCTAATGAGTATATAATCAATCATAGTTTATGATGGGGTTCCATTCGCAATATGGTATAGCTTTCGTTGTCGGGCGTTCCAATGCCAACAATTGTTCCAGCGCCTTTTTCCTTTTTTCCAAAGGAGGTAAATGTATTCTTCGCGATAATTGTTTCCATCTCCATTCGAATTGAAGTGCACATTGCCATGTAGGGAATCCGCTTACATAACAAACACGATGCCATATTTTTCCTTGGTTGACTTTTATAGACGTTGCGTGGGCTCCGCCTTTTATTTCTTTGTTGTGTTGTCGCAAGCGCCTTTCCAAATCTATGGTGGCACCCACATACGTCGCTCCATCGCTACATTCTAATAAATATACATAATAAGACATATAATGTATATTTATTTAAAAAAGGTTCCAATAATTAGGTGGATTCTTCGTCTTCGCGTTTTACTTTACACCCCCTTTCGTGTGCCGACAATCCGGCTTTCTTCGAACTAACAAACCCACAATATTGACAAACAAATTTATTTGTAGAAAAAGAATAATACATAGACAAATAATTTTCTAAATCCGGTAATTTTAATTCGTCGACTTGCTTCAACAATTTACTTTGAGTTTCTTTAATCATTTTATGTAAAATGTCTTTTTGATTCCTATAGTGATTGTATTCTCGGTGAATGCCGTCGAGAACTTCTTTTTTAATGGTGTTGACATCTATATTGTCATTTATTTTATCTAAATTGGATTTAAAGTGGTCAATAATATCTATGCCAACTTTTACAATTTCTTGGTCGTAATTCACATTATGAATATACAGATGAACGTTCCCGTCGTGAATGTCCATTTCAAAGTTTTCTTTGTTACATATTCCGCTGTGTTGAGACAAAAACAGACCTGAGCAATTTTGTAGTTCACAATCACGAATGAATTTCTGGACTTCGCTTTGCGGTACATTTTTATCCCAGTTTTTATTTTCAATCAAAATCGTACATTTGTCTCGGCGTTCAAGAATCACATCGCCCGTTTCTTTTTGGGTGCCCACGGAATCAATGGATGCGCTAGGGTAAAGAGTTTGTAAAATATGAAACAAAATATTTTCAGATAATTTACCTTTGGACGACGAGTTTTCCATTTTGCTTAACAACGAAGATACGTTTTGTTGATTCATATTGGTTAAGTCTCGGATTTCTTTGAATCCGTGTTCCATTTGACTTTCGCTACGGATCATTTTATCGTTGGTGTCTTGAAGCGTCTTGTTCAGTTTTGTTTCAAGCGTTTCAATGAATGCTTCGATTTTATGTGGGTCTTTGATTTGGCGTAGTTGTTCCATAAATGTATTTAATTCGGATTTCACATAATCTTGTTGCTTGGGCAGTAGTTCATTCAACAAAAGTGTTGTTTTTTGGATGAACGTATCCGTTTGGTCTTTAAAAATAGGGTTTATTTTTTCAGACAAATTATTGTTCAATGCTATTTTCAATTGTTCTACATATTGGTCTTTCATTTCCATCATTTTTAGAGTCAAATTGGTTTGGGTGTCGTTTTGTAGTTTGGACACGTGGACTGTCATAGTGTCCATTTTACTTTGTAAATGATTCATTGTTTTACTCATTTCATTCAACAACGACGGCGAATGTTCGCATTGCAACATTTTTTCAAACATGTCTACCATAAACACATTGACTTCTTCGAATGAAATGTGTTCGTTCGATTTATAAAAATCAATCACTCTTGGATTGGTAATATGTAGAGACATAATATATATATATGTATAAACTCTTTAAATAATTGTAACTATACATGTATTAACTTTTTCTTATTGTATAGCATCATCTTTATGTTTTCTTTTATCATAAGAAGCGTTTCTTCTTGCGATTTATTATTCAAATATTTGTCAAACTTTTGTCTCAGTTTTTCATTGCCATAGGTGTCTAGCCAATCTTCTAGCAACATTTCTTTTTCGTCGTATAGTTCGTTCAATTCCGGTGTTTTGTTTTTGATATTCCAAATACCATCTTCGTAGATCATAATGTATTTATCTTTCATATTGGAAATATAAATATTCATATTTTCTGGTTTCAAAGGATTAAAGTGGATTTTTTCAATCATGTCTTTAACACATGAATTTACTTTTTGGATCGCCTTTTCATAATCTTTGTTAGTCAAATGGGATACGTCGGTGTCTCTATACGACAATATATTGTTTTGAACAAATGTATTGTTGGTAATGTGGTTGACTTGTAACTTGTCCATCAACTTGTCGATTTGTTTTTGTTGTTTTTCATTTTGTTTTTTTTGATATTCTAATTCTTCGTCTTTTTGTTGAAGCTGTAAGTTCATCAATCGAACCAATTCTTTCAAGTCTTCGTCTTTATTTTGTTTACAACTATATTTTATATGTTTACTCATAGACTGCTTATGTTTAAATAGTTTGTCGCAATATTTACACACGTAATCAGTGCGGTTTTCGTCTGGGTCGTAGGGAGGGGGTGGGCTTACTTTTGGCTTACTTTTGGAGGTGTTTGGGCTTACTTTTGGCTTACTTTTCATAAGTTCAATATGCTTCATTGTCTCCAAATGTCTTTTGTAATTGTCACGGCGTATCGTGTGAAAATTACAAAAATCGCAATTGTAGGTCATTATATAGAAAGAGGGATATTTTTTTAATACTCTTTTTTAATTTTACATTATGATAATTAGTGTAATGCGACACCTCCAAAATGTGGGAAATGACACCATCCCTCTTTTTGGGCTGGGTTGCGAAAAATAAAAAGAGGAGGAGAGAGAGATGACCCTAAAAAACTTTTTCTAAAATAAAATAAGAAAAAGGAAACAGATTTCAAGGCTTATGTGCTACTCTTTTCCGAAAACGAATCTCTGTCGAGAAGATAATCTATGAAACTATGGAGTCAAGATTTGGTGTGACCAGTTTGACCAACGCGAACGAGACTTTCTAAACGTCGTAAGAAGCCGAACACACGCTCATCTAATGCCTCGTGAAATTTATAAATTTTATAGTAAAAGTGAACCCAACGATACTTATGTGAAAATAAAGGAATTGTTACATTGTAAATTTCACAATTTATGGATCAGTTTGTATAATATTTAAAAAAAAGAAGAAAATTTATTATCATTCCAAACAAATGATGAAGTATGAAATCGAGTAATGGGTACATCGAAGATTAAGTCTGTATGATAAATTCAAGTAATATTACCACAATGGTGCGAATTCATATTTTTATCAGATATGTATAATCACCACGAAACAAGATAATACCGAAAAGACACATATTGTATAAAGATGTAATAAAAACAGAAGGAACACTTGAAGACGTAGTTGAACTATTTATGAAGAGATTTTAGATGCGACTCTCATAATATATGAATTCAAACATCAACGGCCTTTATCTGGTATCATGGAGTGGTAATGAACTTTAATAATGTCGTGTATTAAATCATATTATTTTATTATATATATATATAATGTCATCTCATACAAAAAGTAAAGTCAGAAAAACTGGTCACACCAGAAATGTAGATGAACAGCAAAATGAAAATAGTTTTCGTAAAAATAGTGGTTCTCATTTGCCAAATTCAACTGCTTCTATAGTAGAATCAAATTTTAAACTGATGAAAAATGAAAGTGCCCAACCAACCACATGGCAAAAGCCTAGTGTACACGCGGAAC
>Ga0306865_1000631_pt1 | contig 12073 bp, 8 predicted proteins | sample AntRauTorckE5431_FD_190441 | JGI IMG/M metagenome (GOLD analysis project Ga0306865, IMG submission 190441) | Saline lake microbial communities from Rauer Islands, Antarctica - Metagenome Torckler E5 #431 (v2) (version 2) | ecosystem: Environmental > Aquatic > Non-marine Saline and Alkaline >... | reverse complement strand
ACTCGCTGAGGGAAAACGAAAGCCCGATTTTATTCGAGATAACTCGTTTTAACTCAACTTTGCCAATGCTTCGCCAATTCTACGAACCGCCTCTGTAATATCTGCCTCAGAAGCTGCGTAAGAAATACGGAAACAATCATTTGCTCCGAAAGCATCGCCTGGAACCGTTGCAACCAAAGCGCTCATTAATAAATATTCAGAGAAATCTGCGGAATTATTAATGGTAAAATTACCGTCTGACTTGCCAAAATAAGCACTACAATCTGGGAAAACGTAAAATGCTCCTTTTGGGTGATTGACTTTTAATCCTGGAATTTCTTTCAACAAACCAATAATTAAATCCCGACGTTTTTCAAACTGGTCACGCATTTTATACGTTGGTGTCAAATCTGCTTCCAAAGCGTAAGCAGCCGCTTTTTGAGCGAAAGCATTCGCCCCCGAAGTCACTTGACTTTGTAATTTGTTACACGCTTCGACCACTTCTAAAGGGCCGCCGATGTAACCCAAACGCCAACCGGTCATCGCAAAACCTTTCGCAAAACCATTGACCGTCACCGTTCTATTTTTTACACTTTCGATGCTACCGATGCTGACGTGTTTATCGCCAAAATTAATATATTCATAAATCTCATCAGAAATAATCAACATCGTATCGTGTTCTGCAATCACTGCCGCAATCGCTTCCAATTCCTCACGAGCGTAAACTGAACCAGTCGGATTACAAGGAGAAGAGAAAATCATAAACTTCGTGCGAGGTGTAATTGCAGCACGAACTTGCTCGGCTGTGACTTTAAAATCCTCCTCAATCCCTGCATAAACAGGAACTGGAACGCCACCTGCCAAACTTACAATTGCTTCATAACTCACCCAATACGGTGCTAAAATAACCGCCTCATCGCCTTTGTCTAATAACGCAAACGCCAAGTTGAAAATCGACTGTTTTGCTCCATTTGAAACCGCAACTTGATTCGTCGTAAAGTGCAAACCGTTATCCCGCTTGAATTTATTGACGATTGCTTGACGCAATTCCATTAAACCTGGAACAGGCGTATATTTTGTATAGCCCTCATCTAAGGCTTTTTTTGCTGCATCTTTGATGTGTTCAGGCGTATCAAAATCAGGTTCGCCCAAGCTCAAACTAATAATGTCCTTGCCTTGATTTTTTAAATCTCTCGCTAACTGAGCCATTTTGATGGTCGCTGACTCTTCCATTCCTAAAACACGCTTTGAAAGCGGATTTGCTAAAGTGATTTCCATGTTAATTTTAATTGACTTAAAATTTGTTGAAAAAATAATTCAGTGCAAAAATACGTCTTGATAATGATAATTGATATTTTTAAACTTTATATCTAATCTTTTTTCAACATTTAAACAAATTGTTAAAAAAATACTTGAATTATGAAAAATATACTACGATTAACCTTATTTATTACGATTCTCGTAACTTTTACTGCTTGTCATGCTTTGCGAGGTTTGCGTTGGTGGTATGCGGATTTGGACGATGTGAATAAATTTCCATCGGTTGAATTAAAAAAGAGTACGTCGCCTTTTGAATTTACCAAAACTTTTGAGGTCGAAACTAATAACGCTTTTCGTTTGGACACTTTATTAAAAAACACCAATACGGCGGCGTTTATCGTGATTCGTAATGATTCGATTTTGTATGAAAATTATTGGGACGATTATCAATCGGATTCTAAAATTCCGTCTTTTTCGGTTGCGAAATCCTTTGTGAGTACGTTGGTTGGGATTGCGTTGGACGAGGGTTTTATTAAAAATACGAGTGAACCCGTTGCCAATTATATTACCGAATGGACGAAAAAAGGCGAAGCGTTCCAAAAAATTACAATTCAGGATTGTTTGGATATGGCTTCGGGTTTGGATAATCAAGAGAATTATGGCGGTGTGAATATGTTTACGCCGATGGTTCGGATGTATTACGGAACGGATTTAGAAAAGGAGGTTTTGAACGCCGAAATCGGTTTTCCTCGTGGCGAATTTAATTACCAAAGTATTAATACGCAAACTTTAGCGATGGTCGTCGAACGAGCGACTGGTAAGAAAATTCAGGATTATTTGCAAGAAAAAATTTGGCAACCGTTGGGCATGAAATACGATGCAAGTTGGAGCATTGACTCCAAAAAGCGAAACACCGTCAAAGCTTTTGCCGCACTGAATGCTGCACCGATTGACTTCGCCAAATTAGGTCGTTTATTCTTAAATAATGGTAATTGGAACGGCACTCAAATTATTAATGAAAATTGGGTAAAAACGAGTACAAATCCCGATACGCTTTTCCAAAAAGGCTATAAAAATCAGTGGTGGGCTTCCTCTATTACAAAGGTTTTTACGGATTCTTTGGTGGCTACTCAATACAAAAATGCGAATCCACAAACGACAAAATTAAACAGCGTTAAAAATATTTTTTGGTTTCAAGAATATGGAAAATCCTATCGTGCGGAAGGTATTTTAAATCAATTTATTTTCGTTCGCCCCGACAAAAATTTAATTATTGTAAGAATGGGTGATTATCCAAATCAAAAAATCCGAGCCTCTCCTTATGAGTCTTACCCGATAGATGCTTTTTTGGGTTATGTGAGCGAAATTTATTGATTTTTTTTAGATGTTAGATATTAGATTTTAGACGTTTATAGGTTGAATTCGTAAGTTTCTAAAATCTAAAATCTAAAATCTAAAATCTAAAATCTAAAATCTAAGCCCTCGGTATATCTTTAAATTTCACTGGCAAATCTTCAAGGTATTCACCGCCTTTTATATCTTTAAAATCAATTTTTTGCAAATCATCCCAACGTAAATTACATTCCAGACTAATCAAAACAAATTCGTCTGCGGCACTTATTAAAACTAACAGGTTTTTAATTTTTGTCCCGTTTTCCTTAATCATAAAGCGAACATTCGTTGTGCTTTCTCGAATCGTCATTAAATCCTCAAATGCCTCTGCTTTTGCATCGCTGACTAACTCGTTAAAATCTTCTTTAGATACTGTGTTTCCATTTTCGATAACCAAAACGCTTAATTTTGTTATTTTTTTGGCTAATTCTTCGCCCTCAAAATCTTCCGCAAACGCTAAAACGGATTTAATTAGCCAACCTTGCACCTTCACAGAAGTTACTTCTTGACCATGTTTGTATTTATTATAAAATTTTCTAACGCTTTGCTGGGCAAAAAGAGAATTGGAAAAACACACCAGACTAAGCAATATTAATAGATTTTTCATTTTATTGAAGATTGAAATTGGTCATAAAAAAGTTCTTAGTTTATCCCAATAACTCGGGAATTATCTACTAATCTTTCATTTTTTCACGACCAGTTTTTGTTTTTTTATGTGAGTTTATTTGATTTTGAATCTTAAAAGCAATAAAAGAATCCTAAAAGTAATTTTGGCAAAGCCAAAATCAAAAACTTATATTTTTTTGTAACTTTTAGGATTCAATTTTAGGCAAGACTAAAGAATTACTGCTTACCGACCTTTTCTAAATGCTCTAATCCTTGGATATCAGCCGTTTTTGCCAATTTAGCAATTTTGTCTAAATCAATTTTACCCACAAAGGAAATCATGACGAACTCATCCGGAGAACCGACCAATAACAGCAACTCTTCAATAATATCGCCATTATCTTTGATGACGAATCGAATATTTTGGTTACCATCCCGAACCGTCATCAACTCCTCATAAGCCTTCAAATTTAAAGTCTTTACGGCTTCGTTGTAATATTTCGTGCCGTCACCTTCTCTCACCAAAACCCGTAAGCCTTTCAAATCCTTAATCACTTGCTGTACCTCAGCGTCCACCTCATCTTCCGCTAATCTTGCGACCATTTCAAACATCTTTGGACTGATGTAAACTACTGTAAAACTGGTATCTTCAGTGTATTTATTAAAATACTTGGTAATTGCATCGCCTTGCGAAAAGCCTTGAAAAGACATTGCCAAAAATGCGATAATTAAAATCCCATACTTCATAATTTCGTCGTTTTTTTAGTTGATTAATTCCCATAGGTACAACCTATAGTTACTCGTATTAAACCCTTTCAGGGTTATTTTCGATGATTTTTTAATTTTCCATTCCTTCAATCACTTCTTTCAAATTCTTAACTTTACTTAAACTTTTTGCAGCCGTTTGTGTGCCGTGATTCATTGTTGCGGAAACGAACATTAATGCCATTTTTGTTTGTTCATAAGCTACTAATGCTTTTTCGTGTTCTTCTTCTGTAAGTTCGATTTTTGCAATTTTGACCGTTTCTGTTTTTGGCAGGACGATGTAAACCGCCAAAATCAACGCAATACTTGCCGCAATTCCTGCCATCCAACGCCATTTTTGCAACTCAGCAGATTGAGCGGTTTGTAATTGAATTACTTTTGTTTCTTTTTCTGTTTCTTTTGTTTTTTCTTTTAAAATTGCCAATAAATTTGTATCAAAATCGGTAGATAACGTTTGCGTTTGAATATCGTTTTTTGCCTGAAAAATTGACTGAAAGGCTTGGAATTCTACAGGAATAGTTTCCGAAGCAAAAAACGTTTGTAGCATTTTATCTTCTGCCAAAGTCGTTTCTCCTTCCCAATATTTATCTAAAAGTTGTGCTATATGTTGATAATTTTTCATATCGAATTAATTTTCGTTTCTACTTAAAAAATTGTTCATTTCAACCAATGCTTCTCGAATCGTTTTTCTTGCCCTCGATAAATTCACTTTCACATGATTTAGTGGAATCGATAATTCAGCTGCAATTTCTCGGTACGTCATTTCATCAAAATCTCGAAGTTCCATAATCAACCGTTGTTTTTCTGGCAAATCTGTCATCAAGTTTTTAATTTGCTGCATCGCATCGGACAAAACCGCTGTCTGTTCAGGCGATTTTTCGTGCTGCGGCATATCGTAAACACCGTCCAAAGAAGTCGTTTTTCGATGTTTTGACCGAGTTTTATCAATTGATTTATTTTTTAACAATTGCATTACCCAACCTTGCAAATTTTGATATTTCGACCATTCTGCTCGTAAATCCCAAACCTTAATAAACACTTCCTGCACCACGTCTTCCGCTTCCGAAGCATCGTTTGTTATCCGACAGGCAACCCGAAAAAGTTTATCTTTCATCGGCAGAATCTGTGTTTTGAAATCTTGTAAAGTATTCATTGTTTCGTTGGTTATTTCGTTGTTTGATAAGGTGACGATTCGAGTTTTTGATTTGTTACAGCAAAGATTAAAAAAAAATATTTTTTATGCTGAAAATTAATTTTGTTATAAAAAAAATGGTTCAATATGTTGTAAATTAACATATTAGACCATTTTTAGGCTACCCTTTTTAAGGTTGTAAGCGTTGATATCGAACAAATGTGATAGGAATTTCGAGAAAATCCCCGATTTTTTCGGGGAAACCTCATGGGCATATTTTCGCAGACCTTTAAGATAGGCTGTCGATTCTGATTGATTTTCAGTTCAAAAGTTCGCCCCATAAATATCAATTGCACGGTACTTTAGTGCCGTGATTAAGAGGTCAAAAAAAGCATGGGCTTTAGCCCAAAACCTCATAGATGTTGGGCTAAAGCCCATATACACATCATTGCTTTTTAAACTCACGGCACTAAAGTGCCGTGCAATTGATACGGACAAAATGGAGTGAACTTTTTTATCAAATATGCTACAAAATCGACACCACACCTTTAAGGTGCAATTTTTATGACCTTAGAGGAATAGCTAAAATTTATACCCTCGAAAAAGTGATTACGATAAGAGAAACTATTTCTAATATTGAAACGCAATTACTCGAAAATTTCATCTGATGTCACCGCTCCCTTTTAGTTGCTTTTTCAAAAATCACTGCTTTTACGAATGAACAAATTGAAATCGGTGAGAAAATAATACCGATAAGCCGAAGTTATCGAAAAATGGTTTTGGATAAATTAGGTAGAAATTAAAGAATTGAATTGATTCTTAATCCTTTTAAAGGCAAGGAAATTTGGTTTGCTCCTAACAATTAAATCTTATTAAAAAAAACTATTTTACAAAGATTGAAAATTTAAAAAAATAGGTCATTTCCGTGAAATTTATCAAAGAACCGATTTAACTTTTTAAGTTATAAAGTGCTTATTTTCTGATTTAAAGTCATCAAGTGGGTGTGGTAAACGTTAAATTGATGACTTTAGCCAGCAATCGGATTTTTTGAAAAACCATACTTTCTACGGTTCTTTAATTTTTCTTTAACTTTAGGCATATTTAAGATAACTTATTATTAAATCAAAATCATTGTAATCACTAATAAATGAAACCTTTTTACGAGCAAGTACAATTTTTTGTTAACAAATCCTTTTTTCTCCGTGAGCAATCTGGACATCCTTTAAATATGCCTTTTCATTATCACCCTGAATTAGAGTTAACCTACCATTATTGTAACTCAGGGACAAGATTTATTGGTACCAGCGTTGAACGAATGGAGAAAGAGAGTTTGATTTTTTTGGGCGCTAACTTACCTCATGCTTTCACGAGTGACAAGGAATTTAAAGAAAATCCGAGTAGCGACGAAGCAAGATCGTCAGTTTTGCAATTTGACAGCAATATATTTGGGCCGCTTTTTATGGACTTACCAGAGATGTTACCTATTCGTCGCTTATTGGTTAAGAGTCAGCAGGGTATGAGCATTCAAGGGGAAACAAAAATACGACTAATTGAAAAATTTAAGCAGCTTCCTGACTTGGAGGGAATGCCTTCGATTTTCCTCATTTTGGATATTTTACAAGATTTAGCCACGACTAAGGAATACCGTTTATTAAGTAAAAAAGGAGCGGCTAAAGTATATCACACACCCGACTATCATCGCTTGGATTTGGTGCATAATTTTATTTTCAATCATTTTAAAGAAGACATTAAGCTCGCTGACGTAGCCAAAGTGGCTAATATGACACCGACCGCTTTTTGCCGCTATTTAAAAAAACATGCTTCAAAAACGTTTGTGCAGATTATTACGGAAGCACGTATTGAATATGCTTGTAATTTATTACAAATGGATATGAATACGATTCAATATATTTCTGAACAGTCGGGTTTTCAAAATCTTTCTAATTTCAATAAACAATTCAAGAAGCATTGTAATGTAACGCCTCTTCAATATCGCAAATCACACTTATTTATTTAGAGCTTATTCAGCGTTTATTTTCGTTTTGTTGATTGGTCTGTCAATAAAAAGCAAACGCATCAAACACTTTAGTTGAGTTTCAGTAATGTGGCAGCCTGCAAAGTAGCCGCTACGTGCAAATACTATCAAAGAGCCAATTTTTCCAGCAGAATTAACCCAACCCAAACAAGCTCTTTGAGAGTTGTTAGAACTTTTTTATTCCAGAGGTCAAAATTTTCTTTGTCTTTAGTTATTTATAGCCAAATTTACATTAATTAAAAGCAATTAAGTTAGTTTTTAATTTCAACCTACTCACCTCGTATAAGTTGTTTTTAAAATTATTACTGTGAAATTTTAACTGATTCTAATGCTATATTATCCAATATTTCGAGTATTAGGAATAAAGTTCCATCATTGGATGATTTTTTAATTGGGTATTATTTACACTTAAAATAATATAAAAATAATGACCATTATTATAAACTAAAAAAGTAAATACCTTGGGTATTTAAAAGATAAAACTTTTCACTTTACGAGGGATTTTTATTCCTCAAATTGATATTTTAGTAAAACATTTTTTTTTATCAAATCAAATCAAATAAAATCATCAAAATGATTCAACTTATTCATTGTTTTAAATGGCATTTGCAACGTGTTAGTTTGCTATTAATGCTACTTATTTTTTGTGAATCTGGCTATGCACAAGTATCGGGCACAATCGTGGACGATAGAAGCGGAGAACCACTTATTGGTGCTTCCGTTCTAATCAAAGGTACTTCTACGGGGGCGATTTCTGATTTTGATGGCAAATTCAGTTTGGATGCCAAACAAGGAGATGTTTTAACGATATCTTATATTGGATATGCGAACAAAAGTTTGACGTTAGGTGCAGAAACCGATCTTTCGATTAGGTTAACTGAAGGGCTTTCTTTCGATGAAATAGTTGTGGTGGGTTATGCTTCTCAAACGAGAGGAGATATTACAGGTTCGGTTGCCTCGGTTGATATGTCAGAGGCTCTGAAAACTCCTGTTGTCAATGCGGCAGAAGCATTGCAGGGTCGAGTAACAGGTGTAACTGTTGTCGTTAGTGGACGACCAGGAGATGCTCCTAAAATCAATATTCGTGGTTTTGGTACGAGTAATAATACCAATCCGTTATATATTATTGATGGCGTACAAACAGATGATCCAAACGCTTTAAATAATTTAAGCACCAGTGATATTGAACAAATGAACGTCCTGAAAGATGCCGCAGCAGCTATTTATGGCGCGAGAGCTTCTAACGGTGTGGTTATTATTACGACTAAAGGTGGTGGATATAATATGGCGCGTCCTGAAATTTCTTTTAGTGCTTTTACGGGTTCTTCAAATATTTCTAACGTACCTGGTTTATTGAATACGCAGCAGCACGCAGATATGATTTGGCAGAGTCAACTTAATGACGGACTTACGCCAGGACATCCACAATATGGATCCGGAGATTCCCCTCTTGTTCCTTCTTCTATTGAAGGTTATACAAGAGTGATTTCTTATGATCCTACGACTTTTGCACCTTCTGGACAGTTCAGTGCGACACCAAATGGTAATGGTACGAATTGGGTTGATGCGATTACTCAATCTGCAGCTGTATCCAGTGTTAATTTTTCGGTTGCTAATGGAGAAAAAAATGGAAAGTATTACTTGTCTGCTGGATATCTAAAAAGAGATGGTATTATACAACATACTGGATTTGAAAGAGGAAGTGTTAAGATAAACTCTGAATTCAAAGTTGGAAACAAGCTTAAAGTAGGAGAGCATATTAATATGGCTTTTACGAATACAAGACTTGGCGTAAATGAAGCGATTGAAAACGCCAGTCGTATGACACCATTATTGCCAGTGTTGGATGATGATGGAGAATACGCAGGAGTGGCTGGGCCAGGATTAAGTAATACCAGAAATCCTGCTGCTCAATTGTATAGATCAAGAGATGATTATAATAGACGATTATCTATTTTTGGTGATGTTTATATGTCTTATCAAATCATCGAAGGATTGACTGCCAAAACAGTATTGGCAGGTGGGTTCAATACTTTTAATTCCAGATATTTTACGGCTTTAGATCCAGAACACGGTGAGCCGATTTCTACGAATACTTTGGCAGAACAAAATCAAACGGCTTATAATTGGAACTGGACAAACACTTTAAATTACCAAAAATCTATTGGTGATCATTATATTAATGCAATTGCAGGTGTTGAAGCTTTGAAAGATCAAGGAAAAGGAATGGGTATTTCTCGACAAGGTTATTTGTTTGAAGATCCTAATTTTTACTTAATGAGTAATGGTTCAGGTGCGCCAAACGTAGATTACGTTTATTCGGGTTACAATACTTTATTTTCTATTTTTGGTAGTGTTAATTATTCTTACCAAGACAAATATTTTGCTACGGTAACTTTACGTCAAGATGAATCTTCTCGCTTTTTAGGGGATAATAAAACTGATATTTTCCCATCTTTTAGTGCAGGTTGGGATATAACTAAAGAAGCATTCTTTCCTCAAAATGCTTTCTTGAGTCGGTTAAAGTTGAAAGGTTCTTGGGGACAATTGGGTAATCAAACCTTACCAGCGAATAATCCAACGATTAATATTTCTAACTTAAATGAAGCTTTGGCAAACTATGCCTTGAATGGAACTAGTATTTCAACAGGAGCTTTATTGTCACAAGTTGGTAATCCTAACTTAAAATGGGAAACTTCAGTTAGTACGAATTTTGGTATCGAATTGGGTATGTTGAATAATAAATTAATCCTTAATGCGGAAGTTTATAATATCAATACGAGAGACTTAATTACCAGAGATTTCAGTCTGATTAGTTCTACTGCAATTGATGCAGGAGCACCTTTAGTAAATTTAGGAGATATTAGAAACAGAGGTATTGATTTGGAATTAGGTTATGCTGATAGAACTGCTGGTGGTTTTGGGTATGATGTCTCATTCTACGTTTCTCATTATAAAAACGTAGTGACCAGTTTGATTAATGATGCACCGGTTGCGGGACGACAAGACTTGCGAAATGGAGCGGTAACAAGAACGGAAGTAGGTGATGAAATGTCTTATTTCTATGGTAGAAATATTACTGGTCTTGATGAAAACGGTAGGTTTGTATATGAAGATGTAAATAAAGATGGGGTGGTTGATGATGACGATAGAACGAATATTGGTTCTCCTCACCCTGATTTCACTTATGGTATCAACTTGAAGTGTGATTATAAAGGTTTTGATGCCTCTGTCTTCTTTACGGGATCTCAAGGAAATGAAATCTATAATTACAATAGAGTATTTACGGATTTTGGTTTATTCTTTAATGGAAATAGAAGTACAAGGGTTTTAGATGCTTGGACACCTACTAATACAAATACTAATGTACCTGCTTTGACGGGTTCTTACCCATTAGAAGAGGCTTCCGCTAATACTTATTTTATAGAAGATGGTTCTTACTTTAGATTAAGGAATTTACAAGTTGGTTATACTTTGCCAACTGCTATCTCTGAGAGAGCTAAGATTCAATCTGTTAGAATATATGTACAAGGATCTAATTTATTTACCATTACTAATTATAGTGGATATGATCCTGAAATTATTTCTTATGATAATTTAAGTTTAGGCGTTGATAGACAAATCTATCCATTGGCTAGAGGGATTACTTTTGGTACAAACATCAGATTCTAAAAAAAAATAAAGAAATAAAGAAATATTTAATTGTAATAATATGAAAAAGAAAATATTTGGTTTTGTGCTTATTGCAAGCATATTATTGACAGCTTGTAGTGATGAGTTCACCACTTCGCCAGCCATCGGTGCGTTGAGTGATGAAGCATTAAAAAACGAAGTTGGAGTGAATCTATTATTGACGGGAGCTTATTCCTCGCTTAATTCAGTCCGAGCGAATCCTCTTGGAAATGAATGGGGAGTAGCGGCGGATAACTGGATAATGGATGTCCTTTCAGATGATGCTCACAAAGGGAGTACAGATGATGATCAAGCGGATTTAAAAGAGCTTGAATTAATGAATTGGGCAACTGGTAATGGTTATTTTTATGCTAAATGGGGAGTTGTTTTTGCTGGTATCAACCGTGCAAATGCAGTTATTTCTTTAATTAATAGCATTCCTGATGGTGATTTTTCTGCACAATTAGCAGAAGCTCGTTTTTTAAGAGGGCATTTTAATTTTGAATTACAGAAAATGTGGGGAAATGTTCCTTATATTTCAAATCAAAATTATACGGATACCGAATTTAATCAACCGAACTCCGGGCCTATTTGGACTGAAGTTGAGGCAGATTTCCAATATGCGGTTGATAATTTACCAAGCAGTCAAGCAGAAATGGGACGTCCGACTTCATGGGCAGCTAAAGCATTTTTAGGTAAAACGTATCTATACCAATCTAAATGGGCGGACGCTTCCAGCATATTAAATGACGTTGTTAATAATGGACCTTATTCATTATTGCCAAATTATGTGGATAATTTTAGAGCGGTAGGAGAAAGTGGACCAGAATCGGTTTTTGCTGTTCAATTTACGGCTGATGATGGGCAATCCTTTAACGGAAATGTAGGAGGTGCTTTGAATTTTCCTAATCCTGGGCCATTTGGTTCTTGTTGTGGTTTTTACCAACCGACTCAAGATTTATTAAATGCTTATCAAACGGATACGGACGGTTTGCCGCTTTTAGATACTTATAATCAACAAGACGTAACGAGTGATTTTGGTATTGCGAGTGCAGATCCTTTCACGCCTTACGCTGGCTTTTTAGATCCACGAAGTGATTATACAATCGGTCGTAGAGGTATTGATTATAACGGTTATGGCGCACATCCAGGTCAGGATTGGATTAGAGCAACGCCTCAAGATTATTCCGGCCCATATTTACCTAAGAAAAATGTGTATTGGGACGGTGAAG
>Ga0306865_1000627_pt1 | contig 12199 bp, 10 predicted proteins | sample AntRauTorckE5431_FD_190441 | JGI IMG/M metagenome (GOLD analysis project Ga0306865, IMG submission 190441) | Saline lake microbial communities from Rauer Islands, Antarctica - Metagenome Torckler E5 #431 (v2) (version 2) | ecosystem: Environmental > Aquatic > Non-marine Saline and Alkaline >... | reverse complement strand
ATTACAATATGAATGGCTGTGATGCTGCATCACATGGGATTTCTATGTCAAAAATATAAACCGAGCCATACTTCTATATTTAAGAGATTGCTCGGCTTATATTAAATTATTTTGTCCAAAGTCTAAATACATTATTGTACATCAACCGAGTACCGAGTAACAAATACCGAAAAATATAAAAAATATGAAAAAACAGTTATTAATTTTTACAGCATTTTTAATGCTCACACTAAGCGTTCAGGCACAAATTCTAATTGATTCTACCCTTTCGGGACAACCTTTGGTTACCAAATTACGAACGGATTATACACCAAATCAGACGTTGGGATATAGCAACGGACGGGATATTATGTATTCCATTATTGATAATGACGGTAATAATGGAATCCACGGAATTTACACCGATTTTGTAGTTTATTGGACTCCTGGGAATGATCCCAGTTCTGACATTTATCAAAATGGAAGCGGTCTTAATGCCGAGCATATATTTCCGCAAAGTATGGGTGCAGGTAGTGAACCAGCTAAAAGTGATATGTATAATTTACGTGCGTGTCGAGTAAATGTCAATTCTGATCGTGGCAACTGTCCGTTTGGCGAAATTCCGGATGCCAATACTGACAGATGGTATCGAGAAGCGGTATTACAAACGAATATACCAGGTGCAAATATTGACGAATGGAGCGAAAAAGAAAGTGCTTCGAACTGCGTTTTTGAGCCTCGTGAATCGGTAAAAGGTGATATTGCGAGAAGCGTTTTTTACTTTTTTACAATTTATTCGAGTGCCAATGCAGCCTTTTTTAACGGTATGAAAGTGACGTTATTAAATTGGCATTATCAAGATCCCGTTGATGCGGCAGAATTGGACAGAAATAATCAAATACAATCGTATCAAGGCAATCATAATCCGTTTATTTTGGATAGTACTTTGGCACGTCGAGCGTATTTTCCGCAATATGTTGTGGTTTCGACCGAGGAAATTTCGGTGGCAGCGACAAAGGAAACTGTCATTTATCCAAATCCTTTTAATGACAAAATTACGTTTTCAGAATCCGTTGATTATGTCGTGATTATGGATGCAAAACAAGCGGTTGTTTTCCAATATGAAAACAAAAATCAGCCGATTTCAACCGTTGATGTTACTCATTTACCAAAAGGTGTTTATTGGATTCAATATGCAATTGGTGATAAGAAAGGAACTAAAATGGTAGTCAAAAAGTAGTATTTTGAACTAAACCACTATACATTTTTAATTGAACCACAAAGAGCCACAAAGTGGTATTCAATAGATTGTTAGTACGTTATCTTTGTTTAATTTGTGCCTTTGTAGTTCAAATTCTTATTTTGTATAGTATTGTGCTTTAATATTAAATGTTAAGCGTTGAATATTTATCGCAATAACTTGAAAATCAGTTTTTTAAGTTCGTAAAACGCGGATATAGACTTACGTCTTAACGTAGTATTTTTTTTAATTAAAAAAAAATTAGAGATAAAAATTGAGCTGCATAAGTCACAATAATCTACATAAATTTTGATTTTGGCAAAGCCAAAACACATCGAATATTTACGGAGTAAATAAAAAAATTGATGTGGTTTATGTGGTTCAATTTTCCATTTCTATCTCGCCTCAATATCTTCAATTCGACCTTTCGGAATCGCCTCAATTAATTGCTGCGTATATACTTTTTGAGGATGATTATAAATATCATCTGCTACCCCAATTTCCTCGATTTTGCCTTGATTCATCACAATCATTCTATCGCTCATAAACTTCACAACCGACAAATCATGCGAAATAAAAATATAGGTAAAACCATATTGTTCTCGCAATTCCATCAATAAATTCAAAACTTGTGCTTGAACCGAAACGTCCAAAGCAGAAACCGATTCATCGCAAATAATAAACTTAGGATTCAGTCCCAAAGCCCGTGCGATACAAATTCGCTGCCGCTGACCGCCCGAAAACTCATGCGGATAACGCTCATAATGTCGAGCTTCCAGACCAACAGTTTGCAACAGTTCAATCACTCGCTGTTTTCGTTCTGCATCGGTATTCAAAATATTATGGACTTGCATCGGTTCAATAATCGCATTGCCGATGGTCATTCGAGGATTCAAGGATGAATACGGATCTTGGAAAATGATTTGCACATCTTTCCGCAAAGCCTTGAGTTCTTTTGACGATAGTTTTAAAATATCTTTTCCTTCAAAAAAAACTTCGCCTTCTCGTGCTTCCGTCAATCGCAAAATCGTGCGACCAAGCGTCGTTTTACCGCAGCCAGATTCACCAACCAAACCCAAAGTTTCGCCAGGATAAACGACAAAACTCACATCATCGACCGCTTTGACATATTTAGTTGTTTTACCAAAAAAATTCTTTTCTGATGGAAACCAAGTTTTTAGGTTTTTAACTTCCAAAATTGGCGTTTGCCCCTCCAAAGTTTTCAATCTTGCCTTCGTTGTTTCGGGTTTAACTTTTACGGATTCGATGATTTCGCTTAACAAAACTGCCTTTTCAGTAATATTAATTGAGCCATCTTCATTTTTTGTCACGTCCATAAAATCAGCAACCACGGGCAGTTTTTCCATACGATAATCTAACGGCGGACGACAAGCCAGCAAACTTTTGGTGTAAGGATGTTGCGGATTTAAGAAAATATCTTTAATCGAACCTTGCTCGACAATTTTACCTTTATACATGACAATCACACGGTCAGCGACTTCCGCAATCACGCCCAAATCGTGCGTTATAAAAATAATAGACGCATCAATTTCACGGCGCAAATCTGCCATTAATTCCAAAATATGTTTCTGAACCGTCACATCTAAAGCCGTCGTTGGCTCGTCTGCAATCAAGATATTTGGATTGCAAGACATCGCCATTGCAATCATTACCCGCTGCTTTTGTCCGCCCGAAAGTTGGTGCGGATAAGCGTTGAAAATTCGTTCTGGGTCAGGCAATTGCACTTTTTCAAAAAGGTCTAAGGTTAACCGTTTTGCTTCCGATTTCGAGGGTTTTTGGTGTAATAAAATCGCTTCCATGACTTGATTTCCACAGGTAAAAACAGGATTTAAAGAAGTCATTGGTTCTTGGAAAATCATCGCAATTTCGTTGCCACGATACTGCCGCATTTCCTTTTCCGGGATTTTTAATAAATCAATCGATTCAGTATTATCATTGGGATAATACAAAATTTGCCCCCCAATAATATTCCCAGGAGGTGACGGAATCAGCTGCATAATCGATAACGAAGTCACTGATTTTCCTGAACCAGATTCACCAACAATACCGACCGTTTCGCCACGATGAATCGTAAAACTTACCTTATCTACCGCCTTCGTTACGCCTTCGTCAGTAGAGAAATACGTCTGTAAATCAATGACTTCTAATAATTTTTTCATTTTAATAACAACTTTAAAGGAGTCGGACGCTTTAAAAGCGTCCGACTCCTTTCCTTCTCAAAAAAACCTTAGGCTTTCTTCCGAATCAAACCCTCTTGAACGACCGAAGCTACCAAAATTCCATCTTGATTAAAAATATTTCCACGACAAAAACCACGAGCATTTGACGCACTCGGACTATCGACAGAATATAACAACCAATCATCTACTCGAAAATCACGAAAAAACCACATCGCATGATCAATACTCGCCATTTGTAAATTTTTCGTACCGTAAGAAAGACCATGCGGTTTTAATGCCGTTGTCAGTAAATTATAATCCGAAGAATACGCCAAAACGCTTTGATGCAATGCCAAATCATCCGGCATATCGCCATTTGCTTTGAACCAAATATTACTATAAGGCGGCTCTTTTTGAGGATTAAAAAGATTAGGAATAACGGTCGGTTTAAAAATAATCGGTCGCTCCCGTCCTAATACTTTTTTTAGTTGTTCGGGCATCATTGATCCTGCTTTCGCAAATAATTCTCTATCGCTAAAAAGCTCGTCAGGTTTTGGTACATCAGGCATTTCAATTTGATGATCGAAGCCTTCTTGTTTCAATTGAAACGAAGCCAAAAGCGAAAAAATTGGTCGTCCGTGCTGAATTGCTGTGACGCTACGAGTCGTAAAACTACCGCCATCTCGAACCCTATCCACACTAAAAACGATTGGTGCATCAATATCACCTGGCAAAATAAAATAGCCGTGCAGAGAATGTGCAACTCTATCCGTCGGTACTGTTGAACTCGCTGCTCGCAATGCCTGTGCTAAAACCTGTCCACCGAAAACGCTCTTACTACCCACATCTTTACTCGTCCCCCTATATAAATTTTCTTCTAAACGCTCTAATTCTAAATGCTCTAATAAATCGGAAACATGTTTCATTTTTACTTTTTTTTAGGTTTAAAGTTATTTTGATAAACATATCACAACAAACCTATGAGGTTTTGAAAATCCCATAGGTTTTATCAACTTTATACCAAATTATTAATTTATCGAATTTGCGACTGCAAAGGTAAGTTCTAAGAATTGATTAAACTAAAAAAGGAGTTGCTCAAATGATTTGAACAACTCCTTTTTTCATCTTGAAAAGATAGTATATTACTCTGATTTTATTTTTACAAATCCTGCAAATTTTGATGTTTTGCCTGGCGTAATTCGCCCCTCAACAGTATAAATATATAAACCATCTCTTACTTTAGAGCCTTTATTATCTATTCCATTCCAAATATTTTTTGATTTTTCTTCAAAGACTTTATTGCCTTCCATATCGTAAACACACAATTTCAAAACGGCAATATTACCATCAATTTTGAAAGGTGCAGCATTTGGATTAAAAGTCATTGGCACTAAAACTTTCACATCACCCTCATTATAAGTATCTTCTTCGATGAAATTAAATCCAGAAAAAATATCCTTTACACCGCTTCCTGCTGAACCATCCTGAAAAGGTGTTGTCGTGAAATCAGAAGTACGATTGTTTGTTGTTGACTCAATTTTCTGGGCATAAATACAAACTGTTATTAAAATGAATACTATGGTTGTTAATAATTTCATGTTTTTATATATTTAAGATGTGATTCTAAAAACTTATTTTCAAATGATGTTGTAAAAATGTACTCTTATTCCTCTAAAAAAATAAAGGAATATATACAATCGTACCATTCAAAACACAACGATTAATATATAAATTATTGTTACAAATCAATTAAACTTATTAATCTGTGACACAAATATTTTACGAATTTTAATAATTTATCTTTTTTAACATATGAATTTCAAAATCAAAATCATTTTTTTCATTAGCGGCTTGTGTTTTTACGATTGTCTTCTCCCAGTCTTCTAAATTAATCGTAGGAAAAAACGTATCTCCTGCTAATTCGGTCTGCACTTCGGTATAATAAATACAATCCAAAATCGAAAAAGCCTGCTCATAAATTGTTCCACCACCGATAATAAACGCTTCTGTTTCGCCATTTTCGTCAGCTATCGTTAAGGCGGCTTCCAAACTATTCACCACAATTACACCCGTCGCCACGAAAAACGGATTGCGAGTAATCACAATATTTGTTCGTTTCGGCAGCGGTTTACCGATAGATTCAAATGTCTTTCGTCCCATAATAATATGATGATTCATCGTCGTTTGCTTAAAGAATTTAAAATCTTCTTGCAAATACCACGGAATCTCATTATCACTTCCAATTACGCTATTTTTTGATGCGGCAACTATTGCTGATACTTTCATAATTTTCATTCTTGATTATTCTAATTTTAAATCTTGATAAGGGTCAATGATAAATATTTTTTTTCAAAGAAGGTCTTCAAACCTTCATATTTCGTCTTTCTTTGTATTTTGTGTTCTGCTAAAATAGGCTGAATGTATCAAAATATGGCTCTTTGACAATTTCTGCACGTAGCGGCTATTTTAGCTTCCGAAAAGTCTCAAAATCCTTGCGGCAGCTAAAGACAGCCGTTACGAAAATCTCAATTTATTCGAATTTTGCAGAAATTGTCAAAGAGCCCAAAATATTTTACACCTAAATATTAAAAGGAAATCGTAGCATTTCATATATTTCCTCTTATTTTGACTACAAATACAAACAATCACAAAGCTATGTTACAAGACGGTCTTTATGCCTTTTTTATGAAACATCAAGAAGAATTTCAAGCGGAATTAAAAAAATACGAAATCACGCCAAATGAGGAAAGTATTAGACAAATGCACGTTTGTATTAAAAAAATGCACGTAATTTTTGAATTATTACAACATTTGACAAACGGGAAAATTAGTGCAACACGGCAATTAACCGACTTTCGAGTAATTTCTAAAAATACAATGGCTATTCAATTTTTTCGATTACAATTACATTTATTAGCGGCTTACAAAATACAAATCCCTTACGACTTTTCAGAATATTCAGATTATTTGAATACTAAAATTCGTGAAAAACGTGACCTTTCTCGATTGAACAAAGTAAATATTAAAACCTCACAATTAATTGAAAATCAACTGTTAGTAAAACATTTTATTTTAGTCGAATTACAAAAAAAGGAAATTTTAGAAGGAATTTATAGCTTTTTAAAAAGCCGTTTTTCTAAAATCGAAAAATTAGTAAAAGAAAAAACGAAAGGCGATTTACATCAAATTCGAATTTGGTATCAAGAAATTTATTACACACTATCCTTAGTGAATAAATATCATTTACAATCTAATAAATTTAAGTTAGTTTTGGAAAAAATTAAAGTATTTGACCGACAAATTATGGTTTGCCATGATTTGTCGGTGCTTCGTGATGGCTTCAATGAGTATCTTGATAAATTTCCAACGCTACGTTATAAAGTGACGTATCAGACTTTGCAATCTCAAATCAATATTAATGCAGAAAATAAAAGGCAAGAACTTCAAACACAGTTAATTGAAGCGATTTTACCACAATTGAATAAATTGATGCCTTTTTTAAAATTATAAACCGAAACCTACGGAATAATGTAGGTTTTGCTTATAAAATGTCCTTTTTATTGTCAAAAACAGAAAAGTCTTAGTTTAAATTTCTTTTTTTTTTTGTTATTCCAATTTGAATTTTGTTATTTCGCTTCATAATGAACTTTTATAATTATCAACATAAAACCTTATTGCCTTTTTGGGTGATTTTATAATAAAACACAATGCATTTATGAAAAAATTATTTACCTTATTATTGGCGACACTTTTTACGCCTCTACTGTTATTAGCACAAGAGCCGCAAGGTTTAGATGAACGAATCAATACTGCAGTCGAGCCGATTTCTACCGCTATCGGAAATATTGTATTTTTTGGTTTTGAAGTAAGTGGCGTTGATATTCCAATCGTGTTAATTGTATTAATTGGCGGAGCAACTTACTTTATGATTTATTTTGGTTTTCCAAATATCACTCGTTTTGGTTTAGCAATCAATGTCGTTCGAGGAAAATATGACAGCTTAGCTGGCGATTCAAGTGGAAATGAGAAAGAGGTTGGTGATCCTGATATTATTACGGTTGACGGTGATAATATAGATACAATTCGGGTGGAAGGACATCATGGCGAAGTGACCCCTTTTCAAGCTTTGACGGCCGCCTTGTCTGCAACCGTTGGTTTAGGAAATATTGCTGGTGTTGCGATTGCGATTTCAGTCGGTGGAGCTGGTGCAACTTTTTGGATGATTTTAGCTGGTTTTATCGGTATGGCTTCCAAATTTGTGGAGTGTACCTTAGGTGTAAAATATCGTGAAATTGGACCTGACGGAACCGTTTATGGTGGGCCGATGCACTATTTAAGTAAGGGTTTAGAAGAAAAAGGCTTAGCCGGTTTGGGTAAAGGTTTAGCCATTTTTTATGCTATTATGATGATAGGCGGTTCATTTGGTGGTGGAAATATGTTTCAAGCAAATCAAGCAAGAGCACAGTTTTCTCAAATGATTGGTTCTGACTCTGGCATGATTGGGACTGGTTTTGGAATTGTAATGGCAATTTTAGTTGCGATTGTAATTTTAGGTGGAATCAAGCGAATTGGTAAAGTAGCAGAACGTATTGTACCTTTTATGGTTGGTGTCTATGTTTTAGGAGCAATCATTGTTTTAGTCTTAAATGCTACCGCAATTCCTGCTGCTTTCGGAGCTATCTTTGAAGGTGCATTTACAGGTGCAGGTATCACTGGTGGATTCTTAGGTGTATTAATTCAAGGTTTCCGTCGTGCAGCATTCTCGAATGAAGCTGGTGTTGGTTCAGCTTCTGTTGCACACTCTGCCGTTCGGACGAAATATCCTGCAAGTGAAGGTATCGTAGCCCTTTTAGAGCCTTTTATTGATACCGTTATTGTTTGTACAATGACTGCTTTAGTAATTATCATTTTCCAATCGAGCGGTGCTTTTGAATATGGAAATTTAGATGCGAGTTCATCTGTGATTATGAATGATGGAAGTGTTTTAGATGGCGTGAACTTAACGGCTTCAGCTTTTGAATCCGTTATTCCTGGCTTCTCTTATGTATTGACAGTGGCCGTAATTTTATTTGCATTTTCAACCATGTTATCTTGGTCTTACTACGGTTTACAGGCTTGGAAATATCTATTTGGAAAAAGTAATATAGCAGATTTGACTTACAAAATATTATTTTTATTATTTATCGTAATCGGTTCAGCAGCAAGTTTAGGAGCAGTGATTGAGTTTTCAGATGCGATGATTTTTGCGATGATTTTCCCGAATATGATTGGTTTGGTGATTTTAGCACCGAAGGTTAAAATAGAAGTGAGACGCTATTTGGCTGCAATCAAATCAGGTGTATTAGATGTTGACTAAAAATACTTATTTTAGCTGACTTTACTATAAAGTAATAAAAACGGAGTTGGAGGTTATTGATTCAAATTAAAAGATACAATGATTCAACTCCGTTTATGGTAAATGACAACGTTGAACAGAATAAAGTAAATTATATTCAACTTAGATATTAAATATTTAAGTTATTTTTAACCCCTTAACAACTAAACTCTTAAAAGAAAATAGCTAACCTATTTTACGGTAAAAATGACCTTTATTAACCAAGGTGTTAGCTGAAGATAATTTTGAATTATAATTTTTTTAACTTAGATTTGGGAGGGAATAATCTGAGTCTAAATTATTCAGTGGCTTTTATCATCCAGCCAAAAATTAATACTAACATTTGATTAATAAGCGGAAGCCGAAAAGCTAAAGAGTAGGCATTAACTTCAAAATTTCATTCAATTATGAAACAATTTATTCTTCTTTGTACGTTTCTTTCTTTCCTTGCTTTTAACGTAGAAGCAGCAGGAAGCTTTAATGATGATACAAAAGAAAATTTCGCTACCTATTTGCAAAATAACTTAGAGAGTGAGGGCTTCTCAACGACAACTGTTAAAGAAATCGAAGCAGAAATTGGTCGTAAATTAACATTTAAAGAAAAGGTTGCTGTTAAAGTCTTGAAAAAAGATGCTAAGAAATCAGCAACGGCAGGCGGTTCTAAAAGTCAATTAGTCGCTTTATTATTGTGCTTTTTCCTCGGAGCTTTAGGAATTCACAGATTTTACTTAGGTTATACAGGAATTGGAATTATTCAATTATTAACTGGCGGAGGTTTCGGTATCTGGCTTTTAATTGACTTCATCCGAATCATTATTGGTGATTTGAAGCCAAAAGATGGTAATGATTACGATCCTTCATTATAATTTGACTTGAGTACTGAATTTCTTGTTTTAGTCTTAATAATTTCGAGTTGTAAGGCTCAGAATATATTTCATAAAAAACTAGATACAAGTGGTTGAAAGATCAAAAAGTGCGTCAAAAACAGGTATAATATAAAACTAAAATCAAGAAACCCCTTGAAGCTAATATAGTTTCAAGGGGTTTTCTTATTTTTGCGGTGTAATGGCGATTTTAATCGCTAAAAAACAGAAAACCAACTAACGACTAAACTTGCCTAATACAGGCAGGGTCGTCGGTACTTACAAAACTTAAAAAGCTATGCGAGTTTATTTTGACAATGCAGCAACGACACCAATTCACCCCGAAGTTCGGGAGGTAATGCACGATGCAATTGATAATTTTTATGGTAATCCGTCTTCAATTCATAATGAAGGTCGGAGTGTTCGTGCGGCACTTGAAAAAGCAAGAAAAACAATTGCCAACTATTTGAATGCGTCTATTGGTGAAATATTTTTCACTTCGGGCGGAACAGAAGCCAATAATATGGCTTTAAAATGTGCAGTTCGTGATTTAGGTGTGAAGCGGATTATCACTTCTCCGATTGAGCATCATTGCATTTTGCACACGGCTGAGGCATTAAAAAAGGAAAAAAATATTGAAGTTGTTTTTGTGAAGATTTCTAAAAAAGGTTGTATTGATTTGAACGATTTGGAATTGCTTTTGAAAAATAGCGATAAAAAAACCTTGGTTTCTTTGATGCACGCCAATAATGAAATTGGAACGATTTGCGATATGCCGCAAATTTCGGCTTTGTGCGAAACGCATAACGCTTATTATCACTCCGATACCGTTCAAACAATTGGGCAGTTACCAATTGATGTACAAGCGACAAAAATTAACTTTTTAAGCGGTGCAGCTCACAAATTTTATGGCCCTAAAGGGGTTGGTTTTATTTATATCAATGGCGATAATACGATAAAACCCTTCATTGATGGCGGTTCGCAAGAACGCAATATGCGTGGTGGAACAGAAAATGTTTACGGGATTTTGGGCATGGCAAAAGCGATGGAATTGTCTTACGAAAACATGGAATCGAATCAAAATTACTTGCGTGAAATAAGAACTTATTTTATGAATCAATTGCAAGAAAACTTTGACGGCATGGAATTTAATGGCGATTTTGACGGTAATTATTTACCAAAAGTACTGAGCGTTTCGTTTCCGCCAAGTCCAAAAAATGAAGTTTTGATGTTTTCGTTGGATATTATGGGCATAAGTTCGTCGGGCGGAAGTGCTTGCAGTTCGGGAGCAGAGGCTCGTTCGCACGTTTTGGAAGCGATTAATTTTGATGAAGATAGAGTTGCCGTTCGGTTTTCATTTTCGTCATTTAACAAAAAAGAAGAAGTCGATTTCGTAATTGAAAAGTTAAAGACGATTATTACCAAAAATGTAAAAGTATTAACGACAGCTTAATTTTTATCATCTTCACGAGTTAATTATAAATTGAAAATAGAAGAATTTTTATAGGGTATTTTTGAATCAATTGACGTTTATTTAAACCGTCAATTGGTTTTTTTTTGCGACCCTATAACGATTGTTAAACAACTAAAATTATAACCATGATAATTGAAACTCAAGATGGTTCACATTCCATTTTTTCAGAAAAATTTGGCGTAAGTTACCATTCAAAATACGGTGCAATTCAAGAAACCGAACACGTTTTTATCAATGCAGGTTTGAGAACCAAAGCGGCAGAACAAAGCGAAATTTATATTTTAGATATTGGATTTGGAACTGGTTTAAATGCGTTTATGACGTTTTTGGAAAGCAAAAAATTAGGTTTAAAAATTCATTATACAGGCGTTGAAGCATATCCGATTACGCTGGAAGCGGCAAAGCAATTAAATTATGCCGAACAACTACAACTACCTGAAAATCAAGCGGATTTTATCAAAATGCACGAAGCAAATTGGAACGAAACGGTTTCTATTGGCAATAATTTTCAATTGACGAAAGTCAAAAAAAAGTTTGAGGATTTAGATTTTAATAATCAATTTGATGTCATCTATTTCGATGCTTTCGCACCAACTTCACAACCCGAACTTTGGGAAATTCCATTATTGGAAATTATGTATAATTCCTTAAAAACCAAAGGCATATTTGTGACGTATTGTGCCAAAGGACAATTCAAAAGAAACTTAAAATCGGTCGGTTTTCAAGTCGAAGCCTTGGCAGGGCCTCCAGGAAAACGGGAAATGACGAAGGGCGTGAAGGTTTAGGATTGATATTTTTTATGGCTAATATTGTCAGTAATTCTTGGTTTAAAAAATTCGTAATATGCTTTATAACTAATTGAGCTATTTTTATGATTAATTCGTAAAAACGGTGGCATTAAACAGGCGACTTTACGATTGAACGCTGCCCTACCCTTTCAAGGTGGTTATTTCGCATAAAAATCAATACTATTTTTCATAATATTTAAAACATTAGTGACCAGTTTTTTATTAAAAATTATATAAAATCAAAACCAATCTATTTCCATTTTCGACTTTTGCCATTTTTGCACAAGACTTCAAAACTTAG
>Ga0306865_1000625_pt1 | contig 12207 bp, 14 predicted proteins | sample AntRauTorckE5431_FD_190441 | JGI IMG/M metagenome (GOLD analysis project Ga0306865, IMG submission 190441) | Saline lake microbial communities from Rauer Islands, Antarctica - Metagenome Torckler E5 #431 (v2) (version 2) | ecosystem: Environmental > Aquatic > Non-marine Saline and Alkaline >... | reverse complement strand
TTTTGTTTTTCTTTTTGGTTTTCATTTTCAACAAGAGATACACAAAAAATCTCAGGGGTAAATGAGGGGTCGTGTAAGTTTGTTATAGGAAGATTACACGACCCCTCATTTACCCCCAACGCTGTTTGACGCTATCCATCGTTGTAAAATAAGATATTTTAAATAAGATATATTATTCTACTACCATCATTCGTCATATTCTTTTTTCCCATTATATATTCTTCTCGTTATTTTATTCGTTTTCTTATATAAAAGGTCGTTGTACATTTTGATCTTCTTTGGATCAATCATAAAAATAGGTGACAATCCATACATATCTGCTTTTAGTTTTTCAAAGAGTTCATCGTTCTGAAACAAGGGATCTTTTTTAAATTGTTCTATCTTGTTATGAGGTATAAAGTGAATACCATTCCGTTCTGTTGTATATTTAAAAATAGATTGTGTCTCCATATATATATAAGATTTTATTTAAAGTATTCATGGTATATCTTTGAAATGGATTTTAATAATTTAGTATTGGTTATTGTATTGTCACTCCAGTTGTTTAAAAATCGTTCAAAATCTTCGACATAAGTGTCATCCATTTGTTTGTGTTCTAAAGCGTAATCAAAAAGTAGACAATTCCATCCGCATACATCGCTATGGATATTCTGAATGTGTCTGTTACTATAGGCAATGGGTCTTAAGTCTTTCAAGTAAGTGGATACTTCAATAGGCATGTCAATTCCAAAACTATCAAAATATATTGCTTCGCATACCTTCTCTTTATTTTTCTTACCTTTGTAGTTGTCTCTATCTTCATCACAAACAATTTTAAAACAAACTAAATGAGTTCCTGCTTCGTGAGCATCACTCATGTTGATATAATATGTCCCTATTTGATGAGGTATTGGTTCTAATTCATCTTTACTAAAAACACCCACGATTGGTAAGTCCATTCTTTTACACAAACGATGTAAATCAAAATTGGTTAAACTCATATGCTTTATACACATATTTATTTTACATGATGCGTTCACCACTTCCACCGTTCTGAAAACTACTTTGTGGAGTAAATGGATGATTCTGTGGAGAATACAAAGTAGCATAAGGACTAAAGGTTGGCATATCACTCGCTGGTCTTACCATAGCACCTTTGCGTCCTTTTCCTTTCATTCCATACCCTCGTTTGTTAATATCGTCTGCAAGTGCTTTTCCACCAGCAGTTCCAAGCGATGAACCCATTGCCCCACCAAAAGCACCACCCATGGCAGAACCACCAACTGCTCCTAAAACTCCACCAGCAATGGGTAATACGAACTGTGCTTCATCACCTATTCGTTTTCCAAAAAGTGCGGTTTTGCCTTTGTTTGCTCCCTTTTTAAAATCTTTTCCTGCTTCCTTTGCTCCTTTTTTTATTTCTTTTCCAAGTTTTGAAAAAAATCCACTACCTTGTTTGTTATTACGAATAGATGCCATATAATCTTTTGCTTCTTGAGAACCTTTTTCAAATCGTGGCACACGATGAGGATATGGTTTGATAACTTTTCGTCCTTGGTCAGGGAAAGTTCTCATTCGTCCCAGATCTTCCTCATCAAAGTCACATCGCACGACGGCAGGGTATCTTTTTCGCATTCCTGAACCGCTTAAACCTTGTGCACTCAATCCAGAACCTGATAATCCGTTTCCTGTAAGTCCCGCTCCTGCTTTTCCGTAAAGACGTGGAATCCGATATCCGACTCCGTCGCAATTGGCAGTTGATACGGCATGCGCCTTGTGTCGGGTCATTTGTCGTTCGTAGTGTGTAGTGCCTCGATATAGCACCATCACCCGATACGACCGGGGAGGCAAAAGAAATAATAAAAGGCACCCCTGCTAGGGAATAAAATCTCGATTTCGGCTGTAGAAGAACGCAGCTTCCCAAAATCATGATTATTGACACAAAGCGCAATGTGAAGCAAAGTCCACATATGGCTCCCACCAAGGTCGCACCGCTTTCGGTTTTGCTGTCTAGTCTAGCATCAGTAGTCAATTGAATAAAGAACCGCTAAATAGCATCGGATTTACGCTCCACATAAATGCTAAAATGCTTTTCGGGTGTTATATTCTAAATTACGCCGTCCTTGTGACCCGGAAGCATACCGATGTGGGTGTGTGAGTAGAAAAGATGCCCGTGCACACCAAAATTGGCATATAATTTTGAAAATAGAGGTCTTAGGCATGCCCTTTAGAAAATGATTATAGCTCAATTGGGTTATATATATGATTTCACCAAAGTTCTGTACGCGAAGTGTCTTCATCTGCGCTTATCCTCGGAAGCTACGGGCATTTTAACTTCAAAAATGACCGCGATTTTGTGGGTGTCGAGCATTTAGCCAACTTTAAACGGCGTCGTAACAAGCGTTTCAAAGGCTTTCAGGAACACTAATTAGTTTGTCCAAGCTGATACCTTCCAAAAATGACCCGTTTTGGGGTATGTTCCGATACCAAAAATTATTGTCTAATTTTCCCAGCACAAGAAATGCCGGCGGTCTGGATGGTTCGTACTCCGGGCTCAAAACTTTTTGACCAGGGTTCAATTCCTGTTGTCGCCGTCCCTTTTTTGAGACAATTCCTGTTGTCGCCGTCCCTTTTTTGAGACAGGCCCCGAAGGGCCGAAATTAGAAGACTAACAGGTAGAGAAGATTTTTTTTTTCATTGATTTTTTTTCACGCCCCTTTTTTCAGATCAGCTCGAACGCCAATGCAGCCCCAAACCAAGACTATGCCTGAAACATTGGCAAAAAGATTCCGCCGAGCCCCGCTAATATTTTTCTTCTCGTATTCCTGTGCGTAGAAAGCGCCGGAATAGCCCACCAAATTTTTAATAACTGAACTTTGAGGCGGTAGTCATTCGCATCTAGCTACGCCAATGTGCCTTCACAGCATTTTCGAAGCTTTTATGATTTCGCCGAGTAGAACCCAAGAAGATTTTTTTTAAAGACCACAATACTTCGCAAGAGTACGCAGCAGCGTGTGCGCGTCGAAGGATAGTAAGAACCATTGTCAGAAACCATCACATGTTGCTCAGCTTCGCGGTCGTTGCCAAGTGCCGACGCGCTTCCAACTAAAAAAAACTCAATGCTCTCTACCGTGAGCACACAACTACGGTGCAAATTCGCCCGCATTGATTTTCAACTCACAGACGACTGAGCCGCACCTTCTAAATGCTGATGGTGTGTTAGTCCAGTGCATGTTGGCCGAATGCTTAGAACTTTATCGCTGGAAGTGTTTTTTTGTACTAGCTGGCAGTTATTGGCACGAGCACTGCCGCTGCTGCCAATGATTTACTAATCTTAAGATAAGTGTAACGAAATCATAATTCTTAGGAGCCTCGAAATTGACGATGGCAGATAATCCCTTTTGGTTTCTTCCAGATGGCACTCTAGTCAAGTGAAGGTAGATTTTAAGGCTGGCCAATAAAGATTGCTGCCAATGATTTACTAATCTTAAGATAAGTGTACCGAAATCAGAATTCTTAGGAGCCTCGAAATTGGCGATGGCAGATAATCCCTTTTGGTTTCTTCCAGATGGCACTCCAGTCAAGTAAAGGTAGATTTTAAGGCTGGCCAATATAGAAACCTTCCATCTATTTTGATAGCTCAAAAAGATAATAAATATCAATGGAACTGCATAAAACTTCGAGCACTAAGGTAGCTTATTTCTTGCAAGCGGTGCGCCCGGCTAGCTCCTCTAGCTAGGTAGTGGTAGTGGTAGGAAGCACTAAAAATCTGGCACTTCACCCGTTGGACCCCCAGAAAGGGGCCCCCTTTTTTCGATTTTTACCCCACGTTTTTCTTGCAGTTACTGCAACTAGGCAACGTATGAAGCATTTCGCACTACTTTTCAGCGCTGGTAACAAGCATACGGTCTGTATACGGCCGTCCAAAAATCCTGGAAATCCCCGTACTTTTTTTGCTGCGCTTTTTGGGAGGTGCTCTGCCGCCTTTTTGTAGTGGCTTACTTCCCACTTCCCCCTTCCGGATTTCCGGATGTTACTGTTGTTCCAATAGAAAGACTCCCATGATCACGGCAAAGGCCCCGAAGGACCGGAATTATAGTTATAACAGGCAGAAAGACAACGAAATCCAGCTTATACTAGAAAAGTTGATTACAAGGCACACATGCCCGAGCGGCATGAAAGTGATGGTACAGATCTGTAACAGTGGCCCTTGGTAGAGGTTTCCGGTTTGTGTGAATTTCTCCAAGATAATTCACCTTGTAGAATTCCCCGTATATCAGAACAATCTCGGAATGAAAGAATTCGGGTCGGCGGTTCGATGAATGTGAACAGAACACAGCGGACTTTTTCTGACTTGACGCTTGACGTTTCTCTTTTGAGGAATGGGTCTGGTCTCTGGTCTATCTCCTTTGATGAATTATTTCAGGTCTGCCTTCTCATGGGCCCAAGCAATAATCCTAAACCTTTATAACTTCATTGCTTCCGACCACACGCGCTCAGGCGAAGAAGGATTCTCGCCCGATGGCAGCAATTGCTGCTATGTCGGCGGCAGCCATTGCTTACCGCAAAGCGGTTAAAAAGACTCGCACATCAAATGGGAAGGAAATCCCGTTGTGGCTCAAAGAGTTCCGGGATCGCATGCCCGAGCTCACAGTTTTCGACTCGGAAACCAAAGCAAAAGCAAAAGAAAATCAGTTTGAAGTGAAAAAGCGCGAGCTTGCAGACTCCAGCGACTGGTACGACCAGGTCGCGTGGTTTACCTACAAACACCTAACATCCAAAAACTGGTTCGAGGCCTTTATCATGCTCAACATTCTACTTCTCGGCTTGGCGACGGGGCTGGACCTAGAGTACTCGGAAGCTGGCTACAAGGGAACCGTTGCCTTCGTAGACTTCGTCGGTGATTTTACGGTGTGGGTATTCACCGTTGAGTGCGTCTTGAAGCTCGTCGCTGAAGCGTGGCGGCCAGAGCGCTATTTTCAGGACCCTGCCAACGGCGCTTTCAACACCTTCGACTTCGTGATTGTGGTTGCTGGCTGGACCTTGGCAAGCATCGGGGGCGGAGCAATTGGTGCCCTCCGGATGCTGCGGCTGGTGCGGCTGCTTACCTTTGTCAAGGGCATCAAACAGCTTCGCGTCATCGTGAGCGGCTTACTAACGGGCATGAAGTCAGTGTCCTACATCGTCATACTGCTGCTCCTCGTCATTTACATGTTCGCAATTTTGGCGTGCCTGCTCTTCGGTGCCAACGACCCAGCGCGCTTCGGAACGGTAATGCTGCCACTCAATTTTTGCGGGAGTTTTCATTACTTCAACCAACATATCCCATCACAAACCTTCTTTAGGTGGCCATCGCGATGCTGAGTCTGTTCCAGGTTTCCACCCTTGCATCTTGGACTTCGATCGCTTATACCTCGTGGTTTGGTTGCTCCAAGTATGGCGGCGCACCATACGACGACTCTAACCCAAGCATGGTCTTTACTCCTTATGGAGCCTTTGAGGGCTATCGTTGCGATGCCGATTCGACATCCCAACTCACCGTGCTCATGTTTTTCTGGCTCTACATAATTTTGACCGCGTGGGTGATCATGGTAAGTAAGGTTGAATAGAGCTTTCTGTCCTGCTTGTGGCAAATAAATCTCTGTTGAATTGTCTGCGTCGTGATAACCTACTGTTGATTTAATGTGTTTTCCTTCGTAGTCGCTCTTCATTGGCGTTATTACCATGGGTATGTTCGAATCATTTCAAGAAATGAAGGCAGAAATCAAAGTAGAAAAGTATCACGAAAGACTCGAGAAAAACAATTCATCAGAAGAAAGTGTCTTATCGAAAATGCTGAGAGCAGCTCTCATCGATGAGCCAAACAAAAAGGTACTTTAAGAACATCATGTGATTCGATAATAATACGCTCAGTTCTGTAGTTGCAGGCATGAAGATTCATTTCTTATGCGCTTATTTACTTGAGCTGTTTCTGAGGCATTATTCAAGCATAACTTCATATCTGTAATCAATTGGCCTAATCTACCTTTTTAAGGTGGTGGTGAAAAAATCAGCCCATATCGCGTTCGAAAACACCTGTGCGTGGTGTAAGAAGCAGCGCGATTCAACGTGGCTTACAACCCTCGTAACTATAACCATCATCACGGTTGGCGTTATTATCGGGGTGGAGACTGATCAGTACTCGAGCTGCAACCGTTACAGTAACCGTGACAATCGCCCACCTAATATTATCCAGCGCTGCGAAGTGACATTTGTTTCCAGCTTTATGGAGGTAGCCTCACAGGCCATCTTTTCCGGCGAGGCATGTATAAAAATTCTATCTCATGGATACGAGCCAATGCGGTACTTGGACGACCCTTGGAACTGTTTGGATGCGTTTGTGGTCTTTACGGGCTTCGTGGAATTGACGCCCGCTCGTGTGATATTTGAGATCTTTCCTATGGTAGTTCTGCGGCTCCTCCGCTTATTGCGCGTGTTTCGTCTTGCGAAAGCTCTTCCAAGGCTTCGGTCGATTGTGGAAGCTCTGATGGAAGGGTTTTCTGCTGTCGGGTATTTATAACATGTACTTTTGTCAGTTTAATGAAATGCTAGATTTGACGATTTCTTCTTATCGCATGCCTTTCAGGTGGATAGTGCTTCTCATTGTTGTCTTTAACTACATCTTGGGATGTATGTGCATGCTCTTTCTCAAGAAGAACGACCCATATCACTTCGGTTCCATCAGTCGTGCAATGGTAATCATATGTTTGTTCAAAAACCTAGAAGGATTTATATGTACAGAAAGGTATAGTACGCAAGTTAGTTCCTCACCCATGTATTGGCTGTTCTGACAACTTTCATACATCTCCTCATACATCACCGTACTCCTGTTTAGTTTACGGTCTTGCGAATCGAAACGCTTGACTCGTGGGATCAAATTTTGCAGATTGCTATGCGCGGCTGTGATGCATATCCTGCCGGCTATGATTTTACTGACCGCCGCGGCAAGGGCTTGGGTGATGTCATCAGTCTGCGCTGCGATAATCCTAATGCATTGGGCTGGCTTGGTGCTTTACTTATGCTGGTCATTGTGATTTTAGGAAGCTTTGTGTTGCCAACGGTTTTGATCGGCATTGTAGCGATTTCTTTTGAAGAAGCAACCCAGAAAGCTATCAATGTGAGGGCGGTCATGGCTTCGATGGACGGGGTCATGGAACAGGTCCATGAACGGCTCCCGGGATACTTCACAGATAAGAAAATGGCAGAACTCAAGGAAATCTTTAACGAAATCGACGCTGATGGAGAACTCTCTATCGACATCAATGGTGGGAAAAGAGAGAAGTGTATACGCAATTTCTACGAAGTGCATTATTCACCATTGTATGTCTGTGTATCACATTGCTTTTATGGGCGGAAACCTTTTCTTATGAAAGTCGGTTTCTGGCACGCAAAGTTGAGCAATGTATCACTCTTTCTCTATCATCTTCTCATTTTGTACATTTTGCGCCACACTAACAGAGATGGTGCCGTTTTACAACATGTCGTTTGAGATTATATTCGACTGCACATGCCCTGAGGAACAAATGGAGGGCATGTTTCACCTCATTGACGGCGATTGCTCCTCAGCACTCGGATTTCCGGAATTCGTACTCTTCATTGCAGTGGTATCCATCATAATTCCACGAACCAATCTAAATAGCTTTCTTTGTGCCTTATGTGTGCACTGAATTATCGTATAATTCTGCGTTGATGTCATCCACTCATCATCTTTTCTTGTTTCCACCGCGCTCTTGAGCAGTTGAAGCGAATTGAAGCAGAATGCGATGCGGATCCAAACTTAGGAAAGCGTATGTTTGTGGGTTTAGATTCAAAATTTCAGCGACTCAAAAAAGGGCCCGACATGGAAGTTGAAACGAAGGAAAGCGATAGCACCCTGCCTGCAGAGAAGACATTATCATTTACGCCGTCAGTAAGGAAGCCCGAGACACCACCCCTCCCTCAGCCAGCAACATTGCCCCCCAAAAAATCTGACTTCGCATCAGTGCATCGAGTAGCAGCAGCGGAGTTGAGCTTGCCAGCCGTCCAGTACGGAAAGCGAGCGCAGCTACGGTATGATCCGCAGATACACTTGACGCACGTGGTACACATTGCTACTGCTTCCATCGCAGAATGCTTTCTCCACCCCTCTAAGGATCCCCCCAGCGCAGGAAAAACCGAAGCTTTCAGGTCTCCTAAATTGCAGAAGGAGCTGACCTCGCGACTATTTGATGTAGTAGCTAGCGAACTGATGTTTCGAGGTGCGGTTGCACGTACGCCGAAAACAGGTCCGGTGTTTGGACCAGCGCCGAATCCGAGAGATTTAGATGGTTTGATGAACGCTACCGTGACTCTCTTCGCTGGTGCACGTGCCAGCAAATCCGATATGGATCACTTGCCGCCACCACTGCAACCGCACGTGCTGCCACCATTGCCTCCTTTGACCACACCCAATCAAAGTAGCGCGAGGTCGATGTCGACCAACAAGACAGGGAAGCTAGAGGCCCTACTCAGCCCGGAGTCTGCGGGTCAATTTTTGGACGGGTCAGTGCGAGCTGCTGGGGTAGGTCATAGCACTGGTCGGTTGCTCAATTATGTTCAAAATGCAGCCAACCACGATCGTGACAACTCAAAGGATACATCATCGGTGGCAGATCTAACAAGCTCTTCTACTGCGGCACGGCGCTTCAAGGTAGGCAGATCAGCAGCGACTGTTGCCACAACGGAAGCACGCCACACCAGCAGCTTTCATGACAATGATGGCCACCTTAGCAGAACTAGCAAGCGCGCTGAAATTTTGCGTCAAACCCAAAAGACCAGGGGTGCATCTGAACCACGAGGCACGAGGCCAATATCAACAAAGCAAGACAGCTTTGAAGATCGTTTTCAGAAAGAACGCCGCCTACCACAGCCCAGGAATAGAGTACTCGCTCCTCCTCGTCCTCCTCTCAGTCGCAGCACAGGCGACGTAGGGGGTGCTTACTTGAGGCGCAATACTGGTGGCAGCATGAAGCATGATTTACTTCATGGCAGTAGAAGTGGCCGCTTTGGGCAAGAACTTGGTGGCAAATTTGATTCGCCGCAGATTCCGCGCTCGCACACTCCACCATCAACGCGCAGTCCACGTCGGCTTACTCCGCCTCCACGTAGCCCTAGTAATCGTGCAAGTGACTTCGGGAAGCCCAGCCCCAGCAACAGTAACACTAGCAACAACAGTGGAAGTAACAGTAACACAAATAGTAGCACCAACTTCATCGCTAGGAAGAACGGCAGCGCCGTCAATATTAACGTCAGCAGCAAGAGCAGTATTTCCCACAGCAGGAAGACAACGAACGAAACCAGTAGCTTTGGTAACAGAGACTCAAAGTATGAATTAGTTCCCCCGGTTAATGGACAGCTCAGTCGTGCGGCAGTCGAACGAAGCACCTCCGCCGCCTCTGGAGCTAACAGATGTACATCAGCAGCAGCGTGGGAGAAAATTTTGGCTCTGTTGGCTGCCGATAACCAAGCCGCTTGTGCGCTTGAAGAATTATTTAAAAGGGCACCTGACGGCTTCTTGGACCTCGATGAGCTCGCATTGAGCTTATCAATCAGTGGTGTGCCCTTAAAAGGCCCAGCGTTGCGGGGCTTTCAAGCAGACTGCGACCTCAACGGCAACGGCACAATTTCGCTCATTCAGTTTTTGCTGGCCGTGCAGTCCCGCCACAGTGGCGCTAAGGCAAATTCATATTCAAAAGGAAATGCACATGCTGCGACTAACACCTTGCTGTCTGGAAGCCATCATTGGTGAAAATCCTTATAGCTTCTTAGGTCTTGTTTGCGCTGCTTTGCTTTTCTTCTCTACCTGTTAGTCTTCTAATTCCGGCCCTTCGGGGCCTGTCTCAAAAGTAACTACTTGTGGTTCTCTTGCTTTTGCGTCTTCACAAAGAAGTCCAGCAGGCGTCCAGCAGTCCAATCAGCAATACCTGGCCTCCAATCTTCGGTCTTGAATCTTGAATCATTTCCCGCCGGTCCTTTCGTGGGGTGAGTGGTGAGTGTAGAGGCATCCTTAAGTGTACGCAAAATTGGTCGTAGCAAGTGGAAGGATACAATTTCTTTTGTATGCTTGCGTACTCTCAGGGATAACGAGATTTTACGAAGGTTCGCACCTCCTGCTAGACGGACAGTATGTCAGCCATCGCTGTCATGTCCGCGGCGGCCCTTGCTTACCGCAAAGCAGTCAAAAAGACCCACACATCAAATGGAAAGGATATCTTGTTGTGGCTAAAGGAGTTCCGGAATTGCATGCCTGAACTTTCAATCCTTGAGTCGAAGGCCAAAGCCAGCTCCAGCTTGAGTGTGAATATAATTCATCACGCTTGTAGATTTATGGGTACTTTTGTCAAGAAATGATTCTGTTTTGTGCCTTTAATGAATGTTAGGAATATATCCGAGGGCAAGACTAAAATTGTATCACTCTTTTTGTATGGTAGTCCCTCTTCATTGGCGTCATTACTATGGTTATGTTCGAATCGTTCGAATATATGAAGGCAACAATAGAAGAAGTATACTACGAAAGGCTCAAGATAAATAATTCAACAGATGAAAGTGACTTATCGAGAATGCTTAGAGCAGCGCTCATGAAAATTCCTAACAAAAAGGTACCACCTTACTTTATGCACAGGGAATGGTCTTGGTGATTTATTATGCTGACCTCTTAAACCACCTAATTTTGAAATCCGAATATGTTACCCATTTCTCTCGGCCGTAGTGATAACCTCGACGCATATCGCATTCGAAAGCCTTTGTGAATGGTGTAAGGAGAAGCGTGATTCGACATGGCTCACTACTCTCGTGACTGCAACCATCATCGAGGTCGGCGTTCTCATAGGATCGCGACCGATCAATATTCGAACTGCACCCACTTCAGTAACCGTGACAATCGCCCACCGGGTAACATAGAGCGCTGTGAAATGACTTTTGAGTCAATGTTTATGGAAATTTTATCGCTGGTCATATTTACCGCCGAGGCGGTCTTTATAATCTTATCTCATGGTTATGAGCCGTTGATGAACTTGGATGACCCTTGTCGCCGGCTCGTGTTATATTCGAAATATTTCCTATGGTGGTATTTCGACTCCTCCGGTTGTTACGCGTGTTTCGGCTCATCAAAGCTCTTCCAAGGCTTCAATCAATTGTTGAAGCGCTCATGGAAGGCTTTTCCGCTGTCGGGTAGGTGTCTTATCTTTCGTTCAGAGTCTATTTTTTGTATAATCTTCACAATTTGTTGTTGTCCAAATCATTGTATTCAACAACATATTGGGCTGTACGTGTTTGCTCTACTTCAAGGACAACGATCCTTTTCATTTCGGCACGATCAGTCGTGCTATGGTATCACATGCGCTTTTCTTTCCTAGATTTATTCCGCTATAGTATCTTCGCAAATTTGCTTCAAATTTTCATGTGAATCCTTTTACTTGTTGCATTATTGTCTAGTTCACGGTGTCGCGCATCGAAACGCTCGATACATGGGATCAGATTCTGCTGATTGCCATGCGTCGATGCGATGCATACCCTGCCGGCTACGACTTCAACGACCACCGCGGCAAAGGCTTGGGTGGCGTTATCAACTTGCGCTGCAATCAACCGTATGCTCTGGGTTGGCTTGGCGCACTACTTCTGCTCGTCATCGTTATTTTGGGTAGCTTTGCGTTGCCAACAGTTTTGATCGGTATTGTGGCAATTTCCTTCGAAGAAGCAACCCAAAAGGCGGCCAAACGAAAGGAAGTTCTGGCTTCGATGGAAGATACCATGGAAGAGGTCCACAAGCGGCTTCCAGCTTCCAGGATATTTCTCAGACAAGAAAATGGCTGAACTCAAAGAGGTCTTTGATGATATTGATGCCGACAGTGAACTTTCTCTCGGTATAAATGATGCGAAGTAGGGATGAAATGCGTATATTCAAAAATAAGTATTTATGCTTGCATGTGACTTCCTTATGGTCCATAAGAATCACCTTCAATTAATTAAAAAGTGGAGGTAATCCCGACAGTCTTTTGCCTTGTTTTTTTGTGCAAAAAAAATCCAGAGATGGAACCGTTCTAAAACATCCTTTATATTAAATGCAATTTGGTGGTTCGTGGTTCGTGGTTCGTGGTCGTCGTTTTTTATGTACCTACAGTACTACGTACTACAGTACAGAAACTTTTTGAAAATTCTTTCCGACGATTTCGC
>Ga0306865_1000623_pt1 | contig 12216 bp, 12 predicted proteins | sample AntRauTorckE5431_FD_190441 | JGI IMG/M metagenome (GOLD analysis project Ga0306865, IMG submission 190441) | Saline lake microbial communities from Rauer Islands, Antarctica - Metagenome Torckler E5 #431 (v2) (version 2) | ecosystem: Environmental > Aquatic > Non-marine Saline and Alkaline >... | reverse complement strand
ATTAGAAGTCAGTATAGCTAGTGAGGGCTTATATCCGTCAGCTGACGGACATAGGTTCGAGTCCTATTCCCGCAACTACATTACGGCCTTAGACATATAGTCTAAGGCCGTTTTTTTTGTTATATGAAAATGAATTACACGGTATACTGTCTTTATTCTACAAAGTACGATAAGATATATGTGGGTTACACCTCTGACTTAATCGGGAGGTTTAGTTCTCACAATAGCTTAGCAACAAAAGGATATACGATAAGATATCGACCATGGATAGTAGCTTATACGGAAGAATTAGAATCAAAGAGTGCGGCAATGAAACGTGAGAAGGATTTGAAATCCTCCAGAGGAAGAGTTTATTTAAGGGATTACATTAGGAATCACTATAGCCAGTGAGGGCTTATATCCGTCAGCTGACGGACATAGGTTCACTGCCTATTCCCGCAACTACATTACGGCCTTAGACATATAGTCTAAGGCCGTTTTTTTTGTTATCTGAAAATGAATTACACGGTATACTGTCTTTATTCTACAAAGTACGATAAGATATATGTGGGTTACACCTCTGACTTAATCGGGAGGTTTAGTTCTTACAATAGCTTAGCAACAAAAGGATATATGATAAGATATCGACCGTGGATAGTGCCTCATACGGAAGAGTTGGAGTCAAAGAGTGCGGCAATGAAACGCGAGAAGGAATTGAAATCCTCCAGAGGAAGAGCTTATTTAAGGGATTACATTAGGAATCACTAACGCCATTAAAGGTTTACAGTTTGAGTTTAGTATTTGGTGGATGGCACTTGTGTGGCAGCAAGTAGAGGCGATTGTCTTTCCGTCTACTTCAGTACAATATTGTCAAGGAGTCTTACACCTTCGTATTCTATTACTGTCACTACGGCGACCCCTTGTGCATCGTCTATGCTGTTTACTTCATCCAGCGTTATAGTGTCTATTGCTAATAAGTAGTCTATTTGAGCTCCCTTTTGAGCACTTATGAATTGCCTGGCCTTCTGTAAAGCCTCTATCAAGTTCATTTCTGCTATGTCTTCCTTAAGTTGATGAAGAGCCCGATAAATAAACGCGGCATTCATTTTTCCTTTGTCAGATAATCTAATGTTTCTAGAGCTCATAGCGAGCCCGTGAGCCTCTCTTTTGATGGGAGTCACCACTATGTGAGGTGCTTGCTCCATAAGCTGTGCTAGTAGTTTGGCAACTACCGTCTGTTGAAAGTCCTTCTGGCCAAAGAAAGCGAAATTGGGTTTTATGATTTCAAAGAATCTAAAGAGGACATTGCAAACTCCTTGAAAATGACCAGGGCGACTAGCACCCTCTATTTTGTGGTCTAGATCTTTTAGTTCAAATTTTTGATGTGTGTACGTGCTTGGGTATACTTGGTCATATCCGGGTAGAAATAGAATATCACAGTTTACCTGAATAAGAAGTTCAATGTCGTTTTCTATCGGTTTGGGGTATTTCTCTAAATCTGCTTTTTCACCAAATTGGGTTGGGTTTACGAAGATACTACAGACAGTTATGTCGGATTTAGTTACACTTTCTGATAGTAGAGATAGGTGTCCGTTATGAAGAGCTCCCATGGTTGGCACAAACCCGATTGTAACTTTTGGGTTTTCTCTGCGTATGGAGTCTAGTAAGTTAGAAAGGTCCTTAGAGGCTCTTATTATATTCATATATATACGATAAAAATACTTAAAAAACAATAGTTCCACGTGATTATTATAGTTACACACGGCAGTATCTTTGCAATTGTAAAACAATAAAACGTTCCATGGATAACACACAAGAAAGAAAAAAAATTCTATTTATCTCTTCAGAGATGAGACCGTTTTTGGATGGTGACACTCCATTGGCAGAAATCGCAAGATATTTACCACAAAAAATTCAAGAAAAAGATAACGAAGTTCGGATACTAGTTCCCCGTTTTGGAGTTATAAACGAAAGAAGAAACAGACTACATGAAGTAGTTCGCTTGTCTGGTATGAATATCACTATTGATGATAATGATAATCCACTTACCATCAAAGTAGCGTCCATACCTAACACAAAGATGCAAGTGTACTTCTTGGATAATGAAGATTTTTTTCATCGCAAGTTTATATACAACGATGAAAATGAAGAGTTTTTCGCAGACAACGATGAGAGAACTATCTTTTTTTGTAAAGGAGCACTAGAGACGGTAAAGAAATTGGGTTGGTATCCAGACATTATTCATTGCCAAGGTTGGATGACAAGCCTTATTCCATTGTATCTAAAGACAATGTACAAGGATGAGCCAGTATTTTCTAATGCAAAAGTGATATACTCTGTATACGAAAATGATTTCAAAGAAGATTTGGGTCAGGACTTTATGCGTAAGGCTAGTCTTAACTTTATAGAAGACGAAGAATTACAGCCGTTTTCTAAAGCAGATTGCACTAGCTTACATATGGGAGGCATACAACACGCTGATGCTGTAGTGAGGTGTAGTGGCATAGATGCTGAAGTAGAGCAGAGGTTGTCTTCTTTTGAGAAGCCTATCTTAAACCACACGAACGACCAAATAGCAGACAATTATTTGAATTTTTATAATTCACTGTTAGCTGGAAATGAATAACATATAAGTGATACTAAAAAAAATGAATTATAAAGTTAAGGGGTTATTGCCCCTTTTCTTTTTGCTTGCTTTTTGGGGCTGCAAAAAGGAGTCTACAAACGTAGGACTAGAGTTAATTGGTGACGGAATCTCCAAGGGAGAAAGCGACACTACTTTTTTTGCTAGCAAGGTGAGAACTGTAGAAAGCGACTCGCTACCTACCAGTAGACTTCCTAGCAATATACTTGGAGTAGTGCAGGATCCTGTTTTTGGCTTATCCAAAGCTAGCTTAGTAGTGCAACCTCGGTTAAAAGAAGTAGGAATAGAACTAGCAGGCAACACTATAGATTCTATTCGATTTAATTTGAATTATGACCTGACCGCTGGACCTATGACGTTAGGAGATATCAATAGTGAAATAGCTATAGATATTTACAAACTAGACCAAAGTGTTTCCATAGATTCAGTATATACACATAGATTTAAACCGCAGCTAGGCGAAAAAATAGGAGAGTTCGTTGGAAAGTTTGACTTGACCAGCAAGCAAGTAATTGTAGGAGATGACACTACCACGGTATCTCCAAAGCTTTCTGTACTTTTAAATAATAGTTTTGGTCAGGAGCTTATAGATGCTGGTGATGATAAGTTTACAGATAATGAGACTTTTCTTAATTACTTAAAAGGATTGGTACTGGTGCCAAGAGATAATTCTCTCTCAGGAGAGGGAGCTATAATTGCCGTACAAGCATATTCTGAACTTTCAGGATTAGAGATGTATTTTCATTCTACAGAAGATACTGGGTCTATCGTGATACCTATGGGGAACAACTCGGTTTGTATTAACGCATACGAAACTACCCGTGCAGCAGAGATTCTTACACAACAGATGATGGATGGAACGTATAGCAAAGGGTATGTACAATCGTTAGGAGGTACAAAAGTGAAAATAGACTTAGACGAGGTTTCTAGTTTTATAGAGCAAGGTGAGCAAATAGTGATAAATGAAGCATCTATTGTGTTTGCTATAGACGAATCTGTAGTAGCCGGAGAAAGTTACCCATTGCCTCCTAGTCTAATATTAGCTATTCCTTCATTAGATGTAGCTGGAGACCCCACGACAAAGAGTCAAGGGTTTATAGATTTTGGTTCTTCGTGGTATGGCGGGATGCTAATTAATGAAAGTAGTGAGTATGAGTTTAGGTTTACTAGGTATTTACAAGAACTAGTAACAGAGCACAACTCGACAGGAAAAAACAACTTCAATGGTTTTTATCTAAGTGTGCCTACAGCAGCTCCCATAAGGCCTGATAGAGTAGTTATAAATACTGACGTAGCTGCCAAGGAAGTGAAAGTTTATATTAGCTACACAAAACTGAATTAATACCAATACGTTTTATAAGAATAAATGTCTGATTTGAAATTAGTCTCTAGACAACACAGTGATCACAATACACTAATAAGGGTAGGTGATGAACTTATAGGAGAAAAAGAGCTTTGCCTTATTGCAGGACCATGTGCCGTGGAGTCGGAGGAACAACTTAATGAGATAGCCAAAGGCTTGTCTGAGTTAGGTGTAAAATTTATGAGAGGTGGAGCCTTCAAGCCTCGTACATCTCCATACGCGTTTCAAGGTTTAAAGAAAGAAGGTCTGAAAATGCTGAAAAATGCATCTGATACTTATGGAGTAAAAATAGTTACGGAGGTTCTGGACACCACGTTGATAGAAGAAGTATATCCGTATGCTGACATATTACAAGTTGGATCACGAAATGCTAAAAACTACCAGTTTCTCAAAGAATTAGGGAAAGTAGATAAGCCTATTTTATTAAAAAGAGGAATGTCTAGTACCATAAATGAATGGCTTCTTGCAGCAGAGTATATATTACTAGGCGGAAATGAGAATGTAATTCTTTGTGAACGAGGTATCCGTACTTTCGATACAACCGTGCGTAATACCATGGATATAGCCGCTATACCGCTAGTAAAAGAGTTGAGTCATTTGCCTATCATAGCAGATCCAAGTCAAGGTACGGGTCAGCGAAGTTTGGTAACACCACTATCGCTAGCATCTATAGCTGCAGGAGCAGACGGCCTTATGATAGAAGTGCACAATAACCCTGAAGAAGCTCTGTCAGACGGTTTTCAAAGCATGTATCTAAACACTATGGGAGATATGGTAAAATTGATGAGAGCACAGGCTGAGCTCTCAGGAAGAACGCTAAACCTTGTAAAGGAACAACAAACAGTATGAAATTAGCCATAGTAGGTGCTACAGGGATGGTAGGCCGAACTATGCTTCAGGTACTGCACGAGCGAGGCATAGCAGTAGAAAGCCTTTATCCTGTAGCTAGTAAATCCAGCTTAGGACAAAAAGTTGAATACGGTGGAAAGATGTATGATGTTTGTCTTTTAGAAGACGCTCTAGAAAAAGACATCGACTTTGCACTTTTCTCAGCAGGTGGTGAACTCTCAAAAGAGTGGGCACCTAAGTTTGCAGAGAAAGGAGCAGTGGTTATAGATAATTCTTCTGCTTGGCGAATGGATGATAACTGTCCGCTGGTAGTACCACAGATAAATCAGAATAGCATCTCTGAATCACATAAAATTATAGCAAACCCCAACTGTTCTACTATACAGCTGGTGATGGCACTAGCCCCGCTAGACAGAGAGTATGGCATTAATAGACTGGTAATTAGCACCTATCAATCTGTCACTGGTACAGGTAAAGACGCAGTACAGCAGATGGAAGAAGAGCGAGCTACAGGCTCTTCTAAAAACATGGTGTATGCTCACCCGATAGATAAGAACTGTATTCCGCACTGTGATATATTCTTAGACAATGGATACACCAAAGAGGAGATGAAACTGGTAGACGAAACACGAAAGATACTGGGTAAGCCTAACATGAAAATTACAGCTACAGCCGTGCGAGTGCCAGTAGTCGGAGGACACTCAGAATCTATAAATGTAGCCTTTGAGAAGGACTTTGATATAGAGCGTGTGAGAGCCATAATGAGAGAAACAGATGGAGTGCTGCTAGTAGATGATACCGCTAATAACAGTTACCCTATGCCCATAAATGCTATGAATCGAGATGAAGTCATGGTAGGAAGAATACGAAGAGATGAGTCGCAGAAAAACACACTAAACATGTGGGTGGTGGCTGATAACTTAAGAAAAGGAGCAGCTACTAATGCTGTAGAAATACTAGAACAACTTATTAAAAATACATAAAGATGCCTGCAGGATTTTATTCAATACCCGTTGCTAAAATAAATAGAGAAACTTCAGATGCAGTTAGCATCATTTTTGACGTACCTAGCCTTATGGCCGGTCAGTATCAGTATAAAGCTGGCCAGTACCTTACTTTTAGTGTTATGATAAATGGAGAAGAAGTACGTAGATCATACTCTATGTCTTCTAGCCCTGTCACCGGTGAGCAAATCACTATAGCGGTAAAAGAAGTAGAAGGAGGAAAGATGAGCACATACCTCAACAGAAACGCGAAAGAGGGTGACATGATGGATATTATGCCTCCTATGGGCAAGTTCGTTCTGGACCCAAGTCCAGCAGCTAGTAATCACTACTTTCTTTTTGGTGGTGGGAGTGGAATTACACCGTTAATAAGTATTGCCAAAACTGCTCTAAAAGAAGAGCCAAATAGTAAGTGCTACTTAGTATATGCAAACAGAGACGAGGACAGTATCATTTTTAAAGACGAGATAGATGCTTTAGAAGCTGCTCACGACAACTTTAAGGTGATATACACACTAGACAACCCGAAGGGTGCCTGGATGGGTCACAGAGGCTTTCTAACTAAAGAGACCGTCTCCGAAATGGCTAGACAAGAACTGGGACTTAACTATCCTGTGGCTCAATACTATACGTGTGGACCTGGCCCTATGATGGAAGTAGTAGTAGAAGGTCTCAAAACCATAGGTGTACGAGATGAAAATATCAATACAGAATACTTTACTGCTGTTACCAAAAAAGAGACTGTTGACGAAGGAAATGCTTCTTCAGAAGCTTTAAATTATAGCGAAGAAATAGTAGAGCGTAAGATTACCGTAGAGGTGTATGGTGATCAGAAAGAAATCACTGTAAAACCAGAGCAAACAATACTTATAGCTGCACAAGACGCGGGTATGGATCCTCCATATAGTTGCTGTGTAGGAGTGTGCACTACGTGTCGTGCAAAGCTAAGAAGCGGCAAAGCATCTATGATAGAGCGTGAAGGGCTAAGTGATGCAGAGATAGATGAAGGGTATATACTCACCTGTCAGGCTCATCCGCTGAGTGATGGTATAGACCTCGTTTTCGAGTAAAGCTTCTAAGCTAGTATTTTAACTAAAAAACGGTCTTCTACTTTTTTGATTGTGAGACCTTCATCATAATATATGCCCATGTCATGCTTGGGTATTTTATAGTCGCTTAATCCTGCTTGAGCCATGAATGTGCGAACCTCTTTTTCAGTGCTAAAAGTCTCTTCGTGATGTGATTTTAATGGAGCACGCTTTTCAACTCCTTGTTCTGTAGATTTGTAGTTTTCCAACATATGCTTTATTTTCTCTAAGAAAGCATCGTATATGTCTAAGGGCACAGCAATAGTTATAACTTTCTTATTATTCTTAGTCATCCAAGACTGAGATCTGCACGAGCTGCTGCAGTATTTGGCAGTCTTTCTGTTTGCTAAAAAAAGCTGCTGACAGTTACTACATTTCAGTTCTGTAGTCTTATGATTCTGTTGATAGCTTTTAGTGGTTCTGTACAGTGCTAGTTCATTTTGCATTGTTCAAATATAGCGGAGTAACAGTAAACGTTTATTAACGGTAAAGAGCATGTGCATTCTAATTAGTACACTAGTAATCAGGCTATAAATCCCAAACAGAGTGCTTTCGGGAGACTAAGTAGTGTTTTATATTGAGCCAAAAAGCCAAAACAAAATATATGATAATGGGACTACCAAACGTAAAAAACGAAACGTAAATGAAGTACAAGCGAATGGTGCTCGAGCGTATCCCAAACTTGTCACCCAGATAAGAACATACACCAAAGGCGTAGTTTTCTATGTTTTTCTTTATTTTGTCCACTTTATCTTAGCAGTATTTGTTTACCTATACCACACTTTAAGCAACGCTGCGGTAAGCAATATGTTTTATATAGATGAAGTAAACCTTGAGATTCTAGAGCATTTTCACACTTAACACCAGTTTTAGTCCAATTAGCAATAATGCTGTTTTGTTCTTTGGGAATGTCTTCTAGGTACTGAAGTGCACGCTCAGTATCACCCTCTCCTTTGTTTTTTTCATAAAAGAAAACGAACGGCACCAGAGCATTTAAGAAGAGGTGATTTACAAACCTTGTAGAGATAGATTTGGATCTTTCTTTTGATTTGGTTTTAAATGAATAATGATTCAGCCAGTAATCAGATAGTTCAAAAGTGAGCATATTCTTCACATCTGAAGGGTCAGGAAGATTAAGTATTTTAGAAATAAAGAGAGGGGTATGATGAAAAAAAGCGGCGAGTTGAGCCAGCTTGACATGGGGTAAATTCATAGGTCGCATTCTTCCAGTTTTGATCTGACTACTCACTGAAGTAAGACTGTATTTTTTCTTTAAAAAAGCATATTCTTTTTGTAATCCTATAGAGTAGTTATCTGTTATACCTTCTTCTAAAAGTCCTGCCGTTCCAAAGAACAGTGCTTCTAATTGAAACAGCGATTCGTGGTGCTTTTGTATAAGATAAAAAGGAAGTTTTTCTGCTAACTCAGCGAAAGCTTCAGTATTGGTCGGCATACCAAAAGCTCTAACTATTGCCCAGAAAAATGCTTGATTCCAGTCTCCAGCACAAGATTCTAAATAGGTCTGGAAGAGGGTACATCTAATTTCTAGTCGCTCTATCGCCATTCTATTTACCCATAGTTGCACATTAAAACCAGAGACATGACGTATAGTGTTTTCACAAGGTATAAAAGTTTTGTTCTCCATTAGCTGCTCATACTGTGCTAGCGATTTTTGGAGTATTCTGTCACCTAAGGCTACGGTAGGTATGGAGGTGCCATCTTCTCGTATAGCAGCTGAATTGTGAGTATAGCATACGTGCAGAATTACCGCATTGTATGCCTTATCCGTATGGTGGTTATGCTGCGTCCACTCATTGGCATTTACATGTATTTCTATAGCTCCATATTGGGTGGTTTCTCCTATTTTTAGTTGAGCATTGCTGAAGTCAGGCCCACTGTTTTTATTTAGAAATCCTTGTTTTAGTATAGTGACTTCTTCACCCGTGGAAGTGGTCAGCTGTTTACTATCATATAATTGATATTCCCAGATAAATTGGAGCAAGTCCTCATTGTACCCAAAACTCATAAATGGGCAGTATACGGTTGTGTTTGTAGTGCTAGTTCTTTGGCTTTTGCTCTGGCCGCTTCGGCGAAGTCTTTTCCGCTGCTTGCATAGATTATCCCCCTAGAGGAATTGATAAGTAATCCACCGATGCTATTTGCTCCGTTTTCACAGACTTCTACAGCACTCCCACCTTGGGCACCTACGCCAGGAATGAGCAGAAAATGATTGGGTACTAGTTCCCTGATTTCTTTAAGAGCAGCGGCCTTAGTAGCTCCCACTACAAACATGAGATTATCTGGTGACCCCCATGAAGATACACGCTCCAGTACGGTTTTATAAAGAGGTGGTGAGTAGAGTTCATTCGTTTGAAAATCGGTACTTCCCACATTCGAAGTCAAGCCGAGCACTATGGTGATTTTAGTTTTAAATTTTAAGAAAGGTTCTACACTATCAAAACCCATATATGGTGCTACCGTAAGTGCATCAAAATCCATCGTTTCGAAGAAGGCTTTGGCATACATACTACTTGTATTTCCTATATCTCCTCGTTTGGCATCTGCTATACTTAGTATATTGCTGGGTATCATTTCCCGAGTTTTCTCGAGTATTTGCCAGCCCTTACTTCCGAGTTGCTCGTAGAATGCGGTATTTATTTTATAGGAGACAGCATAGTCTTTAGTAGCGGCTATTATTTCTCTGTTAAAAGCAAGTATGCCGTCAGCATCTTTAGATATTCCATCAGGAAGTTTAGAGATGTCTGTATCTAAACCTACGCATAAATAACTCTTTTTGGATTTGATTTCGTTTATTAACTCGGTGACATTCACACTTCAAAAAAAAGTAAAATAGTGTGTATTTTCAGAATTATTTACTTTAGCGGCCATAATGAACAAGTACCTAGCTACACTTTTAGTTTTTATATTCTCAGGAATCGCTGCTCACGCTCAAGAAAAAGGGGTGCTTAGTGGTAATCTGCAGTCTAATTATTCGGTCTTTTTAAAAGATTCGCTTATTGGTGCTACGGAGTCTGCATCCCCTCAGTACGGCAGGCAGATAAGTTCCGCAGAGACGTGGTTATTTGTAAATTATGATATTAAGGGTTGGCATTTTGCAGCTAGATATGATCTTTTTAATAATAGTAACTTGCTGAACCCTTCAGGATCTTATACAGGTCAGGGCCTAGGATTTTGGCAGATAAAAAAGAGTATTGGTGATTTAGAAATCACTGCAGGGTCTTTTTATGACCAGTTTGGTTCAGGAGCGGCTTTCAGAGCTTTTGAGAATAGACTGATAGGTATAGACTATGCTATGGAAGGGGTACGTTTAAAGTATAATATTACGGATGACCTAGTAGTAAAGGCATTTACGGGCAAGCAAAAAGGTGCACAGGAAAATAGGTTTGAGACCTCTCCGCAGATTATAAAGGGAATAAATGCGGAGCAGTCACTCAGGTCTGCGGACGGCAGTATCCTCAATCTAGGAGTGTCCGCGGTGAATAGAACATTGGATGAAAATACGATGACAGATATCGTGACTCAAATAAATGGTCAGCCATTACAAGATAGGTTTTATCCAAAGTACAATGTGTATATACTCAACGGATATTTCAATGCCAGTTACAAGGACTTTGCTTTTAATGGGGAGTATAATTACAAGACAGAAGAGGCTATAAATAATAATGAAGGAAACGCTCTGATCAGTAGAGACGGCACCTTGTTTATGGGAGGAGTAAGTTACAGTAAGAGAAAGCTGGGCAAAGAAAAGAAAGCGGGCTTAGGTATAAATGTGCAGTATCGCCGTATAGAGAACTTCCCGCTTACGGTATCTCCTTTTGTGAACCTTGCACTGCTGCAAGGGGTATACACCTATCAGCCAAGCCTTAGCCGACAAGCAAGTTATAGAATGCTTGCTAGGTATCAAGCACCAGCCCAGTTTAGTGGCGAGCAGGGTCTCCAGGCAGAGCTTATTTATTCCTTCAATAATAAAACCAACATGACGCTCAATTACTCAGACATACAGGACCTGAATGGAAATCGACTATTCGATGAAAAATTTATTCAAGTAGAGCACAAGATTAATAGAAGGTGGAAAGGTAAAGTGGGTATGCAAATTATCACGTATAATCAAGCGGTATATGAAGGTAAAGACCCTAAAAAGACGGATAATGTCGAGACACTTACCCCTTTTGGCGAAGTGACTTATAAGATAAACCGTAAGTATTCTCTCAGGTTTGAGTCTCAGATGTTAATGACAGATCAAGATTTAGGAAGTTTTTATCACGGAATTTTAGAGTGGAATAGCTCACCCAAATTTACTGTGGCAGTAAGTGATATGGTAAATACCAATCCTGTGCGAATAGTAAACACAACGTTAGCAGATCAGGTATTGCATTATCCTAGCTTTTTTGTAAAGTACAATGTGAAAACTACTTCATTTACAGCAGCATATATCAAGCAGGTAGAAGGCGTGGTATGTACTGGAGGTATATGTAGACTAGAGCCTGCGTTTAGTGGGCTTAGATTTACGCTTACCTCCCAGTTTTGATGATTTAATCTCTATAAGACGGGCTATTGTTCCAGGATAAAAGCCTGTTCCTTGTATATATGAGTGAAATGATCTCGTAGTTGCTGAGCATCATTTTGATCATCTGTAGATGCTGTTACTACTCTGTGGAGACCTCTAATGAGAGTGATAGTTCCTTCTTTACCACTGTCTTTTACTCGCTTCAGCATTCTGTCTGCGTTTGATTTTACACCAAAACTACCCACTACTATGAGGTACTTACTGTTAATATTGACAGAGCTGTTAGTTTCAGGAGGAGGCACAGTAAATTCTTCAGTTTCAAATTCCTCCGGCAGAGTCTCAGACTCCGTTATATCTGCGTTTACTGTTTCTGTATCTTCGATTGTATTTTTTGGAAGGTATTCATTGTCCTCCTTTTCAGGTATCACAGTCTCAGAGTCCGTCAGTGCTTTAACAGGTGCAGTGACGCCCAGTGGTTTAAAAAACACAAACCAAATAAAGGCACTTAAAGCAAGTAGGAAAAGAGACCATTTGAAAAAATTCATTGTACAAAAGTAAATGTAGAATGCTTACAAAAACAAAAAGCCCGACACTTTCGTTCGGGCTTGGTGTATTATTTATTTAAAAAGGATTATAGAGGTGACCCTTTAGATGCATATAAGATGTTACCTTAGGAATCATTAAAATGGTAAAGATATGATCAATTTTGAAGGGCAGAATGCTCAAGAGTTCTATGCTCGGTTTAATTCGGTAGACTCGTG
>Ga0306865_1000622_pt1 | contig 12220 bp, 8 predicted proteins | sample AntRauTorckE5431_FD_190441 | JGI IMG/M metagenome (GOLD analysis project Ga0306865, IMG submission 190441) | Saline lake microbial communities from Rauer Islands, Antarctica - Metagenome Torckler E5 #431 (v2) (version 2) | ecosystem: Environmental > Aquatic > Non-marine Saline and Alkaline >... | reverse complement strand
CGGTGTCCTTGTTGGCCGTGCCGAAGCTGGTGATGCCTTGCGCGCGGTTCGCGTAAAACGCCCACATGGGGGTCCCGTACTCGCCGCCAATGGCTGGCAAAAAGTCGGCAAAGGTGGGCGCCTACCGTCATCGCGTCAAGCGAGCATAAGGTGAAGGAAGACAGAGAATAGGGGTCACTCGAGGGACATCAGATGAGCAAACGAGATGTGTGCGAAGAGGCAAAAACCACGCAAGGATACGCTCAGAAGAAAATGGGAAACAACGATACATCTCATTCATTCAGAGTGACTAAGGCACCACGATCACGATATTAACGACTCCTTACCAGATCGAAATCGGGCATAATCGAGCGGCCTTTCGAGTCAAATTTGGCCTTGTTCCCGAGAGGCGAGCTGCCAGGGGCGCCATCACTCTGTGGCATTAAAAAAAACAGCGAGCAGTTGGTGGGATGCAGATAGAGAGAGAAAAAGGGATTGATTAAATGAGAGGTCAGAACCAATCACAAACTAAGTCAAGCCTACAACTAAAACAAAAGCCGACTGCACGCGAGGCATGAAATGAGCACGTACCTCGACAGCAGCAGGGAACGAGTTTTGAGCCACCAGTCCCATGCACAGCACCAGTGCCAGCGCAGAGCCAGCCAGCGCTTTCTTGCCAGCAGTGGTGGAGCCTTCAGCAGGCAACTGATGCGGCATGGTTACTTCGAGCGGTGCCACTTTAGTCATCTCCATCTTGGTTTCCTCTGCCAGAGGCGTGCACATGCGGTATCAAGTGAGATTTTGAATTGCGTGGTGTCACCAGCTGATCTCATGACAATGAAAAAGGAAATGTAATGACTGTGCATGCAAAAGCCATGACATATTTGTGTGATGATTTCTGACCGTGACCGCCGATGCGGTCGTAGCCCGAGAGAGGCATCAGCTTCGGGAGGTGATGCAGATGCAGATGAATCCAAGAGTGAATGCGGAGGACGACGTCTGCTGTAAAGGATTCGGCAGCGATGCTGGCAGATCCGCCAGATGCCAACAGACACAATAATGACGACGTCGGCATACTTTTCGGCCGACGGCTCCACAGGTTTTTTTTCGTTGCGCAAAACAGGGTTGCATTATGAAATTATGAAATTCTACAGTAGCACAGCGAAAAAATATTGGATGCGTGCCTGATTAGCTCCTCTTTTACGTAATATTCGCATCAGGTCTTGTAGTATAAGCCGCAGAGCTTCGTATATCCGCCTGCTAGCTTCCTATTTTCAGACCTCCGGGGCCTGCGTTGGAGTATGTTTGGTGTTCTCCGATACTACACGGTACGCAAGCTTTGCACAGTTATTGCGCTCTTGATGCCGGAATCAAAAGGACTTGGAGATACAAGAGGAAGCATAACTATATAGAGAAAAATAACCTCAAGTGGTGCCATTAGATTTATATGGGATTTAATTTCTGAAACTGATCCTGATTAGATTACATTAGATTAGATTAGATTAGATTAGTTTAGATTAGATTATACTCCCCCAGTACAAAAAAAGACAAGGGCAAAAAACAAAATACTTTTGAGACAGGCCCCGAAGGGCCGGAATTAGAAGGCTTTTAAAGGTTTCAATAAACAGAACAAAAATTTACCTTCGCCGATATGCAACGCAGCGCTTAGAACAGCCAAATCTGCCCAGGGAATTTCCTTGGGAGCGAAATTACGTGCTAATTCAAAGTGAAACTCACTCCCTCAACCTAGTGCTTAGAATTTAGATCTCGATAGCTGAAGGTGTACAACTGTGCCATATGAAGGCGTGGTATTCCTGTTTGAGCTCCTGGAATTCTTCTGCCGCCTGAACTTCATCGTTTGCTCAAATGCACATGCCAAACTTATGATGCCGTGAGTTTAGCGTACCAATAGAGCGACGCGGCGACTCGACGGCACGAACCAGTCCTCTTTCAATTCAAGAGCTAAGCGCTAACAGCAAATTTAATTTAAGTGCACACTCGCTAATTGTTCATTTTGGTATTATATTATACCAATTGCTAATAATCAAGAAGCAGATGAATGACGTGATAACCTTCAATAGGCCCCTTGGCTCAGTATTCAATGATCATCCAACATCTCTCTCAAGATTTCCCCGCCCCTGAAAAGTTCAACTAGCTACTCAGAGATCCTTATCATATTTAATCCCTGAAACTCCCTCTGAAATTTACGTTAACGCTATTAATAATGAAAGCAAACATTTGCAGAGGGGCAATTATTTGGGTACACACCTCTCAGTAGCTAAGAAGTGGATCAGTGGTAGTCTATTAACGACTGATTGCAGTAGCAAGGGGCAGTAGGCCCTGTTGTCATTTTCCAAAAAGGCCTGTCGTATCTGCACTGCACAATACCTTTGTACTCAGACCAAATACAGACACATTTTCAAGTGGCAGCACCACGGACAAGGTTAATTTATTGATCATAAGATGATCAATGATAACAATCACTTCTACGGTAGCCAGATAAAGGTAGAGAAATGAGACCTTTGCACCTAATTTGTCCACTCTCAATCAATACTTGACGTGGTAAAACGATTGATCAAGAGACAGCAAATCATATCTTGAAAGATTTGGGCAGTAAAAGTTCATACTTTTACACTGGAATTTAATGCCGCACCCACCTCTCATAATTTTGAGGTCATTACGAAACTTGTTGTTGATTTTTGTAATTGATTCGTGACTGATATTAATCATAAACGATGAGTAAACGTGCACATTTATCTCTGGTATGTATTGCACATAATTTAATAAATGGTGGCGTCCCAAGTTATAGCTCATTACGACTTTCATGTTGAAAGTGGTGTGTTCCATTCGGATAAAATTGCGCGTGCTTTAATTAATGGTGGCGCCCCAAGTAACAGCTCATCATGACCTTCATTTTGAAAGTTTTGTGTGCCATTCATAATTTATTTGATATGTTTGGCTAGCTATATACCGCCAAAGGTAAAAACATCTCCTTGGATACAAATATTCGTTTGAAGTGTCATAGGTCGTGTCGTGCCGTATCTACTTACCTTGGTTCCCGTTCTATTTTCAGAAGAAGCGCATTGTTGCAGTTCTAATAAGTAGGTAAAGTACTAAGCGCGTTACTCTGCTCGAAGAAGATGATAATGAGCTAATGACAGTTTTTAGAAATAACAAAAAGCTAACTTAATAAATTGCACAATAGAGAGATAATTTAGAGCAACCCATGCCCATCAAAATCTCCACTATTGTATATTTTCGACTGTTATGATTCGATACATCTTGGTACGTTGGTACTTAGAGTTATGATGAATTTGAAGTTTTCACGAAATTCATTGTATATGCACTACAATTATCTACTCTTGGCCTTAAGTTCCTCCAGATTGTTGCTGAACAATTCTTATGCATGCTTTGCTAAGCGAAAATAAAATGGCCGTGAGCGACGAACTGGAGCATTTTGGTCTTGTGCATTCTGAATCATTGAAGCCTCAATTTTAGCAGCCTTCTTGTCGAACTTGATGTCCTTGAGTTCTTTTCCACCCGCGTGCTGCCCGCGAGTTTCTTTTTGATGAATCGGCCCACGTTCCAACTTCAGACCATGATGGAGTCGCGCCGGCTTATTGCTATTTTTCTTGCCTGCACCCATGTCTGTCTTTCTTGAGAAAAAAGAAAGTAGTAGTTAGTCAAGTCAGAATCAATCAATGATGCTTTTTGTTGTGATTGTGAATAATGAAGAATTGGGTTTCGAAAGATCACAATGTGGTTGCGGTTGAGCTTCTGTGGTTTTTGACAGCTTCAGTGTCCTGCGCGTGTTCGTATACGAGAGCACCTAAAGAAGACGCCGTTAGTTCGTTGGGCATGGAATTCAAATTCATATTGCCTAAGAGGTTTCTAACTTCACATTTCGTGTCGTATCATTAGACGGTCTCGCAGCTATCTTCAAGTCAAGAAGCAATAAGTTGGACCATTCAACCATCGCACATATCTATACCGGACTTGATTTCTCGGTGCCCTTCGCTTGTTCATATCAGGTCAGCTCAAAAGGGGGATATCGTTCGAAGGACCTCCGGCTTCAGCTGGGATTTCACTTCTTAGTTCCTACGTCTGTGTTTATCTCAAATTGAAGTGGCCCGTTTAGGTGTATATTGGAATATTGGCATGGGCCTGTGGCTGAGTCGCGGATATTGAATTAGACATAAGACTAATGCAACGACGACTCCTGTTTGTTACCAACTCTAATTTAGGACTACGGATACTAAGCCGGTATTTCATGGTTGCTGAAACTAGTTTTATTGGTGTTGAGCGGCACAAGCAAGGAGCCGACGTGGCTAAGGATGGGGTGGTGATCACAGGCCCTTCGGGCCATTTTCCTTCCAATGCCGTGTTCGCTTCTTTTGCTCTTCCATTTGGTGCTGCCTTCGCTGTGCTAAACGAGACGCCGAGGGCCCTGTAGGAGAACCACGTTCAGTGCCTCGGCGCGGCAGTGTCTCATTCCTCAGGGTACGGCTGTTGTAGCCGCCGCCACCACCACCAGCAGCGCGGGGGTCATTGAGAGGCTCGAGGCGCCGGGGCAACTCATAGGCCTCGTGCCGCTCTGCTGCCCTTTGGCCGGGCCTGCGGTCTGGCACGAGAGGCGGGTGCGCTGAGAAGCCACCACCGTGACGGCCATCGCTGGGTGGGTCGTACCGTCTCGGCACATCCGTTGCCGAAAACCTCTCATTGATGGTTGGCCCTCCTCGGGCTGCCGCAGGCGCGGTTTGTTCTAAGGAGCGCGCAAGGTCTTCGGCAGCACGAGCGCGCCTCTGCTCGGCTTCCGCCCGGCGCACGTTGAGAGTTTGGCTCCTTTTGTCCAGTTCTTGAAGCTGCTTGATTTCGTGGACCTTGCGGGCGGCTTCGCTGCGTGAATAGTCATCGTTGTTGCTGCTTCTGCGGCTGCCACCGCCGCCAACGCTAAAATCGTTGCCTGCACGTTCCTTGCTACGCCCGCTGCCTCCACGATCTTTACTGCGCTTGCTGCCGCTCCGATCCTTACTGCGGCCGCCGCTGCCGTGGTCCCTGCTTTCGCCACGGTGCTTGCTGCTGCTTCGGCCTCTGCTGCTCTGCACTTGTGCCAAATCTGCGCGCCGCAGGTCGGCTTTGTAGCCCCAGGTGTCGGCTTCGAGGCTCGCTTGCTGGTCGGTGAGTTCTTCGATGTCTCCGTCGGCCATCACCACGTCATCTTCAACTGCGTATGGGTGCTCGCCCATAGGCGTGAAGGAGTAAGCACTCGACTCGGCACTGCGGAAGGTGCTCTCCTGGTAATCTCCACCGCCCAACGGGTCGAAGTTGAAGCGGGGCGACCCAGGAAGGCCGTCAGCCGACAGCGGTGGCCTCCTCTGCACTACTATTGGCGGGCCTTGCGGCCAACCAGGGCTGTTTTGGTTGAAGTTGCTATTGCGGTCGTTGTAGTTGTGGTCGGGCAGGTTGGACGGCAGTGGTGCCACGCGTCGTCGTCCGTCGCCGAACCGCGGTAGAAGCGACTCGGGATACAGGGAAGGTCCCATGGCCTCCGGAGGGGGGCGAGTGAGGGGCCGCAAGCGCACCACCCGACGGTTGGCTGGAGCGGCGTCGCCGCCTTCTTGAGCTTGCTGTTGCATGAGCAGCATCGGGGCTGGCATGCTGGAGGTGGAGGAGGCGGGCGACGAGGGGTACTGAGCAGTATTGCCCAAAGGCATGCCATTGTGGTCGTACTCGTAGCTCGACATGGGCGCCACTTGCGCGTTTCGGCCAAACAGTGGGGACGGGGGCATCGACAACGGGCTGCGCGGAGGCGATACTGCTCCTCCTGGTCCTGCTGGACCTCCTGGAGTAGGCGTGGTGGTGGTTGTAGTGGTGGTCACGGAATAGCCCCATGGCCGGAGCCGCGACGTGGTCACCTCCAAGAACTCCATCAAGCTCCCGCCGCCGTCGGAGAGGGGGTCGAGGCGCGGCCGGCCGTCGAACCTCGCGCCGGGCGGTAAATCGTACGGCGAGGCGGGAGCCACTTTGCCCTTGGCGCGAGCCGTTCGCCGCACCTGGACCGCCACACCGGTCAAAACCAGCACCAAGCCTGCTCCAACGATCAGTGCAATCATCGTAGGCGGCAGCGAGGCTCCCGTCGGCACGCTCTTGGCATCGGTTGAGGGCGCAGAACTCGGCTGTGGCGAGGGTCCTCTCAGGGGCGCGACTGCAGGTGCTTTCGAGGGGGCCCGTTCGTACGCGTTGGCAGTAACTTGGCCCACGCTGGTGATTGAAGTCAAAGCCGACGCAAGCGCAATCACAAAGGACACCTTGTTGAGTTTCGTGGACACGTCGGCGACAAAATCAAAAACGTCCACGGCGGAGGTCAGCGAAAGGCTCACAGAGACGTCAAAGGAAATGCTCCAGGTGTACGAATCGGCCAAGAGCACTCGCCGTCTTTGCGCAGAGACCACGGCAAGGTGTCGGACAGCGCCCTCGTTCACGCTCAGCGTGTCAGCCACCGTGGTCCGCAACAGTGCTACATCAGCGTCGGTCGGTGCAGCCGTCGCGACCACCTCGAAGGACACCGCTGCAGTGACCGTGTCCGCCGTGGTTGGTATCAGCGTCGGAGGGCTGGTTGTGGGGAGTGCAGTAGGATTGTGCGTGGGGTCAGGCGTAGGCTGGTTAGTAGGCAGGGCCGTCGGGCGCGCTGTCGGGATGTGTGAGGGCTGGGGCGTCGGCAAGGCACTTGGTTCTGGAGTGGGTCGGTCGGTAGTCTCAAACGAAAACGAAGGCGCCGTGGTGTTAGCGCTCAGCACGAAAGTACCCAAATGATCGCACGCGCAAGTGACCGCATCAGAGGTGTAGCCTGGCACTACCGCGCAGCCTTCGGTCGTAAACGTATCGGCAGTGTAGTCCCACGAGAGGCACGTTGGCACCACTTTGGGGCACACGTAAACGTACAAATACTTGCCACCCTGACCGCCCGCATCAAAATCACAAGTGTAGGGAACGTCCGCGAGCGGGCAGTCCAGAGTCACCTGCGCGCCATCCACAGCACAACTCCCTACCACAATGTAATCGGAGTGGTTTGTGTCGAACGGCGCCGTGGCGGCAAGAGTCACAGCCACAGTATCCTCGAGATTGTGCATGTCGACAGCATCCACTTTATCTTCTGGCGCCAGCCGCACCACGGTTACTTTCGACCGAAGCAAGGTGGTCCCTTCGAGCTCTCCTTGATCAGTGCGGCTATCTCGAGCGGCAGCACTGCCTAAGGTGCCCTTGAGCCAACTTGCATATGGATCAGAGGCAAGGGTCATGAGTCGAACGTCGTAGCTTGAAACTTCTTCAAAAGTAGGACCGCTGAAGGACACGGCAGTCACCAAATCGGTTGATCCGCCAAGAGACAAGTGCAGCGCGCCCAGATTTTCGAGACTTTCGAGAGAATTACGATAGCTGAAAAGGAAGGTGTTGTCAGATTCAAACGTGTAGCCAACTTCGCTCTCTGCACCGAAAAGCTGAAGAGCGCTCACGAGGTCGAGAACACTCGTAATGTTTACTATTCGGGTGAGCGACGAGACGTCACTAGCATTGAACAAAGAAGTCTCAGTCAATAACGTGAGGGCCGTGCCAGAATAGCTTAGACTTTCATCGCTGATCCCAATCTCGGCATCAAAGGAATCTTGGAAGACAGTCGACAGAAACTGGAAAGCACTCTTGCCTACGGCAGTTGTGACGTCAGAAGGTGTAGAAAGTATGCCATCCAGGACTGAAAGCAAGCTGCCGATGTCCTCGGAGGTCACAGGAGTAATGGCATATGTCAACCATAAGTCTTCCAAAGCAGCAGCTAAGAGCACTGACGCATCTGTGCCGGTTCCAAGTAATGCCCGCCTTCGAAAAGTAGATTCATCAACAATTGAACTCGAAACAGATAAGGTTGCTAAGAGCAGGCGCTTAGCGCCATCTGCGTCCGCAGATTCAATAGCAGCAGTAGTAAGAGCTCCTGAAATGTTGAACAATTGCGCGATTGTCAGCAATTCAACATTGTTTGTCACTTGCACCCCATCAGTGCTTGACCCGGAGGCACCATAAGAGTCGAAGACTTCGACAAAGCAACTGAAACCAAAGCCAGTCTCTTCGTCTCCCGGAGGAAGCACAACTCCATTCAATGACGCATCACTTTGTTTCCCACCAAACGGTGAATTTCTGCTCGATGAGACGCCAGTGGTCGTCGGAAGAACTCTTACAGTGCCAAATAAGTACGTGAGTGGCAGATCTTCGTCAACCCAATTCAATGCACTGAAACTGAAATCCGTAGTGAGCGCATAACCCGAACTAGGGCTCACTTCTAGTCTACCACTGCTTGGTGCTTCGTTGACGTCGAAGCTCAATGAAGAGTAGCTGCTTGATCCGTCGCTGCCTTCAGCAAGGAATACCAGCGTATAGGTGTTGCCAACCGTAAGCGTTGAGAGAGACACAACTGCACTGAGCTCATTCGCTATCGTTGCCACGGCTGCCCCTTTCGACACAAATGGTTCCTCCACGTCGCTGTCCTCCATTGACCATGTAGTGGAGGAACTAAGCGCCGACGCCACGCTAGCGCGGACCAAAATGAAACCACCATCATTGTTTACTTTATTGCTTACAAGTGAGGCTATAGATATTACCGCAGACGTGCCAGCCTGTACTTCAACCGTTACTGTCGTTGTGGCACTACGAGTGTCCCTCAAGACAGTGAGAGAAAAGGTATGCGTCCCAACCGACAAAGTATTTGCGGGCACGGTAATGCTCGATGAGGAAGTCAATACCGACGATGCCTCTGAGCTGTCACTGGACCAAGTGTAGCTCAAGTATGAAGTTGGGTCATCTGGATTGTAGCTTTCGCTTGCATCCAACGTGAATGCAGTACTACGACCAATCTGGCGGTAAGCTCCACCACTTATGATGGCCACAAGGGCTTGCTTTTCCACGGTTACTTCGACCGTTGCTGTGTTGTTGATGTGCGGTGAATCTGTCATGAATCCAATCACGCGGAACGAATACGTGTTGAGCACTTCCAGTGAATCAGCAGGGATGGTCAACAAGCGTGGACTCTTTGAAGTACCGCTGAGCGCACCCGAAAAGAGACCAGAATCTTCAAACCAAATGAAGTCCATCTTTGAATTTGAAAGGGATTGCCCTACACAGCTTGTTGAGGGAAGACGAGCAAACGCTTTCAAGGAGAGGCGGTCACTTCGCGTCACTATCACTGAGCTGTCGCCCTGAATTTTGATAATTGGCGCTGGTACGTTGAGTACACGAATTGGCACACTCGATACAGCAAACTGGCCTAAGAAATTTGATACATTGAGTTGAACAACGAAATTTGACCCTGGAACCATATCAGCAGCATCAATAACAAGTGAATAGGTACCCTCCCCACCATTCGCAGCATTTGCAACCTCCAGTGCCTTCGTGACATTTTCAACGGAGGCACTACTGGTAGAAGAAACAACTGAAAAGTGATACTTCAAGTCGCGCCCTCCAGTTCCTGTCGTTGCACTTCCGTCCAAAATTAGGTCGTTGCAGCGCCCGATAAATCTTGAAGATGCCGACAAAATCACCCCCGGGACGGTCAAGACCACGGGCTGCCCTACGACAAAACTTTCCTCCATCGTAAACAAACTGGCGGACGAAAGAGAACTCTTAAGTGCTAAGTCTCGTATTTTTATCACGTCCCCAGGTAACACTTCAGGGTCACTTCCAAAGGTGATTTTAAGAGTATCATCATCAGTGAAAGAGCAGTAGTTATCGGTCCCAAGAAGCGTTGACACCTCGACTGCAGTGAGATCGAGAATGACTGATGCGCAGTCAAAAGTTCCAACTTGCCCAGCACGGTCGGTACTTGTGTCGAAAGTAACCGTAATTGAATTCAAGAGATCCCCGAAGGCTGCCTCAGACACTACAGGAGGATCTCGAACGTCGTAAGTAACGGACACACCCAGTGCAACAGAGGCCGCCGCAATACCGTCATACTCTTTATCCGAACTCGAGAGTGAGTGAGTTACAGTTTCATCCCGACTTGCCAGGGCGGCGCAGAATCGATTGCTGACGCTGCAAACAGGCCGCGTCGTTGTGGGCGCACTCGCCAATAATTCAACTAAAGTTGAAGTATTCCATGACGATGGCGTGAAAGTAATACTACTCGGCGAAACTGTTGAGTACAAACCGAGGCCACTCATGGCTACGACGACTTCAGATCTTGGTTGAGTGGCAAGGGAAACTCCATAGACTCCGGGCAACAACGCATCTCCAAAGTTGTTGTACGTGGCGGAAACTGCCGTGCTGCTAACCACCAAGCCAGCTTCGTCATTATCGAGGACAGTAATATTCAAAGGTGGCACAGTTAAATTTGAGTACAAAGCTCCCTGCCCACAAGCCGGCCGATCTGCTTCGAGGCATTCAAAAAGCAAATCTTCAGTGAAGACCGATATGATAATCCTGTCGCCATGATTATTGCCTTGATCGATATTGTCATCGACTCCAGTCGCAACAATGGTAACATTCTCCTTAAAGTCCTGGTAGGTAAACTTCACAGAAGATGGGAACAATACTACCCCACCAAAAGCTGACCGAAAGGCGACAGTGACTGAACTTAGCGGCTCCGTACCGAGAGAGACCGCAAAAGACGCCGTTTGGGTGCTATCTTCGGATACTTCGAGAAGTTCGGGAGCGTAAATCTTAATCGAAGCCACTGGTGTCGCTGTAGGGGAAGGGGTTGGGTTTGAAGTGGGCGCACTTGTTGGCACATACGTAGGCAGGGGTGAAGGTGCTGACGTGGGCACGAAAGTAGGCAGAGCTGTTGGTTGAGAAGTGGGCACCCCTGTAGGGCGCGGAGTCGGAAGAGACGTTGGGACGTGTGAAGGAATTGGAGTGGGCGGCACGGATGGCGTGCCTGTGGGCAACATTGAAGGTACGGGAGTGGGCTGCAGGGATGGAACTAAAGTAGGCAAAGGAGTTGGCATCAGTGATGGAACCGGGGTTGGCATTAAGGACGGAACCAAAGTGGGCAGTGGCGAGGGCATTAATGTTGGCACTGGTGTTGGCATAGTAGACGGAGGGAGTGTGGGGAGCGACGTAGGCACTGAAGTCGGGATCAATGAAGGCACTGGAGTCGGTACTAAAGTTGGTAACGGTGTCGGTAATATTGTCGGCAAAGGGGTCGGTGCTGGAGTGGGCTGTAGTGTGGGCACTGGGCTTGGCAACAGTGATGGTAGTGGCGATGGAGAAGGTGTAGGCACCAAGGTCGGCACCGGTGTCGGCTGCAATGTTGGCACAGGGCTCGGCAACGGCGACGGGACTGGCGACGGCGCTGGTGTAGGATCCAATGTTGGGACCGGGGTAGGCTGTGGAGAAGGAACCATGGTCGGCACTGGCGTTGGTACTGGCGATGGTGAAGGTGTTGGCTCCAGAGTTGGCACAGGAGTAGGCACCAATGTTGGTACCGGAGTGGGTTGCAACGAAGGCACAGGACTTGGTAAAGGTGATGGCACTGGCGACGGCTGTGGCGTAGGTAACAAAGATGGCACCGGGGTTGGTTCAAGCGTTGGTACTGGGCTAGGCACTGGTGATGGCATAGGTGAAGGTGAAGGTGTTGGTTCTAGAGACGGCACAGGGGTCGGCACTGAAGTCGGCACTGGGGTTGGCTGCATTGTGGGCACTGGACTCGGCAGTGGGGACGGTAGTGGCGATGGAGAAGGTGTAGGCATCAAGGTGGGCACCGGGGTTGGCTGAAGGGTTGGAACAGGGCTCGGCATAGGTGATGGCATCGGTGATGGAGATGACGTAGGCATCAAAGTTGGCACCGGGGTTGGCTGCAACGTGGGCACAGGGCTCGGCAATGGCGACGGTACTGGCGTTGGAGAGGGTGTAGGCACCAAGGTCGGCACTGGTGTCGGCTGCAAAGTTGGCACTGGACTCGGAACTGGCGATGGAGACGGTGTTGGCACTAACGTTGGCACCGGAGTGGGCTGTAGTGTAGGAACCGGGCTTGGCAACGGAGACGGCGCAGGCGATGGCAAAGGCGTAGGCATCAACGTAGGCACAGGAGTTGGTTGCAAAGAAGGCACAGGGCTTGGTTCAGGCGACGGCAACGGCGATGGTGATGGCGTAGGCATCAAGGTTGGTACTGGCGTCGGTTGCAATGTGGGCACTGAACTTGACGTAGGCTGCAGCGTTGGCACAGGGCTTGGCACTGGCGTTGGCACTGGCGATGGTGCTGGTG
>Ga0306865_1000620_pt1 | contig 12226 bp, 12 predicted proteins | sample AntRauTorckE5431_FD_190441 | JGI IMG/M metagenome (GOLD analysis project Ga0306865, IMG submission 190441) | Saline lake microbial communities from Rauer Islands, Antarctica - Metagenome Torckler E5 #431 (v2) (version 2) | ecosystem: Environmental > Aquatic > Non-marine Saline and Alkaline >... | reverse complement strand
TTTTACGATCGGTGTTGATAACTTCGAAAATCAATTTGCCATCATCAAGTAAAATGCGTTCACCAGCTTTTACATCTTGTGGAAAAGTATGGTAGTTCATGAACACACGTGTTTTTGTACCTTCAAACTCTTCTCCTGTAGCAAAAACAATTTCATCTCCCGGTTCCACGATCACCTCATCTTTCATGACCCCAACACGTAGTTTAGGACCTTGTAAATCACCAAGAATACCAGCGTTGTAGCCATACTCTTCATTAAGATCGCGAATCATTTTTACACGTTCTTTTACACCTTCGTGATCGGCGTGTGAAAAGTTGATTCTAAAAATATTTACTCCTGCATCTAGCATATCTTTCAGGACCTCTTTTTTGCTAGTTGCAGGGCCTAGTGTGGAAACTATTTTTGTTTTCTTTGTTGCTTTCATTAGTCTAAAATTAAGTGTTCAGGGTGTTTTAATGCACTAGTATCTATAGTATATATCATAGATATTTGGTGCAGTTTTATCAGTTTATCTATGACGAGTTGAGGGTTGAAAATATCAAGCTCGTCCTCTATCTTTAAAAGGTAATCTACACGTTTGTAGTCTTTTAATAAGAACTCTGTTTTTATAAAATCGTCGATACCAAATAAATTTTCAGCTGCTTTAAATTCTTGCTCAATGCTTACTTTATTACAGACTAAATGAGATTTGGTGTCCCACTCCTCATTATAGTAATCGAAAACAGGAAAACCTACGACCTGACCGTTTATTTTAAGATCCAGATCATGTTCCATTCTTTTAAAATTTGTTTTTAGAATGGTATTTATAAGGTAAGCCAATTTGTGAGGTTCTTGTTGGGAATGAATGCCAATAAGTTTAAAATCACAAATTTCAAAATCAGATAAACTGAATTTCTTTTTTTTCATGATCATAATTTACAAAAATTGCCTTCATTTACGACAGAACCAATTGTAAATATATGAAACAAAACAAGATGCATCAACTCTAAGCTTGCTTAATGCTGGACTAAACGTCAAGAAAACGTTTTCGTGGAAAGTATTTTAGATATTAATGTGATTTTGAAATGTGAAATAAGCTCTTTGTGAAGCTTTTTCTTCAGCACGTTTTTTGGAAGTTTCCCTTGCTTTTCCGGAGATTTCATTGTTGATGAATAATTTTACAGCAAAATGCTTCTCTTCATCCTTTCCGAAATCATCTTCAATAACAAATTCAAACGGGAATTTATTTTTCTGGCACCATTCGATCATCAGGCTTTTATAGCTGACGACGCGTTTTTCCAGTTTAGCTAGATCTACATCTTCCTGAATTACTTTTTTATAAATGAAGTTTTCGCAAGCTTTAAAGCCTTTGTCAACATAAATAGCGCCTATAAGTGCTTCAAATAGATTACCATTGATGTTCTTACCAAGCCTTTCTGCTGGGATTTCCGAAAGGATCAAGTCTGTAAGATTAAAACTTTCACCCAACAAGTTAAGATGTTTACGACTTACAATTTTTGAACGCATTTTAGTAAGGTAGCCTTCATCCCCATGAGGAGCGTTTTCAAAAAGATAAGTAGAAATCACTGCGCCTAGGATTGAATCCCCGAGAAATTCCAGACGTTCATAGCTTATTATTTGTCCTTCCTCGTCTTTAGATTTCAAAGAAGTGTGTGTAAAAGCCTGCTTGTAAATAGATAAGTTACCGGGCTTAACTTTTACAACCTTCTGGATTTTTTGAAAAAAAATCCCGTCTCTGCGAGAACGGGATTCGTTTAGTATATGTTTTAAAAATTTCATTCAAAATAAATAAACTACTCCTCCATCTTTTTGAACGCTACACAGGCATTGTGTCCTCCGAAACCAAAAGTATTACTCATGGCAACTTTGATTTCTCTTTTTTGAGGTTTGTTCAATGTCAGGTTAAGTTCTGAGTCAATATTCTCATCTGCAGTCTCATGATTGATTGTTGGTGGAACCAAGCTATTCTGCATGGCAAGAATAGAAGCGATAGCTTCCACTGCCCCTGCAGCGCCTAGTAAGTGACCAGTCATGGATTTCGTAGAATTAATATTGATGTTTTTAGCATGTTCACCAAAAACTTTTTTAATCGCTTTCAATTCTGCCACATCACCAAGAGGTGTAGAAGTACCATGTGTATTTATAGTATCTACATCTTCAGGTTTTAATCCAGAATTTTCTAAGCAATTTTTCATCACAGCGATGACACCAATTCCTTCTGGATGTGGAGCTGTCATATGATAAGCATCAGAGGACATTCCTCCTCCAATGACTTCAGCATAAATTTTCGCTCCTCTAGCTTTAGCGTGCTCGTATTCTTCAAGAATAAGAGCGCCTCCACCTTCACCAAGAACAAAACCGTCTCTATTAGCATCGAATGGTCTTGATGCTTTTTGTGGGTCATCATTTCTTGTGGAAAGCGCATGCATGGAATTAAATCCACCCATACCAGCCTGAGTTACCGCCGCTTCACTTCCTCCGGTAACCATAATGTCGCTATACCCCAATCTTATATAGTTGAGAGCGTCTATCATAGCATTGGCAGAAGAGGCGCATGCAGAAACTGTTGCATAATTAGGACCCATAAATCCATGCTTGATAGAAATGTTTCCAGGAGCAATGTCTGCAATCATTTTTGGAATAAAGAAAGGGTTGAAACGTGGTGTGCCATCTCCTTTTGCAAAGTCAATAACTTCGTTTTGGAAAGTTTCTAATCCACCAATTCCGGCACCCCAAATGACACCGACACGATATTTATCGACCACATTGAGATCTACACCAGAATCTAAGATGGCTTCATCTGAAGCTACCAAAGCATATTGTGCAAACCTGTCTAGTCGTCTCACTTCTTTTCTGTCGAAGTAATCGTTGGCATTAAAATTTTTTATTTCACAAGCGAATTTGGTTTTGAACAGGCTAGTATCAAAATAGGTAATAGGCGCTGCCCCACTTTTACCGTGTATTAGGCTATCCCAGTATTCTGATATATTATTTCCGATAGGTGTAAGTGCACCCAATCCAGTAACTACAACTCGCTTTAATTCCATGAAATAAGACTGTTTATTTTTTAGCTTCTTCTATGTAAGAGACAGCTTGACCAACTGTAGAAATGTTCTCTGCTTGGTCATCAGGTATTTGAATATCAAATTCTTTTTCGAATTCCATGATAAGCTCAACTGTATCCAAAGAATCTGCTCCCAAATCGTTTGTAAAGCCAGCTTCTGTAACAACTTCGTTTTCGTCAACGCCTAATTTATCAACGATAATGGCTTTTACTCTTGATGCAATGTCTGACATGATTGTATTTTTTTATGTTTAAATTCAGTGCGCAAAAATATAAAACTTTAGTTTAAAACAAGTTTTTAAGCTGAAAATGTGTTTAAATTTACATAATAATATTTTATAAATTAGTTTTGAAATTGCTTATATTTCAAATTCAACATTAAGTAAAATGGAAGATTCAAATTCAAATTCAAAAAAAAAGATTGTAGTTTTTGCCTCTGGTAATGGGACAAATGCTGTAAATATATATCATTATTTCAGAAATAATAAAAACATTGAGGTCTCTCATATATTCTCTAACAACAAAAAATCTAAAGTTTTACGAAGGGCTCACGATTTGGGAATAAAGTGTGTTCATTTTGAAAAAGAGGACCTATACGATTCTCCTTCTTTGATCAATGTTATAAAAGACATCGATCCCAGTATAATAGCTTTTGCAGGCTTCCTGTTGAAAGTCCCTGAGTCTTTTTTAGCCGCATTTCCAAAACAAATAATAAACATTCATCCCTCTTTACTCCCCAAATATGGTGGTGAAGGTATGTATGGAGAGCGGGTTTTCAGAAAAATATTGAAGAATAGGGATAAAGAAAGTGGAATCACTATACATTATGTAAATGAAGAGTATGATGAAGGTGAAATTATTGCTCAGATCAAATTAGAACTTGATAATGATGAAGATCTTAACTCTCTGGAAGAAAAAATTCATAGCCTAGAATATGAGCATTATCCCAAAGTGATTGAAAAGCTGTTGACTTAATTTATGGCCAAATCCTCTAAGTACTATGTCGTATGGGAAGGTTATGAACCAGGAATCTATTCCTCCTGGAATGAGTGCAAGCTGAAAATCCAAAACTATCCCAATGCCAAATACAAATCTTTCCCGAACCTGGAAGAGGCCAAAACCGCTTACGCGATGGGTTTCTTTGGCTATCAAAAACAAAAAAAACTAACTTCCGCATCTTTTTCTACTGAAGGTATTGAGTGGAAATCTATTGCTGTGGACGCTGCTTCCAGCGGTAATCCAGGCAGGATGGAATACCGGGGTGTGGTCACTAAAACCAAGCAGATTTTATTCCATATGGGTCCGTTTCCTAATGGAACTAACAATATTGGTGAGTTTCTGGCTTTGGTGCATGGTTTGGCTTTCTTGAAAGATAAAAAAAGTGAATTGCCGATTTACACGGATTCCAAAATCGCCATGTCCTGGATCAGACAAAAAAAATGCAAAACTAAACTAGGTAAAAATTCCAAAAACGAAAAGTTATTCGAGTTGATCAAACGGGCGGAAGTTTGGCTTGAGAAAAACACATTTAAAAATCCTATTTTAAAGTGGCAAACCAAATCTTGGGGGGAGATCCCAGCTGATTTTGGGAGGAAGTAAATTTTAGGTCATAAATTCTATGGACTAGGTAAATTCCTAACTTCATAAATCAGCGTCAAAAATCTGTATTCTACACTCATTTAGATCGTTATGTGTCAAAATGTATTGATTCCTGATTCTCATTTAAAAGATTCCTTAATTAAAGAGGTTATGATATTTTAATGCAACCAAACTAATTTCTAAATCATATCTTTGCAAAAAATTAAAACAGATATGAGCAAATTATTGATTGTAGGAACTGTGGCTTTTGATGCAATTGAAACGCCCTTCGGAAAAACAGATAAAATTCTTGGTGGCGCTGGGACTTACATCGCTCTAAGTGCTTCTCAATTTGATGTGGAATCTGGAATAGTTTCAGTTGTTGGAGATGATTTTCCGCAGAAGTATTTGGATTTGCTTACGGATAGAAATGTGAATTTAGAAGGCCTAGAGATAGTCAAAGGTGGAAAGACCTTTTTCTGGAGTGGTCGATACCATAACGATATGAATTCCAGAGATACGCTGGATACTCAATTGAATGTACTGGCAGAATTCAGTCCTGTTGTACCAAAAGATTATATCAATTCTGATATCGTGATGTTGGGGAACTTGCACCCTGCCGTTCAACTCAGTGTGATTGACCAAGTCAAAAATCCAAAATTGATTGTCCTGGATACCATGAATTTCTGGATGGATTCAGAATTGGATTTACTTAAGCAGGTGATTGCTAAAGTGGATGTGATTACCATCAACGATGAAGAAGCGAGACAGCTTTCTGGTGAATATTCGTTGGTGAAAGCAGCCAGAAAGATAAGAGATATGGGGCCAGATTATGTGGTCATCAAGAAAGGGGAACACGGCGCTTTATTGTTCCACAACGAAGAAATGTTTTTTGCGCCAGCGCTTCCATTGGAAGAAGTATTTGATCCTACCGGAGCTGGAGATACTTTTGCTGGCGGATTTGTAGGTTACCTGGCAAACACAAAAGACACTTCTTTTGAAAATATGAAAAATGCTGTGATTTACGGATCTAACCTGGCATCGTTCTGTGTTGAAAAATTTGGTACAGAAAAAATGCTAGAACTCGATAAAGACGAAGTTGATCAGCGCTTAGAGAGTTTTCAAGCTCTAACTCAATTTGAAATAAATTTAGCTTAACACATACTGCCCTGAATTTTCGGGGCATTTTTATAGGATACACCAATGAGTGAATTGATCAAACATGAATGTGGCATCGCCACTCTAAGACTTCTAAAACCCCTTTCCTATTATAAGGAAAAGTACGGGAGTGCCTTTTATGGCATCAACAAGATGTATTTGATGATGGAAAAGCAGCATAATCGAGGTCAGGATGGTGCTGGTTTGGCAAGTGTAAAACTAGATGTGAAGCCTGGAAATCGATACATCAGTAGAATTCGTTCCAACGAGGCGCAGCCTATTCAGGATATTTTTGCTCAGGTGAATGAAAGAATTAATCGTGAGCTAAAAGAGCATCCAGAGATTTTAGAAGATATTGATAATGAAAAAATCAAGTTACCTTATTTAGGCGAAGTCTATCTAGGGCATGTTCGTTACGGTACTTTTGGCAAAAACAGCATAGAAAGTGTTCATCCGTTTTTGAGACAAAATAACTGGATGCACCGTAACTTGATTGTTGCAGGGAATTTTAATATGACCAACGTCAACGAGCTATTTCAAAATCTGGTAGAGCTCGGTCAGCATCCTAAAGAAAAAGCAGACACGGTGACGGTGATGGAAAAAATTGGTCACTTTTTGGATTCTGAAGTTGGAAAATTATATAAGAAATTAAAAGAAGACGGTTACAATAAAAAAGAATCTTCGCCACACATTGTGGAGCACCTGAAGGTTCATAAAATCCTTAGAAAATCCTCAAAAGATTGGGATGGAGGTTATGTCATTGCAGGAATGCTGGGGCATGGAGATTCTTTTGTGTTGAGAGATCCCAACGGTATTCGTCCGGCTTATTATTATAAAGATGATGAAGTGGTTGTTGTGGCTTCAGAACGTCCTGTCATTCAGACGGCTTTCAATGTTCAGTACGAAGACGTACACGAACTTATGCCAGGTCAGGCCATTATTACCAAAAAAGATGGTTCCGTTCATTTTAAAACAATTCTGAAACCAAGAGAACGTAAAGCCTGTTCTTTTGAACGTATTTATTTCTCCAGAGGGAGTGATGCTGAAATCTATAAAGAACGAAAACACTTAGGTCGCTTATTGATGCCAGAAGTCCTTAGGTCGATCGATTATGATACGATGAACTCGGTGTTTTCATATATTCCCAATACCGCAGAAACCTCATTTTACGGTATGGTAGAGGCGGCGCAAGACGAATTGAACTACCAGAAAAACCAGGCGATACTTAAAGAAAAAGAAGGCTTAACCGACGAACGTCTTTCAGAGATTCTCAGTTTGAGATTGCGAACAGAGAAAATCGCAGTTAAAGATGTGAAGTTGCGCACCTTTATCGCAGAAGATAGCAGTAGAGACGACTTGGTGGCTCACGTTTATGATGTGACTTACGGGGTTGTAAAGCCTACCGATAACTTGGTGGTGATCGACGATAGTATTGTTCGTGGGACTACCTTAAAGAAGAGTATTTTGAAAATGCTGGATCGATTAAACCCTAAGAAAATCATTATTGTTTCTTCAGCGCCACAGATCCGTTATCCAGATTGTTACGGAATAGACATGGCGAAATTGGAAGATTTTGTCGCTTTTCAAGCAGCGGTTTCCCTTCTAAAAGAGCGAGGCATTTATAAGGAAACGGTAGATGCGATCTATGATAAATGTAAAGACCAATCTGAATTTGCTCATCAGGCGGAACAAAACCACGTAAAGGCGATGTATGAGCCTTTTTCTTACGAAGAAGTGTCAGATCGTATTGCCAAACTTTTAAGCGATGAAAGCATCAATTCAGAGGTGAAAGTGATTTACCAAACTGTAGACAAACTCCATGAAGCCTGCCCAAAAAATCTTGGAGATTGGTATTTTACAGGAGATTATCCTACCAAAGGCGGCAATAAAGTGGTGAATAAAGCGTTTATGAATTTTTACGAAGGGAAAAACGATAGAGCTTACTAAAATAGTATCATTATACACGCAACCTTTTTGTAAGGCCATGCATCTTTATAATGTGAAAGATTTACTAAATTTGCACAACTAATTTCATCCATATTTTAAATGTCGGAACAAACTTCACAAAACACCTCAGACGAAATTGACTTAGGTATTATTTTTGAAAAACTGAAGTCTTTTTTTAAGTCTATTCTAATAGGAATTATCCAAATCTTTCAGTTTTTCTGGAAGCATAAGTTTGTGCTTGCTGGACTATTAGTGATAGGAGTTGGTCTTCAGTTATATTTGAAATCTACAACAGAATCTACGTTTTCAAATCAGTTTTTGGTGAGAACGAACTATGGCAGTACTGAATATGTTTACAGTAAAGTGAATTCTATTAATTTGAAGCTTGAGGCTGGCGATAGTTTATACATCAAAGATATCTTTGGAGAACATTATGATAGAGTTAAAGAAATTGAAGTAATTCCTGTCATTGATGTTTATGAGCTCGTAAATAAATCTGAGGAAAATAAAGAAACCTTTGAGCTCCTGTTGGATGAATTCGGTGATATTTCTTTTTTAGAAGACGAGATCAATATCAACGAATATTCAACTCATAAAATTAAAATATACATTGACGGGCAGGCTGATAACGAGAGGATTTCTAATCGACTTTATGAATATTTAGCAAGTAATTCATATTATAATGAACTTAAGACTGCAACTTTAGAAAGTTATAAAGAACAGCTAGAACAAAATAAAAGCATCAGAACTCAAATCGATAGTATACTTAAAGATCAAAAAGGAAATACACTCCCTAAGTTAGATAACAATGCAATTAATTTTTCGGGTAGTCAAGATTTGAATGAGTTATTAAGTAAAAAGCAAGGGCTGTTAATTAACGATTTATCACTCAGAAATCGATTGTCTTCTAATGATGAAGTTTTAAAAATTATTGATTCTTCGTTTGGGATATATAGTGAAGAGCAAAATAGTAGAAATTTCATCTTTCCGCTTTCATTCTTTTTCATATACTGTGGAGTTTTCTTTGTGAAATTTTTAATCAAGAAAACTAAAAGATTTGTTGAAAATTAAAACTTTTTCTAAACCATGTTAAAAAACAAAACACTTCTTATAACAGGAGGCACAGGTTCTTTAGGAAAGGCGCTTACTCACTATATTTTAGAAAATCATCCTGATATTAAAAAGCTAATCATCTACTCAAGAGATGAACAAAAGCAGTTTATGATGGCTCAAGAGTATCCAGAAAATAGCTTTCCACAAATTCGCTTTTTAATTGGTGATGTAAGAGATAAAGAACGTCTTACTAGAGCTTTTAAGGATGTGGATTACGTTATCCATGCTGCAGCAATGAAGCATGTCCATTTAGCAGAGTACAATCCTGATGAGTGTATAAAAACGAATGTAGGAGGCGCGCAAAATGTTATTCATGCTTCTTTAGAGACAGGAGTAGAAAGAGTTGTTGCTCTTTCTACAGATAAAGCTTGTGCTCCTATTAATCTCTATGGAGCTACTAAACTGACTTCAGATAAATTGTTTGTGGCCGCCAATAATATAACAGGTTGGAATCCAATCAAGTTTTCAGTAGTAAGATATGGGAATGTGATGGGAAGCAATGGTTCTGTCATACCGTTTTTTATGAAAAAAAGAGAAGAAGGTTCCCTCCCTATAACGGATCCAGAAATGACGCGATTCAATATTTCGCTACTAGACGGAGTAAAGATGGTTATTTACGCTTTAGAGCAAGCTTGGGGAGGAGAATTATTTATTCCTAAGATTCCTTCTTATAAGATTATGGATATTGCTAAAGCTGTTGGGCCAGAGTGTGATTACCCTATTGTTGGAATTCGTCCTGGAGAAAAAATTCATGAAGAAATGATCACTTCTTCCGATTCTTATTTTACTTATGATCTTGGAGACTACTATGCGATACTTCCTCCAAAAACAAAATGGAATGTAGAAAAATTTATTGAAACATATGATGCTGTAAAGGTTCCTAAGGGATTTACCTATAATTCTGGTGAAAATGAAGAATGGGAAACTGTTGAGAGCTTAAAAAAACTAATCGAATCTAACAAAATTGTTGCCTCGTAGAAATTTAACGTTATTTAAAGTAATTAATGCTGAATAAAGAGACAAACACAACTATTCCCTATGGACGTCAGAACATTACGGATGAGGACATTCAAGCAGTGGTTGAGGTTTTAAAATCAGATTATCTTACTCAAGGTCCCAAAATTGGAGAGCTAGAATTTGCATTTGCTAATTATGTAGGTTCAAAATATGCCGTAGCTGTTTCTAATGGGACGGCAGCTTTACATTTAAATGCACTTGCTTTAGGAGTTAAACCAGGGGATAAGGTGATTACAACGCCTATTACTTTTGCCGCATCGGCTAACTGCATCCGGTATTGTGGCGGTGAAGTGGTGTTTGCAGATATAGACCCACAAACCTATTTGCTGGATATTGATAACGTGAGAGCCCTTCTTGAAAAAGATATTAATAAAGAAATTAAAGGAATTATTCCAGTAGATTTTGCTGGCAATGCAGTAGACCTTGAAGCGTTTCGCGCCTTGGCAGATGAGCATGGGCTTTGGATTATAGAAGACTCTTGCCATTCACCAGGTGGTTTTTTCCTAGACAGCCAAGGAACAGCACAAAACTGTGGAAACGGAAATTTTGCAGACCTCGCCATTTTTTCATTTCATCCCGTAAAGCATATCGCTGCGGGTGAAGGCGGAATGATAACTACCAATGATGAGAAACTATATGAAAAGCTTCTGGCGCTTCGAACTCACGGAATTATAAAGAATGAAGAGCAATACGAAAACTCAATTGATTTTGCTTCAGGTTCAATTTCATCAGACGTTGAAACTTATCCCAACTGGTATATGGAAATGCAAGATTTAGGGTATAACTACAGGCTTACAGATTTTCAAGCTGCTTTAGCTATAAGCCAACTAGCAAGAGCAGAAGAGAGTTTAAAGATAAGAAGAGAGATTGCTTCAAGATATTTCGAGGCTTTTAAAAACGAACCCTTTGTCAAAGGGCAATCAAGTGTGGTTGAAGGTCACGCTTATCACTTATACGTTATTGAAGTAGAAAATAGGTTAGGTCTATATAACTATTTAAGAGCCAAAAATATTTTTGCTCAAATTCATTATATACCCTGCCATTTGATGCCGTATTACAGACAATTCGGTTGGAAAGAAGGCGACATGCCTCATGCAGAAAACTATTACAAACAGTGTATTAGTTTACCAATGTTTCCTACATTAACGAAAGAAGAACAGGGTTTTGTGATTTCATCTGTAAAAGAATTTTATGCGTAATCTTTGTATTATCCCTGCTCGAGGTGGTAGCAAGCGTATTCCAGGAAAAAACATCAAAGATTTTCTTGGGAAGCCTATTATTGCTTATTCCATTGAGGCAGCATTGAATAGTGCTCTTTTTGATGAGGTGATGGTATCTACAGATGATGAAGAAATAGCTAATGTGGCAAAACAATATGGTGCAAAAGTACCTTTTATAAGAAGTGAGAAAAATGCAGATGATTTTGCCACTACAGGAGATGTTCTATCTGAAGTTTTGAATGAATATAAGATATTGGGGGAAAGTTTTAAAAATGTGTGTTGTATTTACCCTACAGCTCCTTTTGTAACTCCAGAGGTTTTAAAAGAGGGTTATGAAAAGCTGATAACTGACAATTATGACTCTGTTTTTTCCGTATTGCGGTATAGTTTCCCTATTCAACGTGCATTAAAAATAGAAAAAGGGAAAGTTAGTATGTTTTATCCTGAGTTTATGGAGAGCCGTTCTCAAGATTTGGAGCCTTCATTTCATGATGCAGGGCAATTTTATTGGTTTAAACCAATACTAGTGGAGGAGCATAAAAAACTTTGGACTAGTAACACTGGTGAAATTGAAATAAATGAATTGAATGCACAAGACATAGACAATGAAACCGATTGGAAATTAGCTGAATTAAAATATGAGCTCTTACAAAGTACTAAATAAACAAGTTTGTTCTTCAGGAGGATATTCTATCGTTCCCATTAGAATGGAGGATCGTTATGATATTATGCAATGGCGTAATGAACAAATGTACCATCTAAGACAAGCGGAACTACTTACCGAAGTTAAACAAGACGCTTATTTTCAAAATGTGGTAACCAAATTATTTGATCAAGAGCAACCTAATCAACTACTTTTTAGCTTTTTAAAAGGAGAAGAATGTATTGGATATGGAGGTTTGGTGCATATAAATTGGATAGATAAGAATGCTGAGATTTCCTTTATTATGGAAACTCAATTAGAGAAAGAAAGCTTTGAAAAAAATTGGGGTCTATTTTTAGATCTAATTGAACAAGTTGCTTTTTATGAATTAAAACTTCATAAAATCTTTATTTATGCGTTTGATCTTAGGCCACATCTATTTAAAGCAATCGAAACTAAAAACTTTATCAAGGAGGCTATTTTAGA
>Ga0306865_1000610_pt1 | contig 12417 bp, 8 predicted proteins | sample AntRauTorckE5431_FD_190441 | JGI IMG/M metagenome (GOLD analysis project Ga0306865, IMG submission 190441) | Saline lake microbial communities from Rauer Islands, Antarctica - Metagenome Torckler E5 #431 (v2) (version 2) | ecosystem: Environmental > Aquatic > Non-marine Saline and Alkaline >... | reverse complement strand
GCAACTATCTATAGCTACTACCGTATAGGTGACTATAGATGTACTCGCTTGCTCTAGGCTATCGGCATACCACATCTGACCATACACGCAAGGCTGGGAATCTAGCTCTGCTATTTTTTGATTATTCTTATACAAATCATAGCGTACATAGGCATCTTCTAATAAGCAAGGCCAATTTATCGTAATAACTTCATCTACTTTTGGATGGGCTGGTACGTCTTGATACGTAGCATTTGTGATCTGTGAAGTATCGAACTCTGTAAACCCAGAGGTAACGAATACGCGTTGACTGTCTAGCTGCGTGATACAGCCTGTGTATCCATATAGACGTTGTGTGATCCAGTACGTACCTGCCTGAGAAAAGGTAAAAGCTCCACCCCTTCCCTCCCCAAAGGGTAGGGAGTAGTACTCATCCCAGTTACCGCTAAACGGCAAACTGTCCGTAAAGGCCAACTGACCCGAAACTAAATATTCTTTCTTGGTAGTATTCTTGGTAACAGTATCTGTAACATTTACAGTAAATGGTGAGCAGCCTCTGTTATTGTCGATACTAAATCCAGGTGCTGGTGCATCTACTACTTTTATGTATTGATTTTTGGTGAGTGTGCTATCGCAGAAACCATTGCTGTAAAATAAGGAAACGGTGTAGGTGCCGGGAGTGGTGTAGACATGGGAGACGCTGGTGTCCCCACCTTGGTCCTCCCCAAAGGGAAGGAGGACGGTTTGTGTCTCCCCATCTCCAAAGGTCCAGACCCATTTCTCGCCATTGGTAGTGTGGATGTTGTCTGTAGTGCTTTGAGTGGTAAACTCTAGTGGCACGTACGCACAGATTACCGTATCTGCTGCCGTGAATGCTGCTACTGGTTTTTCTGGGATGCGGATTTTTAGGGTGTCGTACCACATTTCTCCATAGCCTGATCCTTTGGCACTCTGAGCGTAAACTTTATAAAAATAATCCCCACTTTTTGAAAAAGTCATTGTAGGTGAGTTAGCAACTATTGTATCAAAAAGGCCTTGCTCATTTGTGATATACCAAGTGAACTTATCAATTTCCATAAAAGAGTTGGAAAAATTAGTAAACTGCACAGTCGCTTCACACATATACTCTATAGTATGTTTTAGTCGGATATGATCCTTCACATGGTTTGAAAAAAAACTAAACAGTGAGCCTGACACCTCATTTACATACTTATTTTTTACTATTTGAAGTTGAGCAGCTGGAACGTTAGGATCTAAAATTTCATGAAACGTAGACATACTCTTATTCGTTACTACTTCTCTGTATTGTTCGTGTACCAGCATTTTACCGTTAGGAGTCTCTTTTATGCCTACATTCCCTTTATAGTCTGGCTTTATTATTTCCTCCACCTTCATCGGATTTTCGCAGATACTTATTTGTAGCACATCATAGGATATTGTCCTCCCTTTATTTGATAGAGAATTAATTGTATCAGTCTTTACAGCAAGATATATGAATGAGTCATTTTCTGATATAGAATTGTTGAGCATCGGTTCAATGTATTTGCGTTCTGTAGTTTTACCTGTATCCAATACCCATTCATCCAACTTTAGTTGAGTCTTTAGTCCTGTAAATGAATTAGTAGAAGGGTCAAAACCAATTCTATCCATAACATAACTCCTATAACCTTCTCTTTTGACAATTTGGCTACCAATATTATACTTCTTATTGAGAGAGATTCTTTTTAGAAGATAAATATCCTCCGCCGTACTAGCAACAGCAATATCAGTGAAAATTATTTGCTCATCAAACTCGGAAATGGGAAACGGTATTAAGTTGGTGACATTAACAGCTAAACTATCTACCAATCGAACTCCACCTTCGTCTATAGTAAAAGCCCAAAGTGTATCATTCACTTGGCTAAACAGCAAGAAGCTGGAGGTATCTGCTCTTACTATTGCAGAACTCATGAAGTTACCTTCTTTGTTTAGTTGTTTTAGTAGGACATTGCATTTATTAAGATTTAAACCACCTTTACCTGCATTTAATCGAGAATCTAGCTCTGTAAAATATAAGCCAGGTGGACTATAATTATTGCTAACTGGCATATCGAAAGTATCGTAAATGTTGATATATCCAAATTTGTGTTGAGAGATTCGAAATAGATAGTCAACAGGAACCCACAAGGGATTTCTGAGAATCGTATCGCTATATGGAAGTTTTAAATTATCTCCACTATACAATCCATCGAAATCAGAATAGAAAATTAGTTCCCCATTATTTGCTGATATACTACCATTTGAATTCCCTAGTACATTGCTAGGTGTAGCGTTATACACAGGATTTGAATATCCTTTAAATGAAAAAGAGCCTCTTATTCCAGACCAAAAAGCATTGCTTTGTGCTTCTGTAGATACAGAAACACAAAGACATAATGCTATTAGAATACTTTTCACTTTCACTAGCGTTGTACTGATAGTTTAGAATATCCAATGGACGAGCCATCTATACTGGTAATTTTAACAGTATATAAGCCAGAGGTAAGGTTAGAGATATCTACTGCTTGTGGAGCATTAATCAAATAATCCATAGTCAGTACCGATTTGCCAGTGATGTCAATAATGTCTAAAAGTGCACCTCCTGTGAAATTTAAAGACTTTGCGTTTATATTAAACTGAGTAGCTGCAGGATTTGGGAAGACTATAAACTCATCTCGACTTTGGTACTCATTAATCGCCAGTTTACCAATAGCGTCTAAACACTCAACGGTGCAGTCTCTGACGATTGACCCATTTTGAGATGGGTTTACTGGGTTTGTCCCACCATAAGCAGCTATCACTAATAGACCACCATTTATCACTCTATAGTTAAACGAGGAGCCGTCATTTTGGATGTGTAGCCTATTTGTTAGGTTAGAAGAAGGTGTGTTGCCAACCACTGAACCATCACTTGGCTGAAGGTCTAAAGTACTTGTTGAAGTATTATAAATATCTACACCTTGATTTACAAATGTGTTACATTCAATATCTAAGCCTTGGTTGTTACGCTGAAAGAGGATTCCTCGGGCATTCTCATATTGGTCATAACCGGCAGTAGTGCTCGTAAAGTCATTTTCCTTGATTAAAGAATAGTCTCCACTCCTTCCTGAATTATCAATCTTGAGGTGTTCCACAAAATTTTTATCAGATGTAAAAACATTATCCAATATTCTAAGTTGATGTGCATTTTCAGTGTATACATCATAGATTACTGAACCTGCATAATATGCAGTGGATCCAGAACAACCTGTATTAGTAAAATTACTATTCAATACGGACCTGGTAGTAGAAAATGTATTATCATATAGTCCCATAGAATTTGAATAATTATTTCTAATACTGCCAAAATTATCAGTAAACGTATTATGCCTTGAAACCATCGAATTATTATTAAATCCTGCCATATTATTCAATCCCACAAAATCAACTCCGTATGATAGCTTTAAAAATTGACAAGGATTCAAAGCACCGCTTAACAGACAATTTTTAGCGGCATTAGGTTCTGAGTCGCACAGGTCATCATCACAAAACTGGTCTCCTTCGTACTCTGCTGTGAAAGAAGAGTTATAAGCATAAATCCCTGTTGCTCTTTCATTAGTACAGAAAGAAGTTGTATTAGAATTTGTAAAAATACAACCTCCAATATTAATACTTGTAACTCCGTCCAACCATATTCCTCTCAGACTGGCTGGTTGAAATAATCCGTTGATAGAATTGAAAGAGTTATTCCATTCGAATGTAGTTCCTTGAAAATAACACGCATTCACTTTAGGTTGAGTTTTAGATATATAAGTGTTTAATTTCACGCCTACTTCGCAGTTTGTAAAATCTCCTCCTCGCGTTTGCACCACAGCTCCTGAATTTGATCTTACTCCTATTTTTGCATTTATTAAACTAGTGTTGATTAGCTTTACTGAAGTTTGCGTACTAGCCAAAACTCCTTCCCAAGCCGGAGTCGAATTTTTAACAGTAGGGTCAGGAAACGTGGAATATTGCTCACTTACTCCATCGCCATGAGCTACAATCCCATCCCAAGTGGTACCAACAGGTTGAAGGACACAGTTGACTATTTCAAGTTCTGAGCCTATACCTAAGGTTATCGGAGATGAGGCGTTCATGTTTAAAGTTATTCCTGTGATTGTCAGTTTTATATTCGGAGAGACAGTGACACCTCCTGCATAAGCGACGGAAGGCAGATTCCCTGTATACCAATCTGTATCTGTTGTAACATTCACTTGAGCTAAACTCACCCCACTCATACAGACCCAAAATACCATAGCGGCTAATTTAAGACTTTTTGTTAACTTACTCCTCTTTTTGGTCGACTGACGTCGACTGCTTTGCTGCGGAGCGGTTAGCATGTTAGTTTCATTGGTGCTGTGTATAGATGTATGCACCATGTTTTCGCGACTGCGGATTAAAAGATTTTTGTTTTTCATTATTTTGATTTTTTCTAATTTAATACTCATTAAAAATCACTCGCCTCGGTCAATTGGCCATTATGCGTTAAATGCTTTTGGTGGCATTTCTAGGTGGTTATTTTGACATTTCTTTCATTTAGAATTATGCTCTATGTAGTCGACATTAAGAGAATTTCTAATTCATATTTGCAATTTAACATTAACCAAACATAACGAAATAAAAAGGAGAGTACAATGACTTATTTACTTAGTGTACTTTTTACTACATCTTAATATTTTGACTATCAAGTATTTATAAATATAAAACACTTAGTTAGTCATCCAATAAATAATACTTTCCACTCTGATTAAACCTTCATTGACCGTCTTCGGTACCCTTCTGAGGCGGGCAGGCAAACCGCTGAGACGAATCACTTGTTTCCATTTGGCGGTGCTTTAGCTCCGCTATATGGTATGTAAAAGGGAGAGGCTTTAGCCTACTATTTTTGTTTAGTCCCGTTTATTCATCCAGCCCTGCGAATGTTTCAAGCTACCAAAACATATTGCCCAGCGGATTTTTTAGCTCATAACCCAAATACACACCGCTTGGAGATTCTCTCCTCCTCCATCAGACTGAATCTTTGATTTAAACTTACACTTAATATTAAACTTTCCTAAATTCGCACTTCAATCATGAGTACGAAAAAACCATTAATATTAATAAGCAACGATGACGGTATCACCGCACCGGGAATACTAGCTACCGTAGAAGTGATGAAACACTTCGGTGAGGTAGTAGTAGTGGCTCCAGATAGTCCACAAAGTGGTATGGGACACGCCATTACTATAAATAAGCCACTGCGTTTGGTGAAAAATCAGCAATTTGGCCCAGAAATAGAAAGCTTCCACTGTAGCGGAACGCCCGCAGACTGTGTGAAGCTAGCTGTAGATAAGGTGATGCATCGTAAACCCGACCTGCTTATAAGTGGATTTAATCACGGAAGTAATGCAAGTATAAATGTAATCTATAGTGGCACTATGAGTGCAGCTATGGAAGGAGCTATAGAAGGAATTACTTCCATCGGTTTTTCACTTTGCAACTTCAGCTGGGATGCAGACTTCTCTGCCAGCAAGGTCTATATGCATAAAGTAGTGACGCAAGTCCTAGAGCACGGCTTGCCAGAAGGTACACTTCTGAGTGTCAACATACCAGATGTGCCAGAGAGTGATATAAAAGGTCTAAAGGTATGCCGCCAAGCACGAGCCAAATGGGTAGAAGAATTTGACCATAGACAAGATCCACATGGCAGAGACTATTACTGGCTTACTGGTAAATTTGTAAATATGGATAAAGGAGAAGATACAGACGAATGGGCTCTTGCCAATAACTACGTATCTGTGGTGCCAGTGCAGTATGATCTTACGGCTCACCACGCTATCCAGACTGTCAATTCTTGGGACTTTTAGATGCGAAAATGGGATACTATAGTCGCAGGAATGCTAGTAGGACTCATCAGTCCACTTGTCATTCTCTATGGTGTGAATGTGTTTAATTTTGACCACTTGAGCTATGCACTATTTCTGGAAACGGGGTTTACTACTGGTAGTCTAAATCCATTCTTAAAAATAGCCGCTCTCTTTAACCTTGCTCCTTTCTTTCTTTTTATCAATATGAATAGGATCCGAACAGCTCAAGGAATCGTATTCGCTACTATCTTAGTAGGATTAGTCATCGTCTATTTCACCTTACTATAAGACTATGAGATACTACGTCATATCTGGAGAGACCTCAGGAGATAACCACGCTTCACGGGTGATCAGTGAGCTAAAAAAGCTTGACAGTGATGCTCATTTTCGTGGTATGGGTGGTGACCAAAGTGAAGCTGCAGGACAAGAACTGCTTATTCACCAAAAAGAAATGGCGATAATGGGACTAGTAGAAATACTTTCTAGCTTAAGAAAGATTGCTCGAAACCTGAAAAAAGTAAAACAAGATATAGCCGAATGGCATCCAGATGTAGTCTTACTCGTAGACTATCCAGGCTTTAACTTCAAGATAGCCAAGTATGCTCACGGCCTAAAAATACCCGTACACTACTATATCTCTCCAAAGGTATGGGCGTGGAAAGAAAACAGAATACAGCGAATAAAGAGCTATGTAGATGAACTCTACACCATCTTACCTTTCGAGACTGAATATTTTGCGAAGCGTAATATCAAAGCAAAATACGTAGGTAATCCTAGCAAAGAAACCGTAGATGAATATCTAGCGACTAACGACTTGCACACAGGTTCTAAAAAAATAGCCTTACTCCCGGGGAGCAGAAAACAAGAGATCAGCACTTCGCTTCCTATCATGCTAGATGCCATGAAGCAGTTTCCTGACTATGAACTATTGGTAGCTCAAGCACCTGGGTTTGATGATGCGTATTACCACGCTTTTGACCAGAATCTAACACTAATCAAAAATGACATGTACTCGCTGCTAGCTCAGAGTGATGCGGCACTAGTGACCAGTGGTACCGCTACGCTAGAGACCGCACTGATGCACGTACCTCAAGTAGTGTGCTACCGTATGAATGAGCTCAGCTACCGCATCGGTAAGATGATAGTGAAACTAGATTATATATCATTGGTAAATCTTATCCTGGATAAACCGAGTGTCACAGAACTCATACAAGGAGACTTCACTGCAGAGCGAATAAAACAAGAGCTCAACGCCATACTGTATGATGAAGATACAAAAGCTAGAATAAAAGTACAATATGCAGACCTCCATGCTCAGATAGGTCTCAGCCATCCATCTGTAGAGGTGGCTAAATATGTATGGAAGAGTGTTTCGTAGCACTTTTATTTTTACACAATTCAATACTACGTATAGGTAAACCAAAATAGGTCAACATGGAATTACTATTAATGAATGCCGCGTTTCTCAAGATTGAGTATTGGTGGAGTAGATTAGATTTTTGTGTGAGAGTATGGTCTATTTTATAATTGCTCTTACCGTATACACTACTACCCAAACGAGAAAGATTACCTTCCTTGAAACCTATAAAAATTAATAGCAAGGCGGTGCTATTAGCTAACGATAGTTTGTATACTCCTATTTTTTCATTCAGAAGTAAATCTCAGCTTACCTTTCTTCTATAAAACGTATTATTGTGACTTGAAAGGAAAAGTAATCATAATTGCAATAGCATTATTAGCTATGGGATGTAAAAGTCAAGTAGTGGACCGCGTAATAAAACTAACTGTTACAGAAACTTCAGACTACTGTGGCGGTGCAGCTCCTCCTGCAGAGCTTTTACAAGAACTCAGTAAAGAAAAACCATTTAAAGGTAAACTATATGTTCACTCCATGCCTGACCGTACTGATGATGGTCAAACATTAACAATATCTAACGGAGAACTAAAACAGTCTGGCTTTTCAGAGGGTGTATATTTTGTCTTCCTATATCCTAAAATCAGTAGAGAAGAGCTGACCAAAACTAAAATGGATGAAGAAATGATTTCGTGCCTAGAGATGCTGAGCCTTCAATTTGCTGCCAACTTCGTAGTAGCGAAAGAGACAAAGTCTGTGACTTTAAAAGTTCACAAAATGTGCGACCCATGCACTCCTCCGCGTCCATAGAAGCTATAGTTTATTTGAATGGCTTATTTTGAGAATTAAAATCTTGATAGGATTTTATTTTCATACCCTTTAGTTTATTCAAAAACTAAAGTCGTTTCAGTAAAATTTAAAATTCGCACCCAAATTGTCAAATTCTTTTTTAGCAAAAGTATATAGCTTAGCACGCTTGTGAGGCACACCTTCTTGAACCTCATCTGTCTCTTTCAAAAAACCTGTCTTAAGCATTCGTCGTCTAAAATTACGCCTATCAATGTCCTCATCCATTATTTTACTGTAGAGCGTGTACAGCTGATGCAGCGAAAAGTGACGAGGTAGTAATTCAAACCCCACGGGTTCTCGGTATAATTTATCTCTGAGCACTTGTTTGGCCCTATTTACTATTTGATTATGATCAAAACCTAAAGTGCTGACATTGTGATAATCTGACCACATAACGTGCTTATCAAAACCTGCCGGTTTTATTTTATAGTTTTTGATATTAATTAACGCAAAGTAGCCGATCGTAATCACTCGAGCTTCGGGATCTTTCCTAACGGCCTCTAGCCAAAGTCTGTCCTTCTCTTTAATCAGCCTACTGGGATTTCCAAAAGCACCTATCTGCTCCAAAAATATGTTTTTTAGTCCTGTAAAGGCCTTTAATATACGACCCGCCGCTTCACTGAGGTCTTCATTATCCAAGATCAGGTCTCCCGGTAATACTAGCGTATCATCTCCTAAGGCTAAGTTATCTCTCAGATCTCTTTGTAGCACTAAAACCTTTAGCTCTGAGCCATCAAAACCAAAAACCACACAATCTATAGAGACATTGGGATTCATATGACTTGACATTTTTTTATTCATAGAGTAGATTTCAATACTTTTTAAAGATGGGTAAAATTAGCTGTTTTTTTTCAAAGTGTAATTTTTACACTAAGTTTGCTTTAAAATATAAAACACAGATGATTTTAGTGGCAGATAGTGGGTCGACCAAGTGCGATTGGATAGCAATAGATAAAGAGAACAATTATCAAAATACGCATACCATGGGTTTTAATCCTTTTTTTCACAGTACAGAGCTAGTAATCTCTAAACTCATTGAAAACAAGTTATTTAATACCATAAAATATAGTGTAGAAGAAATTCACTTTTATGGTGCTGGTTGTTCCAGTAAAGATCGAAACGAGATTATTAAAAAAGGATTAGTTGCCTTTTTTGATAAAGCCACTACGGTGATAGTGGATCACGATCTTACAGGTGCAGCAGTTGCCACTTCACAGGGAGAAATAGGCATCTCTTGCATCTTGGGCACAGGCTCTAACTCTTGCTACTTTGACGGGAATGCTGTACACGAAGAAGTACCTGCATTGGGATATATCCTTGGGGATGAAGGAAGTGGGTCATTTTTTGGCAAAATAATGCTCTCTGAGTGGCTCTACAAACGTATGCCTAAAGAACTCGCAGCTGCTTTCCAGAAAAAATATGATTTGAGTAAAGAGGGGATCTTTGAGGCGGTACACAAAAAAGAAAATCCTAATGTCTATCTAGCGAGCTTTATGCCTTTCGTAAGTGAGCACAGAGATCATCCATACTTTAAAAAGATGATGTTTGATGGGTTATCTAAATTTGCCGAAATACACGTATTGTGCTATGCTGATTATACCACAGTACCTGTAAACTTTGTAGGTTCAGTTGCATATTATTTTAAGGATGTGTTGGAAGAAGTGGGAAGAAAGCATAATTTTACGGTCGGCAAGATAGAAAAACGCCCTGTAGAACCGCTAGCAATGTACCACTATAACCAAAAACAACTAACCATATGAGTTTAAAAGCGTGTATTTATGACCTAGATGGTGTAATCACTAATACCGCCAAATATCACTATGATAGCTGGAAGTGGGTAGGCAGTCAGCTAGACTATGTACTTACAGAAAAGCAGAACATGAAGCTTAAAGGTGTAGGTAGAAAAGAATCCCTAGACAAAATCTTAAAATGGAGTGCTTCTCGGATTTCTGAAGCTCAAAAACAGAATCTACTTGTCCAAAAAAATCAAATGTATCTTGAATTTATCGATAAGATGACTCCTGAGGAAGCATTTACTGGGTTTAGAGAATTCAATAAACTAGCTAAGTCTCAAGGTATAAAAGTAGCCATAGGTTCTAGTAGCAGAAATGCGATACGTATCATAGATAAACTAGATCTAGTACTAGCATTTCATGCGATAGTAGATGGTGGAATGACTGAAAACTCTAAGCCAGAACCAGATATATTTTTACTAGCAGCAGAAAAACTACAGTGTAAACCCCATGAGTGTTTAGTAATAGAGGACTCACAAGCAGGTCTCACTGCCGCTAAAAAAGCGGGAATGAAAAGTGTTCTCTACGGAGGTGACAAAGGTCTAAAAGGGGCCCACCTGCACGTAGATAATTGGGTAGAAGCGGACTTAGAAAAATTTAAGAGTCTTTTTTAGGTATTACCGCAGATAAAAAACGACAGTAAACATAACCACTGACATACTGTCGAGGAACTATATGACACACAAGTGAATCAGGTTTCGGAACATACATTCAGTGTTAAAACTAACAAATTTTGTAAAGTCCCATATTTTGAAAAATAGTATAGTAAAAACTCATCACAAACGCTTGAGTCTACAGGGCATTACAGTCAAATTACAACGCGAGTGTAAGATTCAACAAGATATTATCAAACAGCTAAAACTTTGAAATAGGAATATGGTACTTCTCTACGGCGATTTTACTACTGTCAAAAAAGGACGGCGAAAGGCTAGCATCTATCCGTAAGTATTTTAATAATACGGTGAGAGTAATTTTAGATAAAAGGTATCGAATACACACCATTGACAAATAATGAGAAATAAACTAAACACCATTTTCAATCACAATACCACTAAAAAGTCGGTTCTTGGACTCCTTTTTATAGTAATGCTCTTTGCTATTTTAAGAGATACTGTGACTTCAAAGCATGACTTCTCTGGTTATGTCATAGCAGGAGAATTGGCTTGGGAACATCAAGATATATATAGTCACCATCTCAATACTTGGCCACCTTCCTTTTCCGTAATCAGCATTCTCTTTTACCACATAAATAGTATTAGTAGCTACGCTACTCAATTTTTTTGGCTCACAGGATTCACTATGTGCTACTTACTGTGCTTTCGGTTTATTTTAGACATATTCTTTGACAAGAAATTCAGCATAAGTTTAAAGCCAAGCACTCCGGATCATATCACATTGATGAGTTGGACTTTTATAATCCCTTTTATCCTTGGACTACGCATCATTTTTGAGGAGATAGTAAATATTCAGATTAATATTTATCTACTGACTCTTTGTGTACTGGCTCTTAAGCTAGCTCTTAAAAATAAAAATTCATTAGCAGGCTTTCTTCTAGCAATTACTATAGCGTGTAAGGTGTATACCCTCATTTTACTGCCCCTTATTTTCTTTAGAAAGAAGTTTAAATTCGGAGGCTATACATTACTATGGCTTGGAGTAATCCTAGCTGGAGTCTTTCTATATTTTGGATATGACGATGCTATAAAACATCATATCACTTGGTGGCAAAAAGATGTAATTACAAAAAACATATTTGACCACGGCAATCAATCTTTAGGAAGCTTCATTACCGGTTTAGTTTCCAATGTAGAACGCCTAGAAGGAATTCGTTATAACATAGCAGACATCTCATTATCAAACGCAACAATAGTAGGATATGCAACTATTACACTACTTGCAGCTATTACTGGCATAGTATTCCTATACACATACTCTTACTCTAAAGCACTAGAGTGGCAATACATTATAACTATGTCTTTCATTCCTTTGTTCTCACCTATTTCATGGAAATACTATTATGTATTTTTAATGCCTCTGACATTAATTTTATATGTAATCGTACAATCGAAACAAAAATATAAACTGTACTACTATGTGCCTCTCCTCTTAATAACTCTGAGTACAGAACTAGTGGTAGGCTCTAGATTTTCTAACGTCTTGGAAGCTTATGGAATCATAACTCTAAATTCCTTAGCACTTATCTTATTTTCACTCTATACTTTTAAAACAAAACAATTTTCTACACTAAAAAAACACCAATAAATACTAGCCATAACTCTAGTAGCTTATAGAAAATGAAAAAAAAGTCGCAGAAAACTTAACACCTGAGTGAATCAAAAACGTAAAGACCTATACAGCGAATAATAAGCGATATCCAAAAGATAGCTCACTTACCGCTTTCAGAGAATGACTCCTCAAGATAACAAAGTTTAGATTAGATGTACTTTGGTTTTATCCAAATACAAGCTATGAGTGTGCTCGATAAATTTTAATAGGTATTTCACTGCAGGTTATACAATTAAGCTAAATAATTACACTCGAACTTCAAAAAAAGCCT
>Ga0306865_1000609_pt1 | contig 12440 bp, 10 predicted proteins | sample AntRauTorckE5431_FD_190441 | JGI IMG/M metagenome (GOLD analysis project Ga0306865, IMG submission 190441) | Saline lake microbial communities from Rauer Islands, Antarctica - Metagenome Torckler E5 #431 (v2) (version 2) | ecosystem: Environmental > Aquatic > Non-marine Saline and Alkaline >... | reverse complement strand
CTGATAGTGAAAGATAATACAAATCAAATTGTAATGGATACAGTAATTATTCAGAGTTCAGCGTTTTTTTCATTACCACAACCCAATACTCAAATTATTAACGAGGGAGACACTACTATAATAAGTTTAAGTGTTTTTGGAGGAGTTCCTCCTTACAATTACAATTGGAGTCCAAATAGCAATATATCTGATACAACAAATTCATCTCCATCTGTGTGGCCGATTCAAACAACAGTTTATAACTGTACAGTTATTGATGCTGCCGGTTGTTCTTTAACAACAGGAGGAAATTACGTAACGGTGAATGTTTGGCCCGTGAGTACTAAACAAGCACTAATCAAAGATTTAAAAATCTATCCGAACCCGACCCAAGATTATTTAATAATTGAGTTAGATAAAGGGCGAATTCAATACTTAAAAATTACAGATATGTCGGGAAGGGTTGTCTTACAACAATCCAAAGTTATCAATAATCAAATTGATATTAGTCATTTAGCTTTGGGAACTTATATTCTTACGTTGGAAGATGAAAAAGAGAATGTTGGAAGTTTTCAGATTTTGAAAAGATAAGACCAAAAAATATTCAAATAGTTCCGAAAGAGAAAAAACAGATGCTACGTTTGAAACAACAATGAAAGATATCAATGATTCATCCGATGGTACTGAGTCGAGGGTCAAAATAGAACTGACTGACAAATGGAAGATATATGAAATTGAAACCAAGCAATTTATTACGGCTGATATGGATAAAATAATGATTCCGCTTTTATTTATATTTCAAAGTCCAATTGATAAAAAAATAAATGTACGTTCCATACAATTTGAATAAACTAATTCAAACGAATAACGAAAGGCTAAAAAACGATATAATCTCGTGTCCGCTGACGTAATAACACGAGTCGTATCTATAGTTAATCCGAACTTTTAAGGAATTTAAACCCAGAGTAATAATAAGAGGATTTAACAATCCATATCCAAGAAAATCTATATTTCCAACAGAAGAATCAAAAGTTATTGGACAAAAATTAGATCCGAAAAAAACAAGGAATTCAGAAACGAAAGAAAGAATATTAAACACAACAAAAGGTAGTATGGCATTTACTTACGCTACGTCTAAAATCCGTTATACAAAGAAAATCATTCAAAAGTCTTTAAAGTTTACTTTTTCATAGCCCGTACAGCTAAGCAGAATCCGTGAAAAGGCGTAAAAAAAACTTATTTTTTTATGTGTAACTCACTAATTTACAATGATCTAATAAGGATATATCAATAATTTATCCTATATTGAATTTTGTTAAATCAATTATAACAAAATGAAAAACCAAATTTATCTGTTTTTATGCGTCCGCCGCGGTGGAAACGATAACAAACAACAGTTAAACATTTTGACGATTGATTATAAGATAAATATATTATGTAATGAAAATAATGCTTTATAAGTTACTATATGGATACAACACTTAGCCCGACCGACTATGGAAGCTGTGTGATATCCACTTGTTTACCTTTATTTAATAATTAAACAAATAAAAACTATGAAAACAGTTGGAATTATTGGTGGCTCAGGCTTCATAGGAAGTTACACTACAAAGAAGTTTTTGGAAAATGGTTTTAAAGTAAAAGTATCCGCAACGGACATATCCAAAACAAAAAAATACAACCATTTAAAAGAACTACCCAATGCCGAAAACTTAGAGATTCTCCCTTTGAATATCGAAAACAAGGGTCAGCTTAAAGAATTCGTTAAAGGTTGTGACATCGTGGTTCACGGAGGCACACCATTTCAATTGGATGTTCAAGACCCAAAAAGGGATTTGTTTGATCCAACCATTGAAGGAACTAAAAACTTTCTGGAAGTAATTAATGAAAGTCCAAATATTGAAAAAGTGGTTCTTATAGCATCAGTCGGAGCATACAATACGAATTTCCCTATGCCCGCAGGTGGAAAATCTCCTGACGATACTTTTGATGAAGATGATACTCCATTTATGAGTGAAGAAGGTCATCCTTATGCACAAGCTAAATTCATTGCGAACCAGACGGTGGAGAAATTTATAACGGAACATCCGACTAGCCATTTTGAAATAACAAGTGTCTCACCTACCGGAGTGATGGGAAAGGCTTTATCCAATAGGGAAGATTCAACTTCTTCGGGTTTGCAATTTTTAATCAAAAACAAGATTGCTCCAAACCCATTTATTCAAATGCTATACGATGTGGATGTTGAATGGGCATTGGTTGATGTTAAAGACGTAGCAGACGGAATTTATAGTGCCAGCACTAAGAAAGGCTTACACGGAAAAAATTATTTATTAAGCAGCGAAAGTTGGAAAATTTCTGATATTTCCGCAATGCTAAATGGGAAAAAACCAATTGGAAATGCTCGTATTATTTATAAAAACGATGCTGCAAGAAAGGATTTAGGAATTGAGTTTAATCCTGTTGTCATTCCACTAAATGATTTTAATAACTGGAAAAATAAAAGCTAATCGAGTAGATGGCTCCGACTAATTCAGTCGGGGTTCGCCTCTCACACCACCGTAATCCTTCGGCTGAAAACTTGCACTAAATAATAGCCAAAATGCTCAGGATAAACCAAACGGGTCTCATATTCAGCAGTTCGCAAACCACCTTTCCAATCGTGCTTTACACCCATTGAAACGATTCCATACTTTATTAAAGTACTGACTTCTCTCCTCTACCAACCCGTGACTACAGATATCTCCTTTGGTAAGGCACACACAGGGTGTATAGTTAAGGCGGCTCAGCACTAAATATCGACGTCTTTTGCATTTAATAAAAAGGTCTAAGTACATGACAGAAGTTAAAAGATAGGGATATCTAAGTAGCTAAGCAAAATTAAACAACACTTTCATTTTTTGAAAGATTGACGCTGTACTTGCACTATGCGATTTATAGAATTTACAGATTTTGAGGTAGAAATATTAAAAGAAATATCATACTACTATACATTTAGTAAAATACTTGACGAGTATGATTTTTGACAACGGTGTAATTCGGCTAAAATATATTTAATAAAGGCGTCTAACGAATTGGTGATTATAACAATTTTATCTGTGCCGTGCCTAAAAACAGAAACAGCTTTAGAAGTCGTACCATCCGAATAGTTTTTGACAGCTATTTTCTTATAATTTTTTAGTCCTTCTAATACCGACAAAGTATAGGTAAAAACAACAATTGCAAGTAGTAAATTCTGCTTCGCTTTTCCTTTTACGTTCATGGATTCTAAATCAAATCCGTTCGATTTTAATTGCTTAAAACAGTGCTCAATTTTCCACCTCATCCTATAAATAAAAGAAATTTTATAGGCTTTATCTGTGACATTAGTTATCAGAAAAATAAGATCCTCTTTTGCATTTTTATCAGGATTTTTACAGATTACAAAAAAGAGTTTCATTCCTTCTAATTCGAATGCTTTTCGAACGGATTTATAAGGAAGTTTACTCCGTCTTACTTTTTGTATTAATTCCGTAACTGTTTTCCCTTGTGCGGCATTAATCTCGGTATGATACGTATTTTTCTTTAAACGGATAACAAAATATAAATCGTTGTCTATTAAGAATTTAAACCAACTTATTCCTATATATTCTCGATCGGCAATTATCATTTTATTTGTTATATTAAAACTTCTAAATACACGCTTCATAAATCGTATTCGTTCTACTGCACTACTGATTCCTTGTTTCTGTAAATTCACCCAATAAATTGGAATTGCTACCCCATTATAAATCACACATAAGACTAAATAATGGTGCCACACTTCTCCATATTTCCAACTCGTACCATCTAAAGTTAGGTAGTCACATTTTAATCGTAATAACTGAAATACAAAACTTAACAAAGTAAGCCACAATCGGCTAAAAGCATAACCTCGAAATATCCGTATTAACCGTTGATAATTTGAATCCGGCTTCGTATTCTTTTTTCCTGTTATTAGCCCAACTGTTCCCTTCAATTTATTTAAACATACTGTTTGTACTCTAAGCATGCTCAAACTTAATATCAAGATATTTTTTAGTTGAGTTTTAGTGATTCTTGATGATTTTACGTTAAATTTGTCTACAAGTGATTCAAGCATTGACTTTTTGGTTTTGGTAGACTCTAAAAGTAATGATTTTGAATCACTTTTTCATTTTGTATAGTAGTATGAAGAAATATACCAAAATCATTCTTCACACTTCATCAGGAGAAAAGGAAAATGTTGGCGAAAAAATAAATTACTCTATCAAATAGTAAAACTTCAATTAGCTAAAATTAAACTCGAAACAGAATGGAAGAAAAAAAGAAATATTCAATAGTAGAAATAATAATGGTTATTTTTTGCTCACTAGGCTGTTTACTTATAGTAGCACCAAAATTCATTGAAACTGAATTAAATTTATTTACTATCGCAATTGCATTGAATGGCGTTGGAATTATGGCTTTCCTTTATAGTCAAAAATCAAATAAAGTTGATTCGGCAGAATTGACAAATATTACTCGGAGAGTCAAAATGGTTTCGTAAAACAAAATTCAAAATGAAAGTGTATTACTTTATGAATGAGATTTTTAATTTTCCTTAGAGAGTTAAAAGTTGATTTCATAAAAAAGAATTACTACCTAAAATATCACCACGATTTATTAGAATTTTCCATTTACACTCAGAGGAAAAAGAAGACGAAAAGCGAATAATACATACAACGGCAATACTCCCCATACGGTCGTAATAGGTGTATATACGGACGTTGTGACTCTATTAAAAAAAGAAAACCAATGCCGGAATTCTTTAGAAAAGTTCGGGAAAAGTTATTTACAGAAGGAAAATTGGATAAATACTTTATTCATTGCAGGCAAAAGCCTATCACGCCATATACGTTATACGTAGGACAGGCAAAAAAATAAAACTTTCAAATATGAAAATTCAAAACCTTAGTCAAAAATTGATCAGTAATCATCTTATTTCAGGTAAGATGAATCCAGGAAACGAAATCGCATTAAAAATCGATCAAGTATTGTTACAAGATGCCACTGGTACCTTAGTAATGCTGGAATTAGAAGCGTTTAATTTGAAAAAGATTAAAGCAGAGCTAGCCGTTCAGTATGTGGATCACAATCTACTTCAAACGGATTATAAAAACATGGATGATCATATCTTTCTTCAGTCAGCCGCTGCTCGCTTTGGATTTTGGTTCAGTAAGTCTGGCAACGGAATTAGTCATGTTGTACACATGGAACGTTTTGGCAAACCGGGAAAAACCCTATTGGGGTCAGATAGCCATACTCCTGCAGGCGGCGGTATTGGAATGCTTGCTATGGGTACAGGTGGCTTGGATGTAGCACTGGCTTCTGCTGGAGAGCCATATTATATTAAAATGCCGAAAATTATGGGCATTAAGCTCACTGGAAAGCTACCTGACTGGATAAGTGCCAAAGATATTGTTTTAGAAATGCTGCGAAGGTATGATGTGACTGGAGGACGAGGATATATCTTAGAATATTACGGTGAGGGCTTGAAATGCTTGAGTGCTTGGGATCGACATGTTATAACAAATATGGGAACAGAGTTAGGTGCGACTTCTTCCGTTTTTCCTTCCGATGAAATCACCCGTGAATTTCTACGAGGAGAAGGAAGAGAAGAGGACTGGGTTAAACTGGAAGCCGATGAAGGAGCAACCTACGATCATTACGAAGAAATAAATTTATCTGAGTTAGAACCTTTAATTGCGCTTCCCAGCAGTCCAGGAAAAGTAGTTCCAGTAAGAGAGGTAAGTGGATTAAAAGTAGCTCAGGTCGTTATTGGCTCTTCTGCCAATCCCGGACTGCGTGATTTTTGGATTGTATCTCAAATTGTAAAAGAAAATGTGATGGCACCTCATATTTCATTCGATGTCAACCCATCTTCTCGTCAGGTCTTGGAAAATTTAATGGAAATGAAAGCCCTGAGCCCACTGGTTGCTGCGGGTGCAAGACTTCATCAATCCGGATGTATGGGATGTATTGGTATGGGACAGGCACCTGCTACCAATACGATTAGTCTCCGAACAATGCCTCGTAACTTTCCCGGACGTTCAGGAACACTCGAAGACAAAGTCTATCTGTGCAGTCCAGAAACCGCTGCGGCTGCTGTACTAATGGGAGAAATTACGGATCCGAGAACACTCGAAACACGCAAGAATATATCCTATCCTAAATGGGAAGAACCCGCTCATATTGAGATAAATAATAATATGCTAATTGCTCCTAATGGGGTATCTACTGAATTAGTTAAGGGCCCGAACATTAAAACACTTCCGGATTTTGAAGCACTTCCCGATGAAATGGAAATTCCTATTTTATTGAAAATGGATGATAATATTTCAACCGACGGAATACTGAAAGCAGGAGCCGACGTACTACCTTTACGGTCAAATATTCCAGAGATAAGCAAGTATGCTTATTATGCCATTGATGAAAGCTTTTATGATCGTGCCATTGAAAATCAAAAAAACTATAATGGCTTTTGTGTTATAGCGGGTGAGAACTATGCCCAAGGTTCCAGCAGAGAACATGCTGCTTTGGCTCCCAAGTATTTGGGACAAAAGTTTACTATCGCTAAATCCTACGCACGTATTGGCTGGCAAAACCTAATCAATTTTGGTATTATTCCTTTTGAGTTTAAAAACACAGATGATTGGGACAAACTGGAACAAGGGGATGTTTTACGGGTAGAGAATATTAGGGAAACTATCAAAAATAAGGATTCAATAACTGCCACTGTAGTTGGAAAAGGAACGAAAATCCAGCTTGCATTCAATATCAGTAACAGACAAGTTGAAATCATTTTAAAAGGTGGTATTATTAATTATATAAAGCAAAGGTGATTTACAATTTTGTTGTTTTTCAAGGTATGGTTTTTAATTAGTATCAAAACCTATCTTACAACACAGCATAAAACGACCAGCCTTTCCGTTCGGTCGGGCTGTCGTTTATGCAAATGTTAGTAGCGAGGAAAAAAAGTAAGAACCACTCATAAATTATAATATATGTTTGTAGTTTCACACCTATACACTTTTATCAAGAAAAACTTTCTTGTTGACTAATTGTATAATAGGGTAATTATTAATTTTCTGCGGTTTATCTTCTAATAGTTTGATAATCAACTGATTAAGGCTTTTAATATTAAAGGCAATTTGCTGAAGAGCAGAAAATCCCTTCGTAAAAATTGAAGTTCTTAAATAACTATTTCCTGATTTTTTATCTAACTTATATTTAATCGGTCGTTTTTCAAACTCTATTAATCCTTGTTTTAAACAAAGTACATAACAAAGCGAAGCGATAGCAACCATTAATCGTATTTTCATTAAGTCCTTAAAATTAATCTCTTCTAATCGAATACCTTTTTCTTTTATATCTTCAAAAAAGACTTCTATTTTCCATCGTTTGCAATATATTTGGCTAATCCAATTCGGGTCTGCTTTCGTCGATAAAAATCGAATATAAATATCTTTATCTGATTTAGAAATTTCATCTTTTTTTTCCCTTAAAGGCTGTACGTGATAATAAAATAACACTCCTTTAATCTTTATCGGAGCAACGAAAAAACCCTTCGTTGCTATTTCATATCTTATTTTGTGATGTAGTTTTATTTCACTTATTCCCATTTGTGCTACCAAATCGTTTTGATAATCTGTTTTTCTAATTCGGATAACAAAATCAATCGCTGATTTTTGTAAACTTACAAACCAGTTCTTTCCTATAAACTCTCTATCTGCTACTAATACCAAGGGTTTATCCACTTCGAATATCGTTTTCATGAAATCTAATAATTCTATCCGCTCTAATTGATTAGAATTTCCTTTTTTATCTAATAATTCAAAATAGATTGGAATAAAACGATCATTATCCAGTACTATTCCTATCATTAAGATATTAATATTTACTTTTCCTAATTGCTCCCGAGTCCTCGGGATTCTATCCATACTCAAAATATATTCGCTTTGTGCTGTCAACAATTCGGCTAATAAATGCTGAATTAAACGTAAGATACTGATTATCAATGCCTCTTGATGTTTGACTTTAAAAAAACGAATAAATCTCACATAAGAACTTTCTACATTTACCTCCTTTCCCAAAACAGAACTTGCTTTATTTTTAGCTTCATTCAAATTACAATTATTCGATTGCAGAATACAGCTCACTAAAAACATTAAAGTTTTTATAACGCAACGGCGGTGAAATGGAAAATACTTTTTAATCTTATCAATCTCCAGAGTAGTCATTTATTTTTTTTGTACTGCAAAGTTAGGCTACTCTGGTTTTTTTATTCACTATGAAGCTTTATAAATCAATAATTTAACTCCTTATTTCTCAAAAGTGTATAGGTGTGAAAATTCCCCTATAAAACGGCTTGCAACCCTTTTAGAACAAATATAATTACTGTATGTTTGCCTTATTTAAAGGTAGAAACTATGGACAACAATAATATGCTAAATTATATTACAGCAGTACTCGAAAATATGCCATCGGACTGGTTGCGTCTGACGACGCATCGACTGGATATTTATGATGAAAAATTGGCGAAAGTTCGATTTTTAGAACAGTTTGAAAATTTATTTGAGGATAATAATTCAGAACCGTCTATACTAAGCGAATTGTCAACAGCTTACGATTATATTCGATTGGGGCATCCGTTATCTTGTATTTTGGAATGGGTAATTGCGAACTTAAACAATACCGCATCAAAAAATGTAATCAGTTTTTCGTCGAAAACAATTCCTATTTTAGCAATTCTAAGAAAAAATTTATTGGCAAATAAAAATACACAAATCGTTTATACCGATGAATTACCAACGTTTTTTGATGCTGAAATATTAAGAACAGTTTACGGTTATCAATTTGATTTAAAGCAAGTTGACCAAGTCGGATCGGTTGCTGATTTTGACGGTAGCACGATTTTTATTGCACAACAAGATGAAATTTATAATTTTAAGCTTACGCCAAATATTGACTTTTTTATTAATATCCATCCTCATTTCGGTAGTATTTTATTAATAAATGGCGAGCAAAGTGAAACTTATATTTCAGATATTCAGCACGTCAGAAGAAGGGAAACTATTGCAATGACGCCAGTTAATGCACTTGCTACCTTAAAATTATTACTAAAACAACCTGCTTTAAATACCCCGACAAATGAGGTCGAGACAGACAGAATATTAGTTTTAGAGACGCTCAAAAACATTACTGGTACGAATACAAAACCCTTACTTGCGTCCAGTGGTTTGTCGATTCAATATGCGATTATGATGGGGTTAATTGATGATGCGATAGAAAAACACCAAGGAAAGGCGATTAAATTTATTGTTCCGACCAATTGTTATGGTGGCACAAATGATCAGGCAAGGCGAGTTGCGGCTTGTATCGAAAATGTGGAAATCGTGGATTTGGCGGTTGATGGCGATAACGATATGGTTCAAAGTATTGACGCCGTTTTAGAAAAAATTGCAAATGAAGATGCCGTTCCTTATATCATCGCTGAAATTCCAACGAATCCAAGGGTTGAAGTGCCAAATCTTATCGAATTAAAAGCGGCTTTGAATAAGGTGCGGAAGACTAAAAATGGTAAAGTTGCTATTGATCCAGTTTTTATTTTAGACCAAACTTTTTGTCCGAATATTCACTTTTTAGGGGAAGGTGAAACCCTCTCAACGATTAGAGCGGTTTCGTATGCCAGTGGATCAAAATTCCCAAGTGGCGGAAAGTGTACCGCAGGTTACTGCGTCGGAAACGAAAAAGCGGAGGCTTTGATGGAAAAAATAGACTTACATCTAAGACTTTGCGATAATGAGGCGACAAATCTTCAAGTTGAAATATTAGCCAAACAGTTGCCGTCAATGAACCAAAGAATTCAAGACGCTTACGAGAATACTCGTGAATTTGTGAACTTTATCAACGAAAGTTTGCCAACTGCAAAAATCAATTTTGTTTCTGAGGAATTGTCAAAACAAGGATTTACGCCCTCTGTATTTTCATTGGATTTGCCGACGAAAGGAAATACTGATGAGGAAAAAGAAACATATAAAAGAGCGTTAAATTTGAAGTTAATCAATTTGATGATTACAGAAATTCCTAACGAAAGTAAGTTCTGCGTCAGTTATGGTCAGCTAAAAGGCTGTTATTGGACGGTACCAGCAACTTCTACTCAAGGAACGACCAAAGAAGGTGATAAAGATTATATCGTCCGAGTATCCCTTTCGCCGAATATGAATCTTGATTTGCATAAAAAAGTCTTTTTAGATTTTGTTGAAAAAATTTGATTTTAGAACATTCGACGGGCGATTCAAAATCGCCTGTCGAATATCGTTTTTTTGGCAAATTAACTGGTTTGATAAGCTAAAGTTGTTACAAAAAGGGTTCAATTTGAGCTAAAAATATTACGAACTATTTTAAATCGAGAATAGCGAAGTACATTTGGAGTTTTAATTTTGATAACTTCAATAATTATAGGAATATTTTAATAAAAGTCATATAAATAATATTTGGCTTTTTGACAATTTGTGCCAGTACTCGGGACTGCTACCAAATCCTTCGATTTTGTAAAAATTGTCAAAGCACCCAATATTTAAATAGGTTTTAATCATTTTATTTTTTCCAATTTCGTTGGTGTTTGTCGCTTATTTTAGACAAAAAAAGCCGAAAGGGAATATTACGATAAAGAAAAAATGAGCCTGTGGCTAAGATATAGAAAAAATGAAATTAGGATTTGATTCAAAAAGACTTTACTGCAATTTTACCGGCTTAGGGAACTATAGCAGATCATTAGTTAAAAATCTTCAAAAGATTTATCCCGAAAATCAGTATAATTTATACACTCCAAAAGTAAAAAAAACATTGGAAACTGCTTTATTTTATGAAAATCCATCCTTTCAAACCTATGAAGCGAAAACCGCTTTCAAATCGTTTTGGAGAAGTTTTTCTATTACGAACCAATTAAAAAAAGACAAAATTGACTTGTACCATGGGTTAAGTAATGAAATTCCAGTCAACATAAAAAAAAGTGGCATTAAAAGTATGGTCACTATCCATGATTTGATATTCAAAACCCTTCCAGAAACATATCCTCTGATTGATAAAAGGATTTATGATTTAAAATTCCGTAATAGCTGTGTAAACGCAGATAAGATAATTGCGATAAGCAACAATACGAAACAGGATATCATTAGGTTTTACGATATTCAGCCTGAAAAAATTGAGGTTATTTATCAACCCTGTAATCCATTGTTTTATGATAATATTGACAATCAAGAGAGCGATAATGTGCTGCAAAACCATAATATTCCAAGTGAATACATATTATATGTAGGAAGTATAGAAAAACGAAAAAATCTAAAGGAGATAATTGAAGCTTACCAGTATTTGCAGCCTGAATTTAGAATTCCGATAGTTGTGGTTGGTGGACATAAAAATGAGTTGTATAAAAAGGAATTGTATGGCTTAATTAAGGCTAACGGACTTGAAAATAAAATGATTTGGGTAACAGACTTGAAAGATAATTATAGCTTGAAAAGTATCTATCAAAAGGCTACGGTATTTATTTATCCGTCATTTTATGAAGGTTTTGGACTGCCAGTAGCAGAAGCTTTATTAAGTAAAACACCCGTAATTACGGCTAATGTTTCGGCTTTGCCAGAGGTTGGCGGCCCAGCGTCTTTTTATGTAGATCCCAATAATCCAGAAGAACTTGCACATGCAATTACTCAAGTTTTGAGCGATACCGAACTAAGAAATACAATGATTAATACTGGATATGAGTACGCTATTCAAAAGTTTTCTCCCGATCGACTTACCCAACAATTAATGGATTGTTATAAAAAAACATTACACGATAAATAAGGTGTTTTCGATGCGGCAATACCAAATATACAGCCAGCGTCCCGAATAAAAATTACTTCACAGAACGTAATCCGAGTGTCTAAAAAACACTCAGGTTGCGTTTTTTTTATTTAAAAATGCAAAACCAAAGTGACCCTTTCTATAATTTTTCTAAAGATTTACTCAATTACGATTTAACATCTATGATAGTCGTTTCGATCTGTGGCTTAGTGATATAAAACAATAATTATCGTAATTTTTTATATAATTATTATTTTTTAATACGTAAAAATAAATTTTATTGAAATTAAAAGGTAATTTGGAGAATCAACTTAACAGAAAGCAGTAAAAGTACTTTTTAAATAGGTTCGTTTTATTCAAAAAAATAAAAAGTTTCCCAATGATAAAATTCTTTAGAAAGATCCGTCAAAAAATGCTGCCTGAAAATAAGTTTGGCAACTATTTGATTTATGCAAACCGTAGTATAAAAGACATTGATTTATTATTGGCTGATATTGAGATTTATCTAAAAGAGAAAAGATAACGAAAATATAATAATGTATATGCGGTAATAAGTCTTAAATGGTAAGGTT
>Ga0306865_1000606_pt1 | contig 12497 bp, 10 predicted proteins | sample AntRauTorckE5431_FD_190441 | JGI IMG/M metagenome (GOLD analysis project Ga0306865, IMG submission 190441) | Saline lake microbial communities from Rauer Islands, Antarctica - Metagenome Torckler E5 #431 (v2) (version 2) | ecosystem: Environmental > Aquatic > Non-marine Saline and Alkaline >... | reverse complement strand
TGCGGAGTCTTTTAACTCCAAAATAAAGCTCTTTAGGGCTAACCTTAGAGGCGTATCTGATACTGACTTTTTCCTCTTTAGACTAAGTAAGCTTTTTGCCTAGCTCCCCATAAAATACAGCTGACCCTAAGTTTCTTGTCTATGGACTCTTGTACGCCTGGCACAAAGGCACTAATAGGAAAAGTAACAAAGGCTGCATCTACGTTTTGCACCTCAGATTGATAGGCAATTCCTACTCCTAGTTTCCACTTTTTGTAGGTAAGCATTATATCTGCTTTTGCAAGGTGTAGTGGGCGATATTTCAACGCATTCGCTGAAGTGTCTGAACTTGTATTCATATACGTCAACTGCTTATTACTATTGTCTGCACCTATGACTTGATTGGGCTCTAAGGCCAGAGATTTAGCATAGGTATAACCTACGAAACCTTGAATTTGTACGTTTTCAGTTTTTTGCTGAAAGCTCAGATTTACCTCTGTTCCAGTCACGCTCGTTTTACCCGTGTTTAGCGTTTTGAAACCAGCACCATAAAGTGGAGGTGCCACAGCTCCCCATTGACCAAAAGTAAACTCCATCATGTTGTCAAAAGTCATTTGAAACACCGCTGCATCTGCTAGCATGGTGAGGTTACCCAGTTTAAACCCTTGTTTTACCCCTACTTCTAAATTCGTACCTGTTTCTGGAACCAGTTGGTTATTTGGAAAAATACTTACTGGTCCTACCGTGGTGGTAATATACGATTCCGCGATGCTCGGAAAGCGATAACCCTGACCAAAACTGGCCCTCAAAAAGGTATAACTCGCTGCTTTATAATTAAGTCCTGCTCTAAACACCGGTTTACCTTCTGACCTCTCATTAAGCATAAACTGCTCATAGCGTGCTCCTCCACTTACAGTCAATCTATTCCAAGCTTTTTCTAACTGAATATATGCTGCATAATTAGTAGCTTCCTGTATCCCACTGTAGAGCGGAGAACGTGTCACTGTATTGATAGCTACTAATCCACCTGTAGCATTGAATTTATTCTTAGGCAAGGAGAACTGAGATTGATATTCTGCATACACTAAGTTAGAACTATTGGACTGATCTATAGCAGGGTCTCCATTGTCTATATCGTTATTTATGCTCAGATATCTGGTATTCAGCGAGTGAGTGAACTTGCCTATGTTCCACTTTAAATAGGGATCCACACTCAGTCGAGCTACTTCATTATCCGTACCTCCACTATCTAAAGCAGTATACCCTAAATCATAGGATTCCCACAGCAAAAAGCTGCCAGAATTGCCACGCTGATAGGTGGTCTTCAGACCGTAAATAAGATTGTACTTACTCACGACCTTACGCAGTCCGAGTGAACCACGCACTCTTTTATCAAAGTCACTCATTTTATAGCTCTCGTCATTTAGAGCATTTAATCCTACAGTTACACCTAGACCATTATATGTGCCCGCATGATAAGCCGTAAGGTTTGATACAGTATTTCTCACCTCTCCTTGATAACGTAGCGATTCTCTTTTAGGTAAATCATAAAACCCAAGAGACGTAGTTACTTGAGTAAAAGGCTTATTCGAAGGTTTCTTAGTCCGGATATTAATAACACCATTGAGAGCAGAACTTCCATATATAACAGAGCTTGCCCCTTTTATTATCTCCACACCATCTACTCCTTCTGTAGGCAGAAAGTTCCAAAGGGGCTGACCTGCATCACCACTTAGTATAGGGACACCATCTATGAGTACTTGCACTCGTGACCCTGCACCGTAACTCCAGCCACTTCCGCTGCGTATAGAGGGTTGGTTATCTACTACCTGTACTCCATTTATCCGCCCTATCGTCTCTTCCAGATTCGTCGGTGCCGTATTGGATATTAATTCTGGTTGGATTAGTTCTAATGAGATAGTAGTATTTTTCAGTTCCGTAGAGCGTTTATTCTCTGAAACCACTACCGCATTTAGCATACTAGAAGTTTCTTGCATGACTACGGATTTATCTTCAGGGGTAATGCTTATATCTTCATATCCCATCTGGGTTATTCTAAGAACAGAATCCTTTGCTTCTATTTTATATGCACCCACCACATCAGTGGTTCCTACTACGTTATTCTCCACCACTAATTTTAGCTGAGCACCTATTAATGGTTCACCGCTTACATTTAGAACTTTTCCTGAATAAGTGAATACATTTTGACCAAGTATTGGTAATGTAACAAGACAAAAGATTGCTTGTATGAATAGTTGCTTACGCATATCTTCGTTTAACACAAATGTATATAAACCTATCAGTTATGAAAAGACTTTTACTTATCGCTGCTTTCGCCTCTTCTGTTGCTTTTGCAAACGCACAAAGTTGCACACCAGATAACACTATCATCAGCCCAGGAGTATATCCGGAGCAACCTGACACGGCTTTTGCTGACCAAGCCTACGATTTTAGTTTTCAAGTTTTAGCACTTAAAGATACGGTAGTTCTTTTTGCTGGACAAACTGTAAACGCAACTATAGACTCAGTAAAAGTAGTCGATGTTATAGGGCTTCCTACGGGTTTCGATTATACCTGTAATCCTACCAACTGTGTTTTTACTTGGAGAGCAGTAGGGTGTGTGAACGTAAAAGGAAACCCTACTCAGTCACAAGCAGGAGTCTATGATCTAAAAATAGCAACCGTCGTTTATGCTAAAGCGGGTATTCTAGCACTACCGGTACCTGACACCACAGACGGTTATGAACTTGTAATAAAAGGTGACGGGTCAGCATCTGTTTTTGAGGTGTCTAACAGTTTACTCAACATTTACCCGAATCCATCTTCTAATGGTACATTTATGTTATCCTCTACTAAGCAGCTCTCTATACTAAACGTAATAGACATTCAGGGTAGGGAAGTCGCTTATGAAGAAACCCTATCGCAAAACACATTGACCCTTAATTTAGCCAAAAACCCAAAAGGAATCTACTACTTACTGGCCGAAGTAGATGGTACGCTGATTAGTAAAAAACTAGTCAAATAGGTCATAGGAAGAGAGTGGCAGAATAACCATATCTTTGCACCACTCAAATTATGGCAACAGACGCGGCAACACAATCAACAGAATCTATATCAAAGCAAGAATTTATAGACCAAGTAAAGAGTGATTATATCACTGCTTATAAAAGTAGACAAGCCTCCCTTATTGGTCGTAAAGAAGTCCTAACAGGAAAGGCAAAATTTGGAATTTTTGGAGACGGAAAGGAAGTAGCTCAAGTAGCTATGGCACGCTACATGCAAAAAGGTGATTTTCGTGCAGGTTATTACAGAGACCAAACAATACTATTTGCACTTGGCCTAAGTACTGTACAAAAATTCTTTGCTCAACTCTATGCCCACCCCAGCATAGAACAGGAGCCTAGCAGTGCAGGTAGAAGTATGAACGGTCACTTTGGTACTAGAATGCTAGACGAAAATGGCGAGTGGCTTCCACAGACAGACAGAATCAATATATCCTCTGATATTTCTCCTACAGCAGGTCAAATGCCTAGAGCTTTGGGACTTGCATTTGCTTCTAAAGTATATAAATCTAACAAAGACCTTCACAATCACACTGATTTTTCTAAAAAAGGAAACGAATTGTCTTGGGTTACCATAGGTAATGCAAGTACGTCAGAAGGGCACTTCTGGGAAAGCATAAATGCTGCGGGTGTGATGCAAGTACCTATGCTAGTAAGTATATGGGATGACGAGTATGGGATCTCTGTACACGCCAAGCATCAGACTACAAAGCAAAATTTAAGTGCAATATTATCTGGATTCAAAACCGATAAATTTGGAATAGGAATAGAACTCATCACTGTAAATGGATGGGACTACCCAGCACTAATAAACGCCTACAAAAAAGCTGCTGAAGTCTGCCGAAATAAGCACACGCCTGTAGTAGTACACGTAAAAGAACTTACACAGCCACAAGGTCACTCTACCTCTGGATCACATGAGAGATATAAGTCTAAAGATAGACTCCAGTGGGAAATAGAACACGACTGCGTTACTAAAATGCGTGCATGGATACTGGAAAATAATATCGCAGAAAATGAAGAAATAGCTACCCTAGAGAAACAAGCGGAAACTGAAGTAAAGGAAGCTAAGAAAGCGGCTTGGACTGCATATACAGGAGAGATAAAAACTGAAGTGCTAGAGGCAGTAAGCTTATTAAACGATGTAGATACTGCAGCAGCATCTAACTTACAAAGCACGATGGATCCAGGAAGAAAGGATATCCTAAAAACCATTCATTCTGTGCTGAGAAACAATATTGGAAGCACAGCTATCCATACTCTTCAGGAATACTATACCAACTACCTGACTAAATACCAAGATACATACAGCAGTCATCTGCATAGCCAATCCCCGCAGAGTGCACTAAAAGTCCAAGAAATAAAACCAGAGTACGGTGATGACAATGCGGAGCTTAACGGTTTTGAAATACTCAACAGAAACTTTGACCGAATACTTAGCAGTCATCCAGAAGTAATCGCTTTTGGTGAGGATGTAGGAAAAATAGGCGATGTAAATCAAGGGTTTGCTGGATTACAAGAAAAACACGGAGAACATCGTGTCATGGACATGGGCATCCGTGAGAATACTATCGTAGGTCAAGCGGTAGGAGCATCTCTTCGTGGACTTAGACCTATAGCTGAAATACAATACCTAGACTACCTGCTCTATGGTCTACAGATAATGAGTGACGATATAGCTACCATTCAATATAGAACCAAAGGTGGTCAGAAGTATCCGCTTATTATAAGAACACGTGGACATAGACTAGAAGGAATATGGCACAGTGGGTCGCCTATGGGTATGATACTAAACGCTGTACGTGGTATGAATGTATTAGTACCTAGAGATATGACTCGAGCAGCAGGTTTCTACAATACGCTATTAAAATCTGACGAGCCAGCACTCATCATAGAGTGTCTAAATGGATATAGACTAAAAGAGAAAGTTCCTACCAACCTGTCAGAATTTACAGTCCCCGTGGGAGTGCCAGAAACCTTACAATATGGCGAGGACGTCACAGTAGTCACTTATGGTAGTTGTGTTCGTATAGCACAAGAAGGAATAGCACTGTTAGCTGAGAAGGGGATATCTGTAGAGTTGATAGACGTGCAGTCTCTATTACCGTTTGATGTCAATCACAACATAGTAGAATCGCTAATGAAGACCAATAAGATAGTCTTCATGGATGAAGATGTAAAAGGTGGTGCTACGGGATTTATGATGCAAAAGGTACTAGAAGAGCAAGAAGGCTATAAATACTTAGATGCTGCTCCTCGCACGCTTACTTCTCAAGACCACAGACCGGCTTATGGTTCCGATGGAGATTACTTCTCTAAGTCCAATGCAGAAGAACTCTTTGAGCTAGTATATGACATGATGCACGAAAACGAACCAAGTAAGTTTTCTAAGTTTTAAGCACCGTTTACATTAAGCTTAAAAAGGGGTTTATACCAATAGATATTGATATAAACCCCTTTTTAATTAAGTGATACTATACGATTCCTTCTTTAAAGCATCTCTGATTTCTATAAGAAGAGCATCATCAGAAGGTCCAGCTGGGGCCGCTACTGGTTTCTTGGTTTTATTATACCCTCTGATAATAAGAAACATAACTAGACCAACTACAACTAAATTAATGATTGTATCAATTCAAGCACCATACTTAACTGCTGCCACACCCGCTTCTTTAGCAGCTTCTACAGATGACTATATTTCTGTTCCTAGAGTCCAAAATTGATCTGAAAAACTTAATCCTCCAGTGACCAAGCCGATTAGTGGCATTGCTATTTTAGAAACGAATCCCTTAATAACTGACTCTAAAGCACCTACCAAGATTACGGCAACTGCGAAATCGATGACATTTACTGTCGTTGTAAAATTCTTTTAACAAGATTGTTGATTTTAATTTGGTTATTTACTTTAAAACTATTTCGTAAAAGTAATTAAACGTCTTCGCTTTTTCAAATACACTATTCGCAAACCTCTACAAGTGCAGCCTTATTGATAGTGTATTTTTTCTTATTGGTGAGGTTTAGACACATTACTCTGGTTCGTCTACTCTCTAGTTTTTGATACCTATGGCCTCTAAACTTAAAGTTTTCTCCAAGTGGTAATTCATCCAAATATGTTCCTGAAATGTCATCATAAGGAGTGAAGGCTTTCTCTACCGCTAGATTAACTCCACTGCAGGCTTTGGGAGATCTTAGCTCATTTTTAATCACAAGCAACATCGCTTCGTCTTTGCCAAACTCATCTTCCATTTGGAAGTGATAAAACAACTCTTCAAAATTGCGTTTCCATTCATCACCGTGTGGCTTTATTCTATTGCCGTGGTCTAGGTGTGTCTTGAGATGTGCAATCTCGTGCACTAAAGTAAACAAAAACCTGAAGGAGTTCGTATCATGATTCACAGATATGCTCAGGTTATTCCCTGATTGGCGAAAATCTCCGCGTTTTGTTTTCCGCGGCTTTGTGATTTTAAGTCTACATTTAGCCTGTGTCAAATACCGGACAATTTGAGAAGCTTTATAAGTAGGTACATGTTTCTCTAAGTATTCGAGAAGACCCATAGAGTTACTTTAATACCGCTAACAACGTGTCTGCAGCTGATACTTTTTGATCTAATTCTACTTTAATTACTGAATTTAGAGGTAAATATACATCTACTCTAGATCCGAATTTAATGAAGCCCATCTCCTCGCCTTTAGCAGCGTTATCTCCTGGCTTTATATACCACCTAATTCTGCGAGCCACTGCTCCAGCTATTTGTCTAAAAAGCACCTCTACTCCTGCATCTGTCTTTATCACGGCTGTAGTACGTTCATTTTCTGTGCTGCTTTTCGGATGCCAAGCCACCAGGTATTTCCCTGGGTGATACTTGAAGTAACTAAAAACCCCAGAAACAGGATTTCGATTCACGTGAACATTTAAAGGTGACATAAAAATAGAAATCTGAATGCGTTTTTCTTTAAAGTACTCTGTTTCCTGTACTTCCTCTATGACCACTACTTTACCGTCACACGGACTTACTACACCATTCTCAGTCTTGTCAGAATAGCGGGGAGGGTTTCTAAAAAAACGAACAATAAGAACATACAGCACCAATAATGGTATACCTAGCAATGCTAATAACCATTGAGGTGCACCTAAAGCTGATATCCCTAGTATAATTCCACCCAATAAAAGGGTAGAAATGAGTACGATTTTATATCCTTCTCTATGCAGTTTCATTTAAAATATTCCTCTTAATTTAGAAGTATCAGCTACTTTCTTGATAGCTACTATGTATGCTGCAGTTCTAAGACTACATTTATGTTTTTTAGACGCTTTGTATACATCGTCAAAAGCTTGCTTCATAATTCTATCTGCTCTTCTATTTACACGCTCTTCCGTCCAGAAATAACCTAGTCTATTTTGCACCCATTCAAAATAAGATACTGAAACACCACCAGCATTTGCTAGAATATCTGGGACCACCATTATATCCTTGTCTTGCAATATCTTATCCGCAGTAGATGCGGTAGGGCCATTGGCACCTTCCACTATTAACTTAGCTCTGATACGACCGGCATTTTCTTCAGTGATCTGATCTTCTAATGCGGCAGGCACTAATATGTCTACGTCTAACTCTAGAAGTGCTTCATTGGTAATCATCTTACCACCCTTATATCCTTCTAAGCTCCTATTTATCAATACATACTCTATCGCCTCTTCTACGTTTAATCCATCTGGATTATAATATGCACCAGATATATCAGAAATAGCAACAATAGTGACACCTTGCTGCTCTATCAGCTTAGCAGATATACTTCCTACATTACCAAAACCCTGAACCGCACAAGTGCACTCTGTAGGGTTTAGCTTTAACTTAGCCATAGCACTTCTGGTGGACACCATTACGCCTCTACCTGTAGCTTCCATTCTTCCAAGAGAACCTCCTAACACTAGCGGCTTACCTGTAACTACTGCTGGAGACGCCTGACCTGTAAGTTTGGAATATTCGTCCATAATCCAAGCCATAGTCTGCGGATTAGTTCCCATATCTGGAGCTGGTATATCTTTTTCTGGTCCAAAAACATCACGCATAGCACCTGTAAAAGCTCTGGTGAGCCTTTCTAACTCTCCGTCTGACATGGTGCGTGGATCACACTGTATTCCTCCTTTAGCACCGCCGTAAGGAATACCTACTACAGCACATTTCCATGTCATCCAAGCTGCTAAAGCTTTGACTTCGTCTAGGTTTACTCCCATAGAATATCGGATACCTCCCTTACTAGGACCTAGTTTAGATGAATGCACTACTCGGTATCCTTGAAATACCTGCACTTTACCATCGTCCATAGTTACTGGAAGACTTACTATTACTGCCTTTTCAGGAGATTTGAGGGCATTATATGTAGCCTCATCTAACCCTAGAATCGTTGCAGCCTCGTCAAATCTCTGCATCATTGATTCCAAAGGGTTCAGGTGATCTACAATCGGAGCTGGTTCTTTGAACTTTAAAGTCATTGTGATAGCGTTTTTGTTAAGTATTATTATGGTGGCAAATGTACCCAATCTTACGAATGGTGATTAAATGATATTTGTCTTTTTTCATCATACTAAGAACAATATGACCAAATAAGGCAACGCAGAGAGATAAATAGAGTCTATTCTGTCTAAAACTCCACCATGCCCTGGCAATATGTCTCCACTATCTTTTACTCCAAGTTTTCGTTTCATGTAAGATTCTACAAAATCGCCAACTATTGCAAAGAAAATTACAACAGCAGATACTACGTATGCTTGTACGGGCAACTCTAACCAGTAGGTGTTTAGTAGACTCATAGCTACCACCGTAACCACTGCTCCACCAGCAGTTCCTTCTACGGTCTTCTTAGGCGAAACTTTCGGAAAAACAGGAGTCTTACCTATTGCCTTACCCACGACATATGCCATAGAATCATATAACCATATAGTGATAAAGTAAAACAAAACATACTCTATATTGAGGGACTTATTTTGCATAAACCATGTGGCCAAAGCAATCAAAGGGATAGCTAAATATAATGTGCCACTTATGAAGTTAACAATTTTAGTCCCCCGTAACTCTGAGTAGGTCAGATACAAACAAGCCCACTGAATCAGTAACATAATTATATAAGCAGTGATATCTAACTCTCTGGACCCCACAAATGTCAAATATAAAATCACCCCAGCAAATACTGCCGGATTTACCCACAGGTGTTGACTGGATGTTTTTTTAGCTAAGACAGCTAATTCATTGATAGACAAAAAGACAAGCAGTGCCATCAGCACACCAAAAAAGGGCGAACCCAAAAGGGCTCCGCCCACCATAAGAGCAACATAAAGTGCTCCAAAAATGATACGCAAGCTTAAATTAGACATAAAAGTTTTCTGTTTTAGTAGAACTGTTTTTTTGAATGTAGACAAAGAGAGCTACTCCTATTGCTATAAGTACGCCGCTGACTAGGGTAGGAATATTCGCTCCTTCTTCTATAGCCTTAGCGTAATCACCGTCTGTAATAAAGTAAAGCTGTGCTACAGCTAATGTGTTATTTAGAAAGTGTGCAATAACAGACGTCCATATAGAGCCACTCCAGTACGCGGCATAGCCAAACACAACTGCTAAAAAAAACATAGGAATGAATTTCATAAACTGAAGATGTATCAAGCTAAATATAACTGCCGTAATGAAAATAGCTAAGTGCATGTTTTTAAACAACCCATTGAAAACATTCATGAGAAAACCGCGAAAGAATATCTCCTCTGCTATAGCAGGCATAAGTGCCATAAAAAGAATACTAGTGATAAATGAAGCCGTATTCTTCTCTCCTATCATGGCTTCATACATGCCATTATTGGTATTTTCCTGCATTTGTAGCCATTCATAAAACTCAGGCCACTGACTAAAGTCTATCAGTTTATTAGCTTCCAGCATCAGCCCCATAAGCGGCACACATACTAGTACGAAAACTATGGACAACACAAACCAAACTCTATTTTTAGGCCAGTTAAGCGACAAGAAGCGGACTGGAGCCGCCTTTATGAATATACACGCTAATAAAGCAGCGGCTATTAGAGGTAGCGAAGAGCTTATAAAAACGAATAATTTAAGAACAATTGGATGCGTTTTTAAACCGTCTAATAAGCCACTCATCTCACTGAGAGATGCCACTTCTCCGAAAACTAAATATGAACATAAAACTGAGGCTAGACCAGCAAAAACAAGAGCGGCTCCGAAAAAGAAAATGATACCAAGTACCAAATGAAATAAAGCATGCACTCTATCAGGTCGAAGATTAATGGTTTCCTTATCTTTGAAGTCTTCTAAATGGTCCATTCCTTTTATTTTGGGCAAATATGGTAAAAATAGGTAACATAGAACTCGGCGACTTTCCACTACTCCTTGCTCCGATGGAGGATGTAAGTGACCCTCCTTTTCGTGCAGTGTGCAAGGAAAACGGGGCAGATGTAATGTATACGGAGTTTATCTCCAGTGAGGGACTCATACGTGATGCTGCTAAAAGCACTCAAAAACTCGACATATTCGAATATGAGCGTCCCATAGGCATTCAAATATTCGGCTATGACATCGAATCTATGAAAGAGGCCACAGAAATCACTGCTTCTGCTAATCCTGACCTGATAGACATCAACTATGGCTGTCCTGTAAAAAAAGTAGCTTGCAAAGGAGCGGGAGCTGGCATACTTCAAGATATTCCTAAAATGGTGCAGATGACTTCTGAAATAGTAAAAAGCACGTCACTTCCTGTTACTGTAAAGACTAGGCTGGGGTGGGATGACGATACTAAATACATAGAAGACGTGGCTGAAAGACTACAAGACGTAGGTATTAAAGCACTCAGCATCCATGGACGTACGCGTAAGCAGATGTATAAAGGTGAGGCAGACTGGTCTTTAATTGGTAAAATAAAAGAAAATCCTCGTATTAAAATTCCCATATTTGGCAATGGCGATATAGATAGTCCTGAAAAAGCCAGACTATATAAAGAAAGATATAATGTAGATGGGATTATGATAGGAAGAGCTTCTATAGGCTATCCCTGGATATTTAATGAAATAAAACATTACCTAGCTACGGGAGAAATGCTAGATCCACCTACTATAGCTCAACGTGTAGAAGTTTGCAAAAAGCACTTTTCATTCAGTATGAGATGGAAAGGAGATGTACTCGGTATCGTAGAAATGAGAAGACACTACAGCAACTATTTTAGAGGTGTATCTCACTTTAAAGAATACCGCACAAGACTAGTCAGCACTATGGATGAAAACGAGATTTATGCAATCCTAGCAGAGGTGGAGGCTACTTTCTCTCAGTATGAGTTCGCGTAGGGACTTATACTCCTAGGTATATTAGACAGTTGACAAACATTCAATCTTTCAAGACCGTATTAAAATACTCGCTAACTTAACGAGAGTTTTCGCATAGGCGGAATACTCAGCCTACAAAAGCAAAAACTACAAGTAGAATCATTATAGAGATAAACAGGAAAAACCCACTTGCACATCCAAGCATAAAAAATGGAATCATTGGGGCTTTCTTAATTTTAGCAACACCAGAAGCTACCGCTCCGGTTAACAATGAAAATAGTACAGCGTAAAGTAAAAAACCAAAAAGCAAGTGAATAACCATTGCAATCATCCGTTAAACTGCTTTACTAAAAAAGCCAACACTAACACAAAAATCAACAAGACAAAAATGAAACTCCTCCAAAACCCATGTCCAGTCTCGTTAGAGTTTTTGCCTACTAAATAGGCTATGGCGAGTGCCATAACAAGATAAATATACGTCCACATTAATTGTTCAAATGGCTACGCCAGCTCTCTAGCATTTTTTCTTTGAGAACTCGAGGAAATTTTCCCTGAGCACCATCCTTTCCATTTATACGTAACCAATCGTAAAACTGACTACTAGGAAGTAGATTTACCATCACATTTTTTAAAGCTGCAGACCGTTCTACTCTATAATCATCGTTTAGCACTTTGAGAGTCATATCCAGCTTGTCTCTTATTTCTTGTTCCTTGCCATATAGCCTGCTGTCTTCACACGAAATAAACCACTCATGAGCAAAGTACCCTTGGTATGGAACACCACATACGGTAAACTCATCCATGGCTATGTCATACTCATTAGAAACTAGCTCAATGGCCTTATTCATATTATCTACAGACAGGTGCTCTCCGCATAAAGATAAGAAGTGTTTCGTACGTCCAGTTACTTTGATTTCACACCTATCTAAGTTAGTGAATTTAATAGTATCTCCTATCAAATAACGCCACGCACCACTGCACGTAGAGATAAGTAAGGCGTACTCCTCTTTTAGGTTTACCTCAGACAATGTCACCACTGAAGCAGCCGGTTTTAAATCGCCACTCTCTGTGAAATTATCCGAATTAAAAGGCACAAACTCGAAGTATATACCATTTCTAATCAACAGTCTCATACCGTC
>Ga0306865_1000605_pt1 | contig 12537 bp, 19 predicted proteins | sample AntRauTorckE5431_FD_190441 | JGI IMG/M metagenome (GOLD analysis project Ga0306865, IMG submission 190441) | Saline lake microbial communities from Rauer Islands, Antarctica - Metagenome Torckler E5 #431 (v2) (version 2) | ecosystem: Environmental > Aquatic > Non-marine Saline and Alkaline >... | reverse complement strand
TTTTTATTGACACCAACGTTTAGCGTATGAGTAGTACGCCTTTAGGCTATTACTTATACGTATTGTTGCCAGTAGTACGGATTTAAAAGATAAAATGTGATAGATATAAGATTAAGTGATAATTTAGAATTAATGGCAGAAATAAAAGATAATACGGTTGATTTAATTTACTGTGATATACTTTATGGAACAGGTAGAAAGTTTAAGGACTACCAAGATTTAAAGCCTAAACGTGAAGTAATAGAAGAACATTATATTCTAAGAATAAAAGAAATGCACCGTATTTTAAAAGATACTGGAAGTATTTATTTGCAAATGGATTATAAAATAAGCCATTGGATAAGATTAATTTTGGATGATGTTTTTAGTTATGATAATATAGTTAACGAAATTATATGGTTTTATAAAGGTGCGGGAACGCCAAAAGATAAATTTTCACAAAGGCACGATAATATATTTTGGTACTCTAAAACAAAAAATAAAACTTTTAATATAGATGATGTTAGAATTGATTACTCTGAAAGCACTAAAAACAGATTTAAACACAAGATAAATAATGTTAGAAATGGTATTGATTTTGGAGAGCAATCTTTAAATAAAAAAGGAAAGCATCCCGAAGATGTTTTTGAAATACCAATTATAGCACCAAGTGCAAAAGCAAGATTAGCGTATGACACACAAAAACCAAAAGCATTAATTGAGCGAATTATAAAAGCAAGTAGCAATGAAGGTGATTTAGTTGCTGACTTTTACGCTGGTTCTTTTACAACTGCGGAAGTATGCAAAGACTTAAATAGAAACTTTATAGGGTGCGATATTTCTCAAAAGGCAGTAACTATCGGATTAGAACGAACTAAGTATTAATGCTAACGCCCAAATATGCACCCCGTACACCTCAAGTGTATGGTGTATATTGAATGTCACCACCTAGCCTTATTACCTCGTATGTCGTAGTGAGTAAATGTATTATAGCTACCTAGTCCACCTTGCAGTATTTCTTTGCCCATAAAGCTATCTAGTAGATTGTATGTTTCATTTGGATCATATTGTGACATAACTATATCTGATGCCGTGCCTAGTAAATGCTGTGACCTGCTAGCACCTCCTACCGCTTTATTATGAGACGGGCATCTGTAGCCGCTATTAATCTTTATAGGCTCAAATATAATATCTCTTACTTGCTGTAGTTGCTCTGCTACTTTCTTTACATTTTGGAATACATTGTCTGGCATTTCACATCCACACTTGCAATCAAACTCGGATTTACTGAAATTATTTGTCATCGTTTTTTACATCTATTTTAAATACCGCATTCATAAAACTACGGAATATATTATTTGAATTAGTAAGTAAGTACGTCACTAGACTATCACCTAGCAGTGCAGCTATACAAGTAGCTATACCACTCCATTGAACCCACCCGTTAATGAGCATTACTTGGTTCACTATGATGCCTGCAAACACTGCGAATATGAATGTAATTATCACAACCTTCTTACTGATGTCTTTACTTCTAGAGGCATACGCTAACTTTACACCACCGCCTATGAAAATATAAAATGCTGTCTCTCCCCACTCGGTTGCAATAGATATGAGTTCTTGTTTTGTCATATTTTTATACATAAATCAAACATTTATTAAAATTCTTGGATTTTATAATTAAGAAGTACGTCACTATAGCTGTTAAGACTAATAGCGTATGACTAATTGCATAGTTAGCAGCAAACATACCTACGTTGTAATCTTTAAAAGGTACGTTAATATAGCTCAATTCTATGAAAGCATAACACGAATACACTATGCCTACTAAATTAAATAGCCATTTATAAAAAACACGATGCACTGATAAGATTAAAGGCAAATAATTATTACCTTTCATAATAAAAGATATTTGCATACACGCTGCTGAGTAAAATAGCAAGTCAAAAAAATTTACTGCTATACACCAATTTGTACTATTAGGATTTCCCACCTGTTCAAAGGCTGCATCCACTATCATTTTTAAGGCTAAAGTAAATATCATTTTGCAGGCTGCTTTCTTCTCTTGCACCTCATTATACTATTGCCGTGATTACTGAATGCTATCTCGTAGGTATCGTGTTGTGCCTCATTTGGCTGTAGTATGTCATACAGATTACTGTAAATAGCATAGGCACTTTCTTCTCTATCTGATGGGCTTAGACTCACATAGTATGCGTGGTAGTCTATCTCTTCTACTGATAAAGGCGTATTGCTTACGATGTTATTCCAAGTATCTGCTACTAGGTCGTGTCCATTATACTGCGATGCAAATGGTAGTATGTAATTGTGGTAGCTTAATTCTTGTATGTTCATATTCCTGCGAATGTATGGTCTGGAGTCGTTGGTGTTACTTCTTGCTTGTAGTAGGGTGGTTCTATATTCCAAAGGATGTCCACTAGATACCCGCTTATAATTGTGCTTACTTCTGTTTCTTCGTTGTATGATTGCTTAAATCCTATTTCCACAATAGCTCCATCTTTGAAGGACTTGTTACCATCTTCATCTGTTTTATAGTGCTTAGATAATGTTTTGAGCATTGCAGCTTGTGTTTTAAATTCGTATCTTAGGGGTATCATAGTGTTGTGAGTGCTGCTAGTTGTGTGTTAGTTAATCTGTCGTTTGATTGATAAAATTGAGACAATTTATAAGTCGAACCATCGGCGGTATCAAAACCTAATTTATCAATGGTAAATGTTGAACCAAATAAATGGTCTGGCGTTATAGATACCCCGTTCACATATATAACTAATTCAGTAGTACCTACCCACGCTATTGCTATTTTATTATCTCCTAAAGCATTTATGTTTATTCCACCTGTAAGAAATCCGCTATCGCTTTGAAACCTTATCGCTGGAGATTGGTTCGCATTGTTCACTGAACGCAAGATTATTTTTCTTACATTATTATCATTAAAATTTAAAATACTCTCGTTAGGATCAACCCCTATCAAATCAGATATAATAAAAAATAAAGTCCCATCATCCCCACTTGGAATACTTGTATTAGTTACACTTGAATCAGCCGTTCTAGTCACGCTTGTGCCTGCTGTGGGTATGTATGATGTAGCATAAGAGCCTACTTCTAATTGACCACTTGTACAACTTCCGCTTATAGTACTTGTTAGCGTTCCAGCCGTAGCAGTAAAAGTAAACTCAACTCTATCGCTTGCCCCCGTTCCTACTAAGCTACCTGAGTAAGTGCCTGAAAATGTAATCGTGCCCGTCCCTTCAAAAGCTACCGTGTAAGTTGTAGCCGATGTAGATACGTTTTGAGTTACTAAAGTGTCTCCATTTAAATAGATATTAGTCCTCTGAGGCTCAAATAAATATTTACCACAACCGCCACTTGTGAAATCTAAACGTGGAGTATTAATAGCAACCGTTTCTATTAGTCCGTTTTCATTTACTCGTGTTCCCGTTGTGCTACGTGAGAAGGTTAAGTCTCCAGCACCACTTGTTGGAACTACACTATATAGCTTGCCACTCTTATATCCGCTAGGGATTAAGACTAAACTTGCGTCGTCTAATACACTCATATACTATTCAAATTATTTAATGCTGCAACTAAACAGACCTCATTCTCATAAATTCCACCGTCTGCGATTACTCGTGTTTTGTATGCTAAGGCTAAAGCTGCACCCGCTGCACTACTATAAACCTCCGTACTACCTAGATAAGCCTTGGTGATTTCGTTACTTCCAAAGTAAACTTTTGATATTTTAGATGTACCTAATTTTATCATACGATTAAATAAAATGTAGTAGATACTGGAGTGCCTGCATCATACTCAGCTTGCGATAGACTAACCACATTAAGCACTAAATCCGAACCTGTTGGCTCGCCTGCTGTTAATGTTTCAATGGTGTTTACTTCTGCGTTTTCTGCTATCGTTCCTAGCTTTGTTGAGCTGGCACTATCAAAAGAAACCTTTAAATTATTTGCTGCCGTTTCTGTTTCTAATCCTAAGCTATCTATAAGGTCCGCAAACTGTGCCTGCGTAGGAGTGTCCCCTGTTTCAAAAAATGCTTTTAATTCTGCTTTTGTACTCATATTATGCTACTATAAATGTTGTTCCTACTTTAAATGTTCCTATACCTGTATTAAATGATGGCACTGTCTCCACTACTCTCACTTTGTACTCTATAGTAAGCCGTGCCGACTCGCTCAGTTGGTCGTACCTTACGTCTTTACTGACTTGATATATTGAATCTATTACTATGCCTGCTACCGTACCTTTATACCTGTTTAAAATAGGCTCTATAACATTGTAGCATTCTAGTAGATAGGCTTTACCTCCTGCGTTATCCCTTCCCTTCTTTGCGTACACGTCTATCATTAGTTCATAATTAACTATGCCATAACCGCCTTTGAAATTCTCTGGCGTGCCGTCCTCATTGAAAACTATGTAAGGGGCCTCTATTCCATTGCGTGCTATCATAGGACTAATATCATTTACCAAATTAGTCACGGCTGTGACGTTTAGTAATTCGTATATTGCGGCTCCTATCATTGCTACAAATTTGAATTAAAAAATAGGCTAATTAGGTAAACTTTGTTTTTTGTTTAGAACCATTCTAAGGGTTTATAGGTTTAAATTTGTGGTAATAAAACAGGATAAATGAACTTATTTAAACAAATGACAATATGAGCTATACATTCAAATCAACTGGAGTCGAAAGCACCGACAAACTAATTCGCATTTTTGACCGTCAAATAAAAAGGGAGTGGGGTGCAGCGAATAAAGACAAAAAGCAATGCCTTTCTTATTGGAATAAACTTATATTCCTAGAATCTGCTACGATATACATATTAGATTGGCGTGAGATTAGGACGGGCAATTATTGGCAAATTAGAGACTCTCTCAAAGGCATAGCACAAAGTAGGTTTATATATGAAAGAATTAAAGAATATAAAAAATTAAATCAAATAAAATAATGAAATTATTAAAAGTAAAAAGCAATCACATAGAGTCAGCATTCTACATTGATAGTAAAATAGCTAGATTACACATAATTTTCTTTGGTATCGCTTGGCAGTATAAAAGCGGTTACTTAGGATTTGAATTTCAAATACCATTTGTAGGTGGATGGGTTGTATATTTCAATAATTTTGTAAAGTAAAAAAGGTTATATTAGCAGACACAAAAAAAGCAATGAAACATTTAGAAAACTATTTTAAAAGTGAAGAAGAGGTAACAAAGTACTTCGATAATGAGGTATTTAAATTTATTTTTATGTGTGATAACATTATGGAGTTTGAAACATTAAACCCAGTAATCATAGAAGATGATTTAATTACTTTTAAATTGTCATTTTATTACGAAGAAGGAGAAGCATTTTTTGCTTATTCTACATTCGCTCAGTGGCTAGACTTATTCCAACTATCAGAAGTTAAAGCAGTAGACTCAAATACAAATGAAAGGATTACTATGTATTTTAAAGAGTTTGAAACAACATAAATAACATTATATTTGAAAAGCATTATTTGATGGAGTTCGGGTAATTTTAAAAGGCTGTCATTATTTGGCTGCCTTTTTTTGTTTTGCGGTCTTTATCGCATTGCAAGACTTGCATAGTGCTTGAAAATTCTCCCATTCCCACTTTTCGCCACCTTCTGAAATCGGTTTTATGTGATCTGTAAAGTAGCTAGACTGAGTGCAGTCATCTACCTCACAAACTGGATGGAACTTTTTGTACCTAAGACTTAAACCCCGCCACTTCCTGCTATTATAGAATGCCTCATCTTCTGGATTGCGTAGCCAATTAGATTTTTTATCTTTAGGCTTGAAACTATTCGCTGGTTTGGTAAGCTTATAGTTAGTTTTTTTTATAGTAGCCATTACGGAGTGAATACGCTACCTAAATGAATGAATAGGGTGCTACCACTCCTAGTGAATACCTTTTCATTAACCACTCTAATCTCGCCATCTTTCATATCTGCAAGCTCAGTCGGAACAGTACCATTATTATTAGTCATAAAATACTCAGCTCTTACCACATCGCTAGTAATTAGCTTTTTGTAGGAGTTTATAATTCTACCTCCACCTATTACGTTATAGTCTATATCTATTGATTCCACACTTACCGCTACATCTGTGCCTGTGCTTGCATCTGCTGACACTTCAAACTCAAATGTAGTATCATTTACATCATCTATAAGTGAGATAAAATCTCCTTTCTTAATGTCTTGCAGTAGGGTTATCTGTACTGATGTAATAGTAGCCGCTGTTATACCCGCTGTTAGCGTTCCTATTTGTTCTTTGTTATCTACATAAGTTCTAGACTTTCGCTCGCCCTGCCCTGACACTCCACCGTCAGAGGTAGTGTTCACATTAGAGGTGGGGCTTATCCCTGTAGTGTCTAAATTAGATTCAAACCAATCGCCATTATTCTCATCTCTCAAATAACTCTTTACAACCCTTTTAGTTATAAATGCTTTATCATTATAAGGAATACTCTGATGTGGCATATAATCACCTTCAAACTGACCAAAGTACTTCTGTAGTGGTCTAAACTGAATTGCCACAGCATCCATAAGTCTTAGCTTTGCTAGTGTTGGATTAATGTCATAATTGCCATCCCAAGAATTTACTGGGATAGTAGCCACCCCGCCACCTGCTAAGTAGTTTTCATCTACGTTTATATTATTTATAGTAACTAAACTATTACCCTCATTTATTATTAACTTTTCAAACTCTAAATCTTTGGTAAATTTTGTGTTTGCATTTACTACTGATATTATATCATTCTGTCTATTGTCATCACTTGCAACATAAATAGACAAGTTATAAATATCGTGTGTTTTATACATTACAAATGGGTTTGGTATTGAAGGTGCAGAAACAATAAAAGTAAATCCTACTGTAGCATCTGCCAAATCATAAATTAATGCAGGTGTAGAAAATAATACATTTGCCCCACCTGTAAAACTTTGAGTCCAATATCTATCTACTGTAACCCCTACATCATTACCCCAAAAAGCAGGCACTCCATTCCCCCCCTTAATAAACTTAGATGCCCCATCATTTATAAATAGCCTAATTTCTATATTAAAATTAGACCTAGTTGCTCTATCGTCTAACAAAAAACTAATATCAAAAGTAGAACCATTAGCTACAGCATCTTTAACTGCTCCTACATTATATGATAAATTAGCAGGGAAAGCTGTAGTCCCGGCTGCCGATACTAACGCAGTACCGACTGAGGATGCAGGATTATAGTACCCCCATTCTATAATAAATTTAGCACTTGGGTCTGATGCTGAGATTAAGTCTCCGCTATCTGTGGTTATTATTGACCTTTTTATCCCATAAAAGTTACTAAATGTACCTCCTGCCATAACTCTAAGCCCTGTATTGCTGTGTGTGTATGCCTCTAGTCCATAGCTGTTATCTGTTTTGTCAAACTTGCGAATATTAAAACCTGTTTCATCGTAATTCCTAGCCTGAGTAATCCAATATTTACCATCTGAAATATACATTTTTGCACTGAATAACTCCATTATGCCTTTTAATATGTCATAACCATTCATAAACTCAACCTTAGCCTCATTTTGATTTTTAGGTATAAGTAAGTTCTCTGGTAAATAGCTATAATCTAAAGGGCTATGTTGATTATTTATAGAGGGTATATCTGTAGTCTTAAACTCGATTGCCTCATAAATGTAATCTTCTGTAGCTCCCCAAAATTGATCTAATTCGTTAAGTGCTAATACCTCTTTTATTATATCTATAACTTTCTTTAGGCTTAGGCTTGCTAAGTCTCCGTCATACTCTACATCCTTTAATCTTTGTATTCCGTCAATAGCTTTAAATGTGTATTGTCTTGGGCTACTTGCATCCTGCCACTCTATCAAGTCCGCTACTAGATTGCCAGCCCATTCCAGGACGTAGGCACTAGATACATACTTATAAATAACTACCCTTAACTCGTCATCATTAGCCTCTATGTATCCGTCTAAAAACCTATCAAAAAATGCTGTTTTTGGTGGGTCATCGTTGCTATCTTCTATTACATTAGCATAGTCTAAAGTTGTGCTACTTGGCATAAGCGGGCATAGTATATTCTCATCTATATCTTTCCACTCAGTTTTTAAGTCTATTATTTTAGGTGCAAATACTGGTACGAATGAGTCCCCATCTAAGTCATCATTTTTTAAAGAAACAAAATCGGCAGCATAGTCTAATGTGCTTAATATTATTTCTGTTCTGTCTTGTGCAGAATTATAAGTAAAAACAAATACCGTATCTTCTGCTATTGAAGATGACCCCGTTATCTCAAGCGGTTGCCCTGCCTCTAGGTAGTCCGTCCAATCGTATTTTACATAAAACGTTTTTGCAGTACCCCCTATTATTAAAGCGTTAATGCCTTTGTAAGATTCGGAAAATAGTTGTACTTTATACTGTACGTCTGCTAAAGATTTTAGCGTGCTTTCAAAATATTTCATCTTCTAAATCCGTCCTCTCTTTGTGTTACTATTTGTATATCTCTACCGCTAATCTGTGTATGCATAGTGTATGAGTTGCTACCTATTTGACCACCGCCTGAGTAGTCTGGTGCGGGTGCGTTTGGTGCGGGTGCAGGATCTCCACCTATGCCCGCCTTAGATACATTAGTTAATGCTGCTCCTGCTGCTACTAGTGCTATACCTCCTACTATTGCCGCTGCTGGATTCATTGTTGCTATAGATGCCTGTATGCCTGCTTGTGCTACTCCTATACCTATCATAGCAGTACCAAACTCTTTCATAAATCCACCTAACATACCAAGAAAAGCCTTTCCAAAATCTTTACCTTTCATATCTCCGTCAGTTAATACATTGCCTAAAAACTCCCCCATCAGTACAGCCGACTGAGTAACCATTCTTTGTAGGCCGTCAGTTAATGCATCACTTATTTCTATCCCTATTTCTTCTGCTTCTGTTACTATATCTGGTAGTGTACTAGTGTCTATTTTTACATTGCTTAAATCTATTCTAATATTTGGATCAAATGGTTTTTTTTCAAACATAGAACCAAGCAAATCTCCTATATCTTTCCAAGTGCCTGTGCCAATTATTGGCTTTACTGGTACTTCTATTTTAGTGTTTTCTACTCCATCATTTACTTTTGGCTCTACTTCTACTGTAACCTTAGTTTCAAACTCTTTGAAAAATGAACCGCTCATTATCTCCTCTTGTGCGGCTGCATTCTCAAAAATCATATCGTAAAGTCTACTTACTTCTGCTCTTGCCTCCCCTATTGCTTGTGCTCCTTCATTATAAGTATCATAGTTAAACTCTGGCATTTTCCCCTCAAAGTCATCGCCAAATCCAAATTCTATAGTCCCATCTTTACCCGCTTTTTTTAATTCTTCTACTTGTTTTAAGTACTCCCCTACATTATCACCAAACCCTGCGAGTATTGCACTTTCTTTATCTAGTGCATCTTTATATACTTTCTCTTGCCCTACTAATTCTTTTAAGGCGTCCTCTTGTAATTGGATAGATAATTTTTTGCGTATAGTGTCTATTAATGTATTATAGCTTGTATCTAGTTGGTCTATAAATTCCTTTTCGTCATCTATGTTTTGCAGAGTTGTACCATAAGTTTTATTTATAGTATTTATTAATTCTGATCTTTCCCTGCTGCCTTTGTTAGTGTTTTTTAACGCATCAAAATAACTCTTTGCTGCGGCTGTCTCTGTTTCTAAACTAGATGAATGCTTTTTAGTAGCGGCATCCAAAACCTCTTGACTTTTAGTTAGTGCCTTAACCCCTTTATCTACATTACTCATCTGAGTATTATAAAGAGTAAACCCTACTGCTAATGCTGTAAGTGCAATTATTAAGCCTGCTATGGGTGAGGCTACTAGAAATGCGATGGCTGTTGTTACTATACCAAGCGTAAGTATTAGCGGCCCCAAAACAGCCACAAGTCCTGCTACTACTAAAATAACCTTTTTTGTTTCTGGTTCTATTTCGCTAAATTGGATAGAAAGCTCACTAAATTTATCAGCTATCTTTTTAATAACTGGTGCTAACATTTCACCGAAAGATATTGCTAGTCCTTCCGCTGCTGACTTTAATTTGAATAATGACCCCTCTAAAGTTGCATCCATTATAGCTGCCATATCCGCAGCCGCCCCGCCTGAGTTTTCGTAGGACTTGGTTAGCTCATCTACTTTAGATATGTTCTTAGATAGTGTTATGGCTACTGTAGTCGCTCTCTTATCAAAGAACTTCATAGCAGTGTTTGCCTTATCGCTAGAATTGGCTATCTCTTGTATGGCCTCCTGAAAATCAAAGCCGTCCTCCTTAGCTGCTAAAAACATATTTCTTAGCATAGTACCTGATGTACTTGCATCTATGTTAGAATTAGCTAAAACACTTAATTGTGCCGTAGTAGTTTCTATGCTCATACCAAGTGCCTCCGCAAGTGCTGCCACCTTTGGCATACCTACACTAAACTTTTCCAAGTCTAATGCTGAACTACTAAATGATGCTGCCATTACATCAGTAACCCTTTGCAACTGATCCGCCTCTAGTGCAAAACCTCTCAATGTACCACCTGCAATATCAGCACTTGATGCTAAATCTTCACCTGTTGCAAGTGCTAAATCTAGTGTGGCTGCTGTTACTTTCTGTATTTCTGATGAGCTAAAACCTAATTTTGCAAAGTTTAATTGTAAATCTGCTACTTCACTAGATGTAAACCTAGTACTTATTCCTAAGTCCTTTGCAAGTTTTGTGAGATTATCAAACTCTTTTCCTGTTGCTCCACTGACCGCTTGAACCTTAGCCATTGACTGCTCAAAGTCTGCGAACACTTTCACTGCAAGCCCGCCCATCGCTACTATTGGTGCGGTCAAAGACATAGACATAGACTTCCCTAAGTTCTGCATCTTCGTGCCCGTCTTTTTTAGTGACCGTGCAATCTTTTGACTAGAGGTACTAAACGCCTTTAAATCAAATCCTAACTTTATAAATAAACTCCTACTCATTGAACCAATTTGGTTTTAATTCTTTCATTGCTTGTAATTTCTCTACTGTCCAAGTTGTTTTGTTTATTACTTTCTCCCAAGGAAACCTCATTAGATCCGTGGGCTTTTTTAATCTCTTATCTCCTGCTGACTTCAATGTCACAAATGAGACGTATCTTGATGTTTCCCAGCTTACTCTACTGCGTAAATTCTCATTCTTCCAGTAGCCAAGGTAGGCTATCCATAAGTCACTCATTGCCCAATCATCTATGTTAATTGGGCTTATATGAATGTTGCCATAAGCGAAACCTAGTATGAATATGAAAGGATCGCTATCTACTTTTTTGCCTCTGCTGATAGAGCCTTAAAAGCGTTTATTTCTGCCATTATATCCTCCGCAGCCGTAGGACATTGGTCTACCCAATCCTCTAAATCCGCTGTGCTTAGTTTGCCCTTGTCTCTAATACTATCCTTATAAAGTTGTACTATTGAGTCAAATGTAAATTTACCATCTTGTAAGTCTTTAATGCCCACGCTAGATAGAAGGTTTTGAAAAGCTCTGTTACCTGCTTTAACCGTGTACTTTTTTTTGTTTATTTCTATTATCATAATTTTTTAATTAAAAAGGGGTAGCAGAACTACCCCCTATTTTTTACGTGATTGTTGCCTTAGCTAATACTCCTGTGCCTTCTAAAGATACTGAGAAAGTTACACTCTCTTCCATCCCGTCAGTACGGTCTAAAGATGTAATATAAGCATCTCCACTATACTCTATATCGTCCGCTACTGCATCGCTATAAGTGATAGTTAGCTTAGTACGTGCAAGCCACGCATCCCATAAGTCCTCATAGCCATAACTCGCATCTTCTGCGAATAGACCTTCACCACTTATTGACCACGAAGTTTGCCCCTCTAATGATTCTTTTGCTCCACCACTACCTTTAGAACTTGCATCTCGTGTAGAGTGAGATACTGATATTCCATTAGATGTCAAGTGAGCAATGACAGTACCACCTACCTCTATCTTGGCTAGTGTACCATTTAATATTCCTACTGTTTGTGCCATTGTTTTATTTTTTTAATTAGTTCAAATTACTTACCTTTTTTCTTCTTATTAGGTAAACTTTGTTTTTCAATTTCTGGTGTTTCTGCATTATCAAAAGAGGACTGCATAGCATTCTCTACTATTTCTTCTTTGGTCTCTCCGTCTAATTCTATAGCTACACCTTTATTTATTAGCTCTTCTCCTAGCCACGTTCTCACTCTTAGCTGCATACCTTTAGGCAGTACCTTTGTGTGTATTGCGTGGCTCTTTGTTAGTTCTACTCTCATTTTATAAATGGTATTTGTTTTGTTTTTTTAACTATGTATTTTCTTAGTTGCTCACTAGCTGTTACGCTTATCGCTGGTAGTACTTGGTCTGCACCTCTTTTTACAAAATCATCGCCTTGTATGTGCTTTGTTCCATACAAAACAAAGTGAGCGTACCATCCATCATTCTTACCTCTACCTCCTCTATTGGGTCCTACCGCTACATTAGGCATCATCTTAGATTTGCC
>Ga0306865_1000599_pt1 | contig 12634 bp, 5 predicted proteins | sample AntRauTorckE5431_FD_190441 | JGI IMG/M metagenome (GOLD analysis project Ga0306865, IMG submission 190441) | Saline lake microbial communities from Rauer Islands, Antarctica - Metagenome Torckler E5 #431 (v2) (version 2) | ecosystem: Environmental > Aquatic > Non-marine Saline and Alkaline >... | reverse complement strand
AATAGAAAATACTTCGGTTGATAGTTTGATTGATGAATGTCGAAAACAGGAAAATATCGTCATTTTGCATTATGGCGGACACGCAGGTTCTGATTTCTTATTATTTGAATCTTCCGAAGGAACGACCAAAGCCAATATCAATAACTTAATCCACATCATTCAACAACAACCGAATTTACAACTCGTCTTTTTGAACGGCTGTGCGACACATGGACAAGTTGACACCTTACTGAAAGCAGGAATAAAAGCGGTGATTGCAACCAATATTGGTATTAATGACAAAACGGCTATTGCATTTTCTACCCGTTTTTATAAATCTTTAGCGAAAGGCGAAACGCTTGAAAAGGCGTTTGAAGATGCAGAGAATTTGATTTGTACGGAATATGATTTTGATAAAACAGCTATTCATATAAAACGTGGATTTGCCTCTTTATCTGATAACGATAATATCAAATTTCCGTGGGGTTTATATTATAATGACGAAATAGTTTTGGATTGGAAACTGCCGAAACAACGAGCGGGGAAATACCTTTCCACCTTCCCAAAAATGAATATTTCCAATTTCGTCGGTAGAAAAAAACCGCTCAAAGATTTACACGAAAACCTACAAAATAACCAAGCGACTTTACTACTCAATGGTTTGGGCGGCATCGGAAAAACGTCCTTAGCACAAAAATACTGCAACGAACACCAAAATGACTACGACCATTTTGTTTGGATAAGCCAAACTGATACTTTTGAAAATGCTTGTTTGAGTGCGATTGCATTACAGAAAAATCTGAACATCAAACCACTCGAAAATCCTGAACAAACGGTACAGCTTATTTTTAATGAATTGAAACAAATTGACGGTAACAATTTATTGATTTTGGACAACGCCGATGAAACGCTTCAACCTTATGTCGATTATTTACCAAAAGGAAATTGGAAAATATTAGTCACTTCTCGGGAGAAAATGGATGATAGATTTACGGAACAGTATTTAGATATTTTGAGTTTTGCGGAAGCGAAAGCCTTATTTACGCAATATTTTACCAAAATTAATTTTACCGATAGTGAACTTAAAACGCTTTGTGAAACAGTCGGTTATCATACGCTGACCTTGGAATTATTAGCCAAAACCTTAGCGAAAAGTATAAAACCGATAACCTTACCACAGGTAATAGAATATTTGAATACCGAACAATTAGAACACAAAGACTTACAAAAGAAAATCACAATAGCCCACAGTAATCATAAAGAAATCAAGATTTATACGTATTTATTACGTGCGTTTTCATTAGCTAAATTAAATGAAAACGAATTATGGCTCTTATTACAATTTTCAGTGATGCCGTCAATTCCTCATGATGGAATGACATTTATAAAATGGCTGCAGCTGAATACGGAAGATAGGGAAACGGAAATTATAGAAACTTTAGAAGATTTGCCACAAAAAGGTTGGTTAGATAGAACGGAAACCAGTTTTTCGATGCACCGAATGATACAAACTTTAATCCGTTATCAAGTGCCACCGACTTATGAAAAATGTAACGGTTTGGTGGATACTTTTCGTGATTTATTAGAATTAGACCAAGCAAAAGATAATCCGATTGATAAATTTCAATGGATAGAATATGGCGTGACATTGTGCGATAATATCCGAGATAATGCAGAACAAGTTGGTCGTTTAAATAATTGGACGGCACATTGTTTTGAGAATATTGGCGATTACAAACAAGCGGTGAAATATTTCAAACAAGCGATAGCAATTGCGAAAGCATTACAAAATCAAAACGATACTAATGATTATCACAATAATTTGGCTATTGTGTATAGGGATTTGGGAAGATATGAAGAAGCGGCAACTTTATTGGAAATCGCTTTACAAGCTGATTTAAACAACTTTGGGGAAAATCATCCAACGGTTGCCACTCGCCAATCGAATTTGGCGAATGTGTATCGGGATTTGGGAAGATATGAAGAAGCGGCAACTTTATTGGAAATCGCTTTACAAGCTGAGTTAAACAATTTTGGGGAAAATCATCCAACGGTTGCCACGAGTCAATCGAATTTGGCGAATGTGTATGGGGATTTGGGAAGATATGAAGAAGCGGCAACTTTATTGGAAATCGCTTTACAAGCTGCAAAAAACAATTTTGGGGAAAATCATCCAACGGTTGCAGTTTTACAATCGAATTTGGCGAATGTGTATGGGGATTTGGGAAGAAATGAAGAAGCGGCAACTTTATTGGAAATCGCTTTACAATCTGCAATAAATAATTTTGGGGAAAATCATCCAACGGTTGCCACTCGCCTTAATAATTTGGCTTCTGTTTATTTTCAAACTAAAGATTTTCAAAGGGCAATTGAATGTTTTGAAAAGGCTTATTTGATTTATTTGAAGCATTTTGGAAATGAACATCCAATGACAAAACGAATGAAAGATAATTTAGATTATGCAAAACAAAAACAAAAGTAGGGCAAACGGCATTGCCTTTGCCATTTCGGTTTTGTTTTGAACCATCAACTCCAAAATTTCGTATATTTACAGACACATTTATTAATAAAATAAGCGATATGAGTTTTGAAACTAAAAAATTGAATTTGATACATTGGATTATGTCTATCAACGATGAAAAAACGATAGATAGAATTACGAATTTTATTGGTCGGTTTTTTAATGTTTCCGATAAAGCGGAAGCATCGGAAACGGTTGATTTAACGCCGTTTATTGCGACGATTGATACCGAATTTGATTTGGAAAAGATTACCAAAGCGCAAAATTATCAAGGAACAGATTTAGAAGAAATTAATGATTTGATTAAAGAAGCAGATGTTCAAGAATCTTTAGAAGAACTATTAGAAATGTTAGATTAATATGGACAAAGACTTTTCTCATTTAGATACGGTTTATTTTGATTTGATTTTAATGGAACATTAAAAATTCAGTTTCACCGTAGGGCAAACGGCACCGCCTTTTGCCATTTCCAGATTCAATATTTTCAGCTTTCCAAAGTCCAAATATTCGTATTAAACCGGGTCGGTTTTAAAAACCGACTCGGTTTCTGCACTTAATCCACAATCACCACTTTTCGATAAAATACCAACAATTCCGTATCAATCCGAAACCAATAAATACCAGCTGCCAATTGGGAAATATCAATTAAAATTTCGTTTGTGCCGTTGGACAAAATTGGCGGCAAGGCTTCTCTGCCGAGCATATCAATTGCATCAACGGAATACCACGTCAAGTAAGGCGGAATGCGTAGCGTGATTTGGTTTCGCCCAGGGTTGGGGTACAAAAATAAGCCGCTTTCGATACCAAAACTGTACGGTTGTGAAGCCGAAGTTAGTCCGCAAATATTTTCAGAAATGACGGTGTAAACGCCATTATTGATTGGTCGGAACGTATTTTGGTTGGCATTGTCGATGGTTTCGTCGTAGTAAAACCATTGATTGCCGATTGCATTAGACGAAAATAAAGTGTCTCTGTTGAAGGTAATTTGCGGTGTTGGTAAAGGGCGTTCTATCGTCACGGTTTTGGTGAGTGTGTTGCCGTTGCCACATTCATTAGATGGGAAAACGGACAGAACGCCAATGCCTACCGTTCTCCAGTTGACGATGGCACTATTGGCCAAAGTCACCAAGTTGCCATTTTGCGAAAGCTGCCAATTATACGTTATATTCGATTGATTATCAACGGCATAGAAACCTTCTGAATTCAAACAAACTAAGGTATCACCCGAAATATCGCCCGAAAGGGTTGGAATATCTTTGACGGTTACGGTGAGGGTTTGAGGGTTTCCGATGCCACATTGATTATTTGGAATCACGGTCAAATTGTGCGTTCCTGTATTTTGCCAAGTGATGATGGCGATGTTTGCATTTTGCGAAAGCGAACCGCCCGAAGCCAAATTCCAAGTATAATTTATGCCCGAAATTGCGGTAACATCGTAGTTTTCAATCGTATTGGCACAAGCCAAATTTTCGCCCAAAATAATCGTTGGCGTTTGCGGAACGGTTTGGACTTGTACGCTCAAAGTCGTCGTTGTGCCGCTGCCACAAAGGTTATTTGGCGTTACGCTTATGGTGTGCGTTCCTTCGGTTAGCCAGTTGATTTGAACGGAATCGCCAAAGACGGAAAGGTTGCCGCCAGAGCTTAATGACCAGTTATAATTTTCTCCAGAAATAGCTGAAATCGAATAAATTTGTGAACCTAAACAAACGGAATTATTACCCGAAATTTGAGCAATGGCGTTTGGTATCGTGTTCACATTGACATTGATAATTCGAGCTTGTCCGCTGCCACAACTGTTCGTTGGCGTAATCGTAACCGCGTGACTGCCTGCGGTTGTCCAACTTATCGTGGCGTTATTTGCGGAAGCGTTTACTGTTCCGCCGCTGCTGAGTTGCCAATTATAAGTCACGCCAGATTGCAAATTGACGGTGTATAATTTACTGCCCAAACAGACCAAAGTATCGCCGAAAGTAAGCTGTGGTTGTGTCGGCACATCGTTGACGGTGATGGTCAATGTTCGAGGTAAACTCGCCCCACATTGTGTATTTGCAATGACGGAAATCGTATAAGTTCCTGTCGTATTCCAATTGATATTTGCCGTATTTCCGTTGCCAATTATCGTTCCGCCGCCGTTTACCGACCAACTATAACTGACGTTTGGTTGATTAATAATCGAATAGGTTGCGGTACTCAAACAGACGGAAGTATTGCCAACAATCGTAGTCGGTTGCGTTGGCGTTTCGATGACGGTAACGGTTTTTGAAATCGTATTTCCGCTACCGCAATCGTTGGTTGTCGCAACGGTTAAAGTATAAATTCCTGCGGTCGTCCAGTTGATTGTAGAGGTATTTCCTATGGTGACAATCGAACCGCCGCCGCTGAGTTGCCAGTTGTAATTTACGCCGTTTTCATTGGTAACAGAATAGGTTTTAATACCTTGACAAACAACGGTATCGCCAACGATTTGCGTAATCGGTTGTGGCGTTGTGCGAACTTGAACGGCTTGTGTTTTTAAGGGCGAAATGCCGCAAATATTGGCTGCATTCACATTAATATTGTGCGTTCCTGCGGTCGTCCAATTCACAAAAGCGGTATCATTTTGAATGTTTAAAATGCCGCCAGAACCAATCGTCCAATTGTAATTTTCAAACGGTTTTACTGAAATTGCGTAATTTTCATTACCAATACAAACCGTTGCATCGCCTATAATTTGCGGCTGCGTTGGCGTTCCTAAAATCGTAATTGGAATAGTTTGCGTTGGGCTTGACCCACAAATATTGGTTGCCGAAACGGTCAAATTATTAATACCAATATTTTGAAAATTAACGGTTACCTGATTGATATTTGGGGTAATTGTTGCCCCAGAATTAGTCAAATTCCAGACGTAATTTATATTGGCGGAAGCCAAAACGGAATAGGTATAATTGCCTAAACAAACGGTCGAATCGCCTTGAATCGGGGTTGGCGATTGTGGAATCGTCAATATATCAACGCTCAAAGTGCGAGGTATTCCGTTGCCACAGTCGTTGGACGGAATTGCGGCAAGCTGATACGTTCCGGGCGTTGTCCACGTTATGTTTGCTGCATTATTGGATTGCGTCAAAACGCCACCGCCAGATAACGTCCACGTATAATTTACGCCATTTTCAGAAGGGACAAAATAGGAATTTTGACCCAAACAAACCACAGAATTTCCTTGAATCGGCTGCGGTTGAGCTGGCAAATCTTCGACTTCTACGGTGATTGCATTATTACAACCGTCAGAAGTTGTGACCGCCAACGTATGAAAACCAGAACTCGTCCAATTCACAAAAACGGTATTGTTTAAGGTCGTCAAATTTCCACCAGAAGACAGCGACCAGGTGTAATTAAAACCGCTAATATTCGCAACCGAATAATTCTCAATACCTAAGCAAACTTCGTTATCGCCACTCACGCCCGTGATGCCAGAATTCGTACTCGTCACCACAATAATTTTAGATAATGTTTGTCCAGAACCACAACTATTTGATGGCAAAATGGTCAAAGTGTGCGTTCCTGCGGTCGTCCAATTCACGGAAACTTGATTGCCGTTTGGCAAAACAGAACCGCCACCCGATAGCGTCCAAGCGTAATTTACGCCAGTTTGTGGCGTGGTCAAATACGATTGTGAACCAATGCAAACCGTATCAATTCCGATAATCGAAGTCGGTTGTTGCGGTACGTTGACGACGTTTATCGTAACCGTCCGAGGTGTTCCGATTCCGCAAATATTCGAGGGCGAAGCCGTCAAAATATACGTACCAGCCGTCGTCCAATTGACTGTTGCGGTATTGCCTAAAAAGTTCAACGCACCACCGCCCGAAAGCGACCAAATATAATTTGTATTTGCTTGACCAACAACGGAATATGTTTCCGTTCCGATACAAACCGTCGTATTTCCAACGAAGGAAGAAGGTTGCTGCGGCACATCATTTACGGTAACCGTGACTTGACGAGAAGAGCCGCTGCCACAGTCATTTGTTGGTGTAATAATAAGCGTATGTGTGCCAGAAGTTGTCCAGTTTATAGTTGCCGTATTGCCATTTTCGGTAAGCGTTCCGCCAGAGCTTAAATTCCAATTGTAAGTCACGCCAACAATATTCGGAACGGTATAATTTTGCGTACTCAAACAGGTATTGGTAACGCCTTGAATCGCTGTTGGTTGAGTCGGGATTTTATCGACAATAATTGGCAAATTCGCAACCTGACCAACGCCACAAACGTTAGCAGGACTCACAAAAAGCGTATGATTGCCAACGACTGACCAATTCGCAATGACGGTATTTCCCAACGGAAATAAACTACCGCCACCCGAGAGCGACCAAGTATAATTTTCACCAAAAACATTGACAATCGAATAGGTTTCTGAACCCAAACAAGCCGTTACATCGCCCGTAATTGTCGGAATTTCGGGAACGTCCAAAACTCGAACTTGATAGGTAAAATCATCACTTATTCCACAAACGTTATTCGAGGTAATTGTAATCGTATGCAAACCTTTGGTTGTCCAATTAATAGTCGCAGTGCCACTATTGGCAACCAAAATACCACCGCCAGAAAGTGACCAAGTATAAGAAATTCCAGCACCAGGAACGGTCGGAATCGTATAATTTTTTTGTCCTAAACAAGTAACCGCATCGCCATTTAATTGACGAACAGGTAAGGGTAAACAAGATATTTTTGCTAAAAAAACGTCGGCATTACTAAGGCTATTCAGCGTATCTAAATCAAAAATTGCTGTACCGATAAATTGTCCAGCTAAGTAAACAGACTCGTTATTATCTGCTACAATTCCGTTCACTCGGCTACCAAAACCGCCTTCTATTTTTCGCAAATATTCGGCATTTCCAGCGGTTGTATATTTGGCAATAAAACCTTCAGAAGTGGGCGTTTGAATCGTTGTATTGCCACTGATTAAAGAAATTTCGTAATCTCCAGCAAGGAATAAACTACCATTTCGGACGGACAAACCAAGTGCATTTTCATTGCCAGTTCCGCCAATTGCCGTTGCCCATTGCCAACCAGCATTATTTGCATTTGCTTTAGCAATAAAAATATCGGTCGTTGAAATCGCATTAGAATTAGTCAACAATGTTCCCGAAAAGGTAAAATTTCCTAAAAATTCTCCTACCAAATAAATATCATTATTTTCGTCAACAGCGACTTCAACGCCCAAGTTTCCAAAACCATCGGGAGCAGGAGCAGCAGAGGTCGTTACATTTTTCGTTAAACCCAACGAATTGCTATTATAACGACGGACAAAAACCTGTAAATCTTGAATCCCATTGACCGTACAACCCAAACAAGAAATGCTGTAAGCATAACCAGCGACAATCGGATTTCCTTGATTATCCGTTGTTATCGAACTTGCATAAGTCCGTGTTGCCGCAGAAACATTGATGCCATTTTGATAGACACCATTCGTATTAAATTTCACTAAATAACTTGTTGGCGTAAAACCACTGCCAGTAGAAGCCAAACCAGCATTTCCAGTCGTAAATTGAACTTGACCTTGGAAAACACCCGTCAAAAAAACGGACCCATTTTTGGAAACTGCCATATCGAAACGATCGAAAGGCAGGTTGCTAAGAGTAATGCCGCCAGTATAAATATCACTTGCCCAAAGAAAAACCCCAGCATTCGTGTATTTTGCAAAGAAATAGTTTGAAGAACTACCAATCGCAGAAAACGTAGTTGTACCAACCGTTACGGCATTTTGAAAAGTAGCCGCAACATATACATTCAAATTGGCATCAATGCCAATCGAATAACCTTCGTCAGAGCCAATGCCACCAACTTTTTTTGCCCAAAGAACATTGCCCAAAGAGTCAAATTTTGCAAAAAAAACATCGTTAGAACCATCGCCCGAAAGCGTAACCGTTCCTAATTGTAACGTATCTTTGAACGTACCAATAACGTAGAGATTACCCAACGTATCTCGTTGAATATCAGTTGCTTTATCTAAGTTTTGTCCGCCATAAGCGGTTGCCCATTCAAAGGATTGTGCATTGACACAAAAGGAAAGGAACATTGCGAAAAGCAATGCAAAAAGTCTAATTTTATTCATCGGTTTTGGTTTTAATGTGTAAAAACAATTTTAATTAAAATTAAAACGAATAGAAAAATAAGAACGTTGCCAAGTTTTTAGCCTATTCATTTTTCAATCAGTCACTCTTATTAAAATCACAGGAATTTGTGAATTTATTGATAAACTAAAATTAATGAAATTTGTTTGTGGCGTTTTTGGTTTTGATGAACTTATTTGAGTTTAAAATACTTTCTTCCTTGTTATTTTTTTATTTTTTAATAATTTTTTTTTACAAAATGAATTTTTCCAATTTTACCATTAGCGGCTATTCTACTGCACTTTTCTCAACTTGGTTTTTCGTTGAAGAATTAGGTTTATTATTCGATGCGGGCGATGGCATTACAGCGACATTATTACAAAAAAGTCGAAAAATAAAACACGTTTTTATTTCTCATGCGGATCGGGATCATCTCACGGGCTTGTTCCAGTTCAATCAATTGAATGCTCGAAAAGGGTTGCCGATTATTCATTATCCTGCGGATTCTGGTTCGTTTCGGGCGATTGCGGATTTTACAAAACGATTTGATCCACACGTTGGCGGAACGGTTTGGCAACCCATTAAAGAGGAGGAGGAATTTGAAATTAAACCTAAAATATTCGTGCGGTCGATTCGGAACAATCACGTCATCGCTCCTGCGGAAATGACGAAAAGTTTGAGTTTTCAAGTCTTTACGAAAACGCCTAAATTAAAGGCTGAATTTCAACATTTACCTAAAACAGAAATTAAAGATTTAGCGATTGCAAAAGGGCAAGATTTTATTACTAATACGGTTACTGCAAACATTTTGGGTTATTCGGGCGATACGCCTGTCGATGATTACGAGCATTGGAACAATACAAAAATCCTCATTCACGAAGCGACTTTTTTGGACAATAACGAAAAACTAAATAATCACGCTAATAAGCATAGCACGCTGGAAGAGGTGATAAAAATGGTGTCGGAAATTAAGGTAGAAAAGCTGATTTTGAGCCATTTTTCTTCTCGGTATTCAAAAATTGAAATTGATGCTGCGATTCGCAAATTTTGTAAAATGTATCGGGTCGATATTCCTGTTTATCGGATTTTGCCTGGGGAAGCTTGTCTGGATATTTTGGGTGGAGAAATGGTGAATGGTTAAGCCATAAAAAACCGTGTCGGTCTTAAAAACAGACACGGTTTTGTTTTAATCTTACTTTCTTTTCTTTTTCATATTCTGAATTTTATCTCCACGACGTTGCGACTTTTTGTATTTTTTCGCTAATTCTCGACGATATTTCCCAGGTTCATTCACCTTTTTATTTTTGTCCTTTTTCTCATGGAAAGCACCGCCACCAGACAAATCCTTCGCATTTCGATTCGGATTTTTTTGATTGCTTTTTTCCCGTTCTTCTGGCAATAAATCTTCCGAAACATCGACTTCTTCTGGAAATTCTAATGCTGGAATTTCGTAAGCCATCAAGAGTTCAATTTGTTCTTTTGCTTCTTTTTCTCTTTCAGTATAAAACAAAATTGATTTTCCTTCTTTCTCTGCACGACCTGTTCGACCGATTCGGTGCATATAGTTTTCTGGGAAATCTGGCACATCAATATTGATAACGTGCGAAATACTATCCAAATCCAAACCCCTTGCTATTACATCGGTTGCGAGCAAAATTCGGCTCTTTCCAGTATTAAAAGTCTCAATCGAACGAATCCGATAATTTTGGGATTTATTGGAATGAATGACGACCATTTCCTTACCAAAACGAGATTCTAAATAATCGTACAACCTATCCGCATTCTTTTTTGTAGAAACAAAAACTAAGGCTTTGCTGAATTCATCTTTATTTTTAATTAGATGCGCCAAAAGATTGGCTTTCGTATAAAAATTCTCAACCGAGTAACACGTTTGAGCGATATTCTCCAACGGCGTTCCGCTTACCGCAATCGAAATTTTCGCTGGGTCGATGAAAAAAGCATCAATCAATTCTTCTACTTCATCGGTCATCGTTGCCGAAAACATGATGTTTTGACGACGTTCGGGTAGCAATTCATAAATATTATTTAATTGAAATCGAAACCCCAAATCAAGCATTACATCGACCTCATCAACGACCAATTTATTCACCGTTTTTAGTTTCAATGCACCGCCCAAAACCAAATCGTATAAACGCCCAGGCGTTGCCACCACAATATCTACCCCTTTCTTAACCTCAATCGCTTGTGTATTAATGTTCGTCCCACCGTACACACCAATTACTCGAATCGACATATATTTTGCATAACTTTTGATATTTTCGACCGTTTGCAAAACCAATTCTCGTGTCGGTACAATCACCAAAACCCTTGGGTGCAGCTGTTTTGAGAATTTCATATCCTGCAAAATTGGCAACATAAAGGCAAAGGTTTTTCCAGTTCCCGTTTGAGAAATCCCCACCACATTTCTTCCTGAGCGAATCACGGGGAAAGCCTCTTCCTGAACAGGAGTCGGTTTTTCAAATCCTAAATCCGTAATCGCATACCGCAAATATTTCGTCAAATCAAAATCCTCGAATGTCATATTTTATTTTTATTCATAGGGCGTTGCCCTATGTTGCCCTATGTTAATGATGTCGCCCCTTTGGGGCTTTTGCCGACTGCAAACTGGCAACTGTGGACTGGCAACTGCAAACTGCCAACTTAATTTTCTTCTTCAAAATAAATTTTATAAAACTTCCGTCCGTCCTCTTCTCGTCCTTTTTCAATCAAACTTTTATCGCCATGAATGTAAACATGGAAATTTTTATCTAATTTCAAGACACTCTTAAATGCCCGTGCTTGTTTTTTTACGGCTTGTTCCGAAATCTCAAAAGACGACACATCGTCCAAATTATTCGTTGTCCGAATTTCCGTATTGTACTCTTGAAATGCCTTACGAACATCATCATTTTCGAAAACCGTTTCCTCGAAATCACCTTGAACAAAATCCGTATTGGATTTGAAATAATCCATCGTTTTATTCAACATATTAATCGTTTCGGTTCTGTCCAATTCGTGTTCTTTTTCGACCTTTTTAGTCAAAAATTCCTTCGCAATATTCATCACGTCTTGCGTATAATGAAACTCATCGCTCGACGGTTTTAGGCGCAAAAATTCATTTTGCCAATAATCACCTTTTTTCGATTTATCAACCGTCAAAATATAATATCCTTCTTCCTCATCAATATTGAAAATCATACAAGCCTTATCCACACCTTTTAGCGGAAAACCTGTACCATGACCAATTTGGTAACGTTTTTCAGATTCATTCATTTGTAAAAATGGCTCAACCGTCTCTGATTTAAAAATCCCAATCGCATCGACCATTTCATCATCAAAAATGACATCATTAAACAAAACGACGTTCAATTCGCCCTCTCTAATTTTTTCATTATTAGAATGTTCGTACAATAATCTCGCAATATCTTTCGAGGCTTCTGGCAACGCCGACGGGTCTGCAAAAATCTTTTTTACAGCCGTCAAAACGTCCAATTTTCCATCTTCCGTTGTTGGCAAAAAGTTATAAAAATCAAGCGGCTTGAAAGGCATCACAAGATATTTTAACAAAAAAATCATGCTGTCCTCATGGATTTCCGTATAACCATTTGACAAAATTAAATCCTCTTCTCGCATTGGATTTCCAACGAAATGCGTAATCAATCTATCTATTCGTACCGAATCAAAATCTAATGTAACCATTTTATGATTGTGTTTAGCGTAGCACCACTCTCCAGAGTGGCGTATTTTTTCACTATTTTTCTTTTACATCACTCTGGAGAGTAGTGCTACTCAAGCTGCAAAAGTAGTGAATTTGCATGGTTTAATTTCAAATATATTGGAACGTTTTGAATGACAGAAAAATGAGATTATCCACAAAGTCGTTAAACCGTGTCAGTTTTTAAAACCGACACGGTTTCTATTCGACTACCCATTCATAAACTTCCCAATCACCTGCCGCCTTCAATAATTTCACATTATACTTTTTAGGCACGAATTCCCCAAAATCCCGATATTCTGTCGCTTGTTCATTTTCATATTTCATGCTCCA